>Ga0181594_10003925_pt1 | contig 13371 bp, 13 predicted proteins | sample 071ome_18_FD_145603 | JGI IMG/M metagenome (GOLD analysis project Ga0181594, IMG submission 145603) | Coastal salt marsh microbial communities from the Groves Creek Marsh, Skidaway Island, Georgia - 071413BT metaG (spades assembly) | ecosystem: Environmental > Aquatic > Marine > Intertidal zone... | reverse complement strand
CCTGCTGATCAAAATCAGGCCGCAACACGTCGAAGAGTTCAGCCGAACGCTCCATCGATTCATCGAACAACGGACCCGCCCCCGCCTCATCCACCAACTCTGGCCGGACAAAGCCGTGGTTCGGCGTGAGGTGCTGCCATTCGATCGTCAGCATGCGGTGCCGCTGCAGGTCACGGAATGCGCCGTAATCGCTCAGGATGTCAAAGCGATAATCACTGCGCTCAAATGCCCGGCCTGGACGGTGACGCCGGTTCGTGCGATCCCCCACCGCAGCGCGCAACAGCGCGGCCCGCTGTTCGGTACCCAGATCCGCCACCAGTGCGGCCAGTTGACGCTCGCCGAGGTGGGAATGCGGGTAGCAGATCGCCGCCAGCAGTTTGTCCTCGGCCTCGGGATCGAAATCAACGAGTTCGACCTCGGCCACCGAGTCGACCGGCGTGCGTCCGAACAATGAATCGACAAGCTCTTCGGTATCGCCACGCACGTTGCTGAGATACTCGGACCAGACGCCGCCACGTTCGGGCACGTCCACACGCCGCAAGAAGCTCGGGATGACTTTGCGCAACTCGACGAGCATCTGATCGGCGTATTCGCGGGCCTCGGGAAGCGGATGTGCGCGCATGCGCAACAGCAGAGCTTCATAGGCCTGGCCACTGCCATAGATGCCCACGTTCGACGTGGCCGCCGCGGGCAGCATTCCCCGGACGGCATCGAGCGCCTTGGCACGCGTGGCCTGCCGGTAGACGAAATCGGAGTCCCCGGGCTCCTGCACCACGGTGCGCCGGACATGGTCGGTCACGATCTGCGCGGCCTGCGAATAGTTGTCGAACATGCGGTCCATCTCGCCGATGTACCGAGTGCCATGACGGCTCGCGAGAAGCGCCGGATCGCGATGGAAGCGGTATCGGCCGCCGAAGCGTGCGTCATAGGAGATGTAACGCGTGCTCTGCTCGAGGTAGCTCATGAGCCGCCCCCACTCCAGCACCTTGGTGAGCAGATTCGATGCCTGTTCGCAAGCCAAATGCACACCACCGAGTTGCGCAACCGAATCGTCGCCGTACTCAACGAACACCTTTTCGTAGAGCGACTCGGCACGATCGAGCCCAACGGTGGCGTCAACAGTTGCATCGCCGCCGACATCGAGTTCGCCGACGAACTCATCGAGGAACAAACGGCGCAGGCTCTTCGGCGAGCGTGAATAGCGAGCGAACAATGCGCCCTTCACTACCTCGGGCAAGTTGACAAGGGCGAACACCGGGCGGTCGAGATTCGTGAAGTAACGCCGGAGGACATCGGCCTCATCGGGGGTGAACTCCTCGGCGACGTAGGTCACGACATCACATCGTACGATCGCTCAGCCGAGTCGGCGTGGATACTCTCAGAGCCGCACGCGCACTGCTTCGTGCACAACTCGCAACTGCAGTGATGCGACACGGTCCGAGATGCGGCGGCCGTCCACCCACACCCGCTCGCCTCGCTGGAGGTCATGCACATAGTCGTGCACTCGACGAACGCGAAGGGCGGGATGCGGCAGATGGGCACCGAGGCGTGACCGGCGCGCTGCCCCGACGCGCTGGCGCAGCGACATTGACGAGTCGACACTGAACAGATCCGCTGCCCCATCACCGGGATGTGCACGCGGAGCCAGTTCATACCGCCCGACGAAACCGGCGTTGGTCAGCACATGCCATGCCCCGACCAATCGGCCGAGCTGACGTGGAGCGCGACCGATCAAGACATACGACGCCGCAACTGCAATCGTGGCGCCGTCTGCACACACCTCGATGAGATCGACCGCGACCGTCGCATCGCCGGGATCACCCATCGGCGCCCCGAGGGCACGGTGCACGTCACCGCCGCGCAGGACGACAGCACCTCCCATTGCGGCCGCCAACTCCCTATCGCTCGTCACGGTCACCTCGGCCGACGCATTGTCGCGCCGCGCCCACTCCTGGCCCGAGGTGATCATCGCTGCGCTCCCCCATCGTCCGATGCCGGTTGCACTACGGCCGAATCCGCGACAACGCCGCGGACGCCGGCCGCCACTGCGGCCGCCGCGGCTGCGGCCACCGCATCATCGGGTGCCACCTGCGAGAGCTGCTCGCACAGGTCGACCACTTGGCGAATCGTGCGCACGAAATCGCCTCCGGTCAGGTCGGTCCCGTCGATCAGATCGGCGAACGATTCACCATCGACCCAGCCAAAGGCAATGTCGCTGAACCCCCCGTCGGGATCGCGGGGACGAGGGGCTCCGTACCGATCGGACAACTTGACGAGTTCGGCGTGCAGACGCTCCAGTGAACGCGCGCGGCGGGCAACCTCAGCGGTTGGATGGCGCGCTGGCGGTGCCGGCTCAGAGCTGCGGTCCTCATACACCACGCACGATGCGAGAGCTGCCACTTCAGGAGCTGACAGACCGTTGAAGAGGCCCCGGCGAACCGCCTCGGCAACCAAGAGATCGCTCTCATGAAACAGCCCAGCGATCACATCACCATCGTCAGCCAGGCACCATGCCGAAGCATCGACGTAGCCAAGTTCGGCCAGGACGGCAACAACCGCATCGAAGTCACGTCCGAGCGACCCGCGCCGCTCACCCACACGGCGCTCGATCTCGGCGATGTCCCGCGCAACACGGTCTGCGTCGTCTGCGGCGCGCAGGCGGCGCCGCAAATCCGGGTCGGCTTCCACCGGATGCCCCTGCGACTGGCTCGCAGCGCTGCGACGGCTGCGAGCTCCCGACGGCCGAAGGTCAGCCCGTTTGAGCCGCCGCGCAACCTCTTGGCGGTATTCACGCCGATGCGGCGTATAGGCCCCGGGAAGCTGCACGCGGCCGGCCGCGACCGGTGGCGCATCGAAATCACGCGTCGACAGCGACGCAACCCGACCAGGTGCGGTCACCACATCGAGGCGAATCCCCGCCGAGCGAGCTGCTGTGGCCACAACAACGACCGGGCCTCGGTATCCGCCCACCCGAGCATGAATGACATCGCCCGGTCGTAACGCTGCGACACCCGCGGCGATCGGATCGCCGGGCACCACGCGCCCACCCGTGCGGTAATCGTCGATATCCCCGTATGGGCTCGTCGCTGTTGTGCGCAACTCGTCATATCGGTCGCGGCGACGCTGGAGGCGACCTTCGAGGCGCACCACCTCGGCATCGCCTTGGAACTGGGCAAACGACATGGTGAGCAGGCGTCGTGCTGTTGCACGGTCGTGACGGCGCACCAAGTTTGCAACCATGTTGTACGTCGGACGGAACACCGAGCGCAGGGCAAACGAGCGGCTGGCGGCAAGATCAGCAATCGCCGAGAACCGCACCCACGGGCTCCACAGAACCACCGCGGCCCCCATCTCGTCGATCCCACGTCGGCCGGCCCGCCCGGTTAGCTGCGTGAATTCACCTGCAGACAACGAGACGTGATGATCTCCGTTGTATTTCGTGGTGCGTTCGATCACCACACTGCGCGCCGGCATATTCACACCCACGGCAAGGGTCTCGGTGGCGAACACGACCTTGACCAAACCCTCTGCGAAGCAGCGCTCCACCGCCTCTTTAAACGGCGGCACCATTCCCGCGTGGTGTGCGGCAATGCCAGCCGCGAGCCGCATTTCGAACCCCGCGGCATCGAGAACCTCGAGATCAGCAGGGTCAAGACCCGCGAGCCGCTCGGACACGATGTCCGATATTCGCGATCGCTCATCGTCATCGCAGAGCACCAAGCCAGCATCCACACAGTTCGTCGCCGCCTGCTCGCACTGCGCTCGCGAGAACACGAAAACAATGGCCGGCAGCATGTCGCGTCGCCGCAATTGCTCGATCACCTGAACGCGATCAGGGGTTGCCAATCGACGCGCATTCAGTGCACGGCGGCGGCGGTCACGACCACGGTGGCGTGGACCTGCTGACTCATCAAGTCGCAACAGCGACCGGTTCTGGCCTCCGTCGAGGAACATCGGCTCGAAGACCACCCGATCATTGGTCAGGTCCTCCACCATGAAATGGTCCTCGAGCGGAACTGGTCGCCGGGTCTCCACAACCGAGTCCGTTGGTCCGCGAACCGTCGAGATCCATTCCGCCAACTCGCCGCTATTCGACACCGTTGCCGACAGCGCGACCAAGCCGATGTGGTCGGGGAGGTGGATGATGATTTCCTCCCAGACCGGTCCTCGGTAGGCATCTTGGAGAAAATGAACTTCGTCGAGCACCACCACCGCCAGTTCGTCAAGATCTGGCGATGCCGCGTAGATCATGTTGCGCAGCACCTCGGTCGTCATGACCACAACATCGGCGCCGGGACGGTGGCTCGTATCACCCGTGAGCAGCCCGACCGCATCCTCACCATGGCGTTCAACGAGGTCTCGGTACTTCTGGTTGGACAGCGCTTTGAGCGGCGTGGTGTAGAAGGCACGTCGACCAGCGGCAATGGCCCGTTCGATGGCGTACTCGGCGGGCAACGTCTTTCCACTGCCCGTCGGTGCGGCAACGACCACATGCCGACCCTCATCGATCGCATCCATCGCCTCAACTTGAAAGCGATCGGCATCGACTCCGCGTACGGCGAGAAATGACCGCCGCAAATGTTCACTCATCACGGCGACGCACGAGCAGTCGGCCGATTCCCGCGGCTGCAAAATAGAGCGCCACCATCGGCACTGACAGAGTGGCCAGCGAGATGGGGTCACCACTAGGTGTGATTGCCGCAGCGATAAACACCGTCCCCACGACGGCGTAACGCCATCCTCTCACCAGGGTTCGCGGCGTCAGAACGCCCACCAGTTGCAGAAACACCAACAGAACCGGCACGGTGAAGCCGACGCCGAACGCGACGATCATCAGTGTGACGAGGCGGACATATGCACTGACTCGGAAGGCCTGGTCGACTCCTTCGCCTGACCATCCGATGAGGAACTCAAGGGCCCGATCGAGTGTGCTGTAGGCGAGCAAACCACCGGTAACGAACAGGATCACGGTTGCCAGCACGAAGCCGATGGCGAAACCGCGTTCGCGACGATGCAGCGCCGGCACGATGAACCGCCACAGTTGCCACAACAGAATCGGCAACGCGAGGACCACTCCCCCGTAGGTCGCCACCCTCAACCGCGTCGTCAGGCCCTCCACCGGGTCGAGGGTGAACAGGTTCACGTCGTCGGCGATCGTGTCATAGGACAGACCGCAGTAGTCCGCTGGTGATCGCCGGCACAGGGCGACATACGGCGCGGTCAACCATGTGAGGACGCGGTCGTACACCACGACAACCACAATCACTCCAGCGAGAACGGCGACAGCTGATTTGATGATGCGACTGCGCAACTCCGCCAAGTGGCCGGTGATCGACATCGTTGCCGATGCGTCGCGACGACTCATTGAGCGCCACCCGGGCCAGCATCATCACGATCTGGTGCCACATCGTCGTCATCGGCGGCATCGCGGTCATCTGCATCTGGCTGATCGCCGGGCGCGTCACCTGACGCCGTCGCTGACGGGTCTGGGGGGTCGGCCATACCGTCGCGGACCGATTCCGCGGTGCCGCGCGCAGCATCATGTAGATCCCGCGCCGGGTCGACAACAGCGGAACGCAGATCGTCCATCGGGTCGGCGACCGCAGAGCGGAACTCCTCGGTCACTTCATTTCCCATTCGGCGCAACTGCCCCAGAGCACGTCCGAGTCGCCGCATCGCATCAGGAAGTCGCTCAGGTCCCAGCACGACGAGGGCTAGCACGGCGATGATGATCAGCTCGCCGCCCTGCAGGTTGAACACGACGTGAGTCTACGACCGTGCGATGATGCGACCTCGTGCAGCAGCAACTCCCCTCCCTGATCGACCCACCGATTCTGTTCGCGCACCGTGGCGCTCGCGCGCACGCTCCAGAGAACACGATGGATGCCTTCGAGTTGGCGCTGCGGCTTGGGGCCACCGGTCTGGAAAGTGACGTATGGTGCACCGCCGACGGCGTGGCGGTCTTGGACCACGATGGCCGCATCGGGCGCCGCATCGGTCGATCCCGTCGGTCTGGAAAGTGACGTATGGTGCACCGCCGACGGCGTGGCGGTCTTGGACCACGATGGCCGCATCGGGCGCCGCATCGGTCGATCCCGTTCCATCACTCAAGTGCGACGTGGTGACCTCCCGGCGCATATCCCTGACTGGGTTGAGCTGCTCGAGCTCGCCCGTCGACACTCGGTGCCGGTCTCACTGGATATCAAGGGCGATGATCCCGACGCGATTGCCGACGCGGTTCTCGATGCAGTGGAACCCGCATGGCGCCCGCACGTGTGGCTGTGCCATCCCGATATCGATGTGACCCTGCGACTCCGCGAGCGTCACCGCGATGCACGACTTGTGGATTCGACTCGGCTGCACCGCATCGCCGAGGGCCCCGAGCGACGTGCCGCACGCCTCGCCGATGCCGGTGTTGATGCCATCAATATGCGCATCGACGATTGGAACGGTGGGTTGACCACGCTGTTTCACCGGTTTGGTGTGCACACGCTGGGGTGGGACCTCCAACATGAACACCAATTACGTCCGGGGCTGCGAATGGGCCTCGATGGCATCTTCAGCGATCATGTCGACCGCATGGTCGACGTGGCCCGGGATGAGTTCGGGCCCGGCGTCTAGAGCCAGCGCCAATCCGCCCGCGGCCAGAACACCACGAACGCCCGTCCGACGATGTCGTCATCGTCAATCGGTCCCAACGCACGCGAGTCCTGGGATCCGGGGCGGTTGTCACCCATGACGAACACCGACCCCTCGGGAACCATCAACGGGCCGAAATCCCCACCACAGTTTCCTGGGGTGACCACTGTCGGGTCGAGATAGGGCTCGATCAACAGACGTCCGTCAATGCGTACCTCGCACGACCTGATCTCGATCTCTTCACCAGGCAGGGCGATGACACGCTTGATCAGATCCCGTTCGTTTGTTCCCCGGATCTCGTGGAGCACCACGACATCACCACGACTGGGATCTCCGAAGCGGTACGACAATTTGTTGACGAATACCCGATCGCCGGAGGTCAACGTGGTCGCCATCGACGACCCCTCAACAACAAAATGTGCCAGCACAAATGTCCGCACGCCAAGGGCGACCGTCAGCGCGACAACGACCACGATGGCCCAATCGAAAAAAGCGCGCGCCCCACGTCCCAGTGCTGCGCGCCCACGCGGTGGCTCGGCATCCGTGGTTGTCTCCGTGCTCACGCGCTGCGCATCATCTGGATCGAGAATGTCGGTCGGGGCAGGGTGCTCAGTTCCGGACAGATCAGAATCAGCGTCGGACTCGGGCACGCGCACACCGTAGCGGCATCACCCGCGACGTGGTCGTCGCATTCATCACAGCTGTTCGATCAGGTGGTCGACCCGAGGGTCCTGCGCGGCAAATGGATCCTTGCAAATCACGGTCCGTTGGGCTTGATCGTTGAGCTTCAGATGCACCCAGTCCACCGTGTAGTCACGGCGCCGTTCCTTTGCACGGGCGATGAATCGACTGCGCAGATGGGCCCGGGTAGTGGTCGGCGCAGTGGTGGTGGCCAACTCGATGGCGTCGTCGTCTATGACCCGTTGCGCCCGCCCCTTGGCTTCAAGTCGGTGGAACGGGCTGCGCGAACGAGTGATGTCGTGATACTGAAGGTCGAGTCCAGCCACACGCGGATCTCCCAGCTCCAGCCCGTGACGCGCCCGAAAGGCCTCGATCAGCCGGTACTTGATCACCCAGTCCACCTCGGTGTCGAGGCGCATCGGGTCATCGGCCAGAGTCGTCACACAGTGCTCCCACATCGCCAGGGCCTGTCGCTCCTCGTCGGTAAAACCACCCCGGTCGGCGTAGGCGAGAGCCCGCTCCAGCAGTTCGGATTGAATATCGAGCGCGCTTAATTCGCGACCCGATGCCAGCCGCACCGGCCGACGGCATGTCAGATCCTGGCTGATGTCACGAATGGCGCGGATTGGATTCTCCAATGTCAGGTCGCGCAGGACCACCGCGCGATCTTCCACCATGCGCAGGACGCAGGCCGCCGCACCGACCTTGACCAAGGTGGTGTATTCGCACATGTTCGAATCCCCGACGATGACATGAAGCCGCCGATAGCGCTCAGCATCTGCATGAGGTTCGTCACGGGTATTGATGATCGGCCGTGACCTCGTGGTCGCCGACGAGACCCCCTCCCAGATGTGGTCGGCACGTTGCGCCATCGAGTACGCAGGACCCCGAGCCGTCTGCACCACCTTCCCCGCGCCGGCGTAAATCTGCCGTGTGACGAAGAAAGGTATGAGAACCGAGTCGTAGAACTTCATGTCGTCGGTACGCGACGTCAGATAGTTCTCGTGGCACCCATAGGAATTACCTGCAGAGTCGGTGTTGTTCTTGAACAGGTACACCGTCCCACGTATGCCTTCCTCGGCCAATCGTTCCTGGGCGGACACAACGAGGTCTTCGACAATTCGTTCACCGGCGCGGTCATGCGCCACGAGGTCCACCAGCGAATCGCATTCGGGGGTGGCATATTCAGGGTGCGAACCGACGTCAAGATAGAGGCGCGCTCCATTGACCAAGAAGACGTTGGAGCTCCTCCCCCACGACACCACGCGACGAAAAAGGTACCGCGCGACCTCATCGGGGCTGAGCCGCCGCTGACCTCGAAAGGTGCAGGTGACGCCGTATTCGTTTTCGAGCCCGTAGATGCGCCGCTGCACCACCGTCACCCTACGACCCCATCCGGTGCAACCTCTGACGCAGCCGGTCGCATCTGCACCTGCGTGCCCGGTGGACGATCAGCAAGGTTGCTCAGGTCGTCGCGTCCAAGCACTCCGATCACCGGGTAGCCACCAGTGGTCGGATGATCGGGACCCATCACGATCGGCTGGCCGTCGGGAGGAATCTGAATCGCGCCGGGAATGAGCGGCTGAGACGGCATCTGGTCCCACGTCACCGATCCAAGGTCGGCCCCACCAAGGCGGATGCCGACCCGCGACGACGCCACCACGGTGAGCGTCGCCAATGCCAGTTGCGCACTTGCCACCGAGAACCGTGCGCTCTGCGGACCGGGATGGACATGCAGACGGTCCAACATCGGTTGCGGCGGCGCAACAAGGTCCGCTGCCGCAGCCGCACTGGCATCCCCGATGCGATAGACACCACCGGCCACGACAGGCAGCGGACACAACCCAGCGAGGGTGTCCTCTGACAGCGACCCCAACATGGCGTCGCCGCATATCCCTCCCGCGACCGCGACGTAGGTCCATAGACCATCGCGGCGCGTGCCGATCTCCACGATGTCATCGACTCGCATCGCCCGCGGTGCCACCCAGCTTGTGGCAGCGATCACACATGGCGCATTGGCGCGCAGAACAAGACCACCCACCGTTTCAACCACCGGCGCCCACGCGGAGTTCCCGACGGCCCGGTTCGCCGCCCGCGCATGCTCCTCATACACCCAACCCGAACGTCCAACCCCAAGAGCCGCAAGCCCCATTCGACCACGGTCCTGCACGGTGGTGGCGATTCCCGGCTCGATCACCTCGAGTGTCGGCACGCGCTCCGCACCCGACCCTCGCCGCCCCTCATCGGGCCGCATGAACGAACCTCACCGTGTCACCGGGCACCACGATCGCAGGTGGGTCACGCGCGACATCGAACATTGCGAAATCCGTGTGGCCGATGAGATGCCACCCTCCGGGACTCGATCGCGGATAGACCGCGGAGTACTCCGCCGCAATCGCCACTGAGCCAGCAGGAACCGCAGTGCGCGGTGTGTCGCGGCGTGGAAGATGGAGCGCTGACGGAAGCCCGACCAGATAGGCGAACCCCGGGGCGAAACCGCAGAACGCCGCACGGAACTCGGTGGATGTATGCGCCGCTACGACCGCGTCGACGCTCATGTCACACCGCCGAGCAACATCGGCGAGGTCGTCGCCGTCGTAGACCACGGGGATGGTCACGGTCCGCCCCGTGTGGACGTCCTCTCCCGGGACGACCTCGCGCGCAAGATGCACCAATATCTCGCGATCACCAGCGGTCAGGACATCGTCGTCACTGCAGCGCACCAGAACCGTCTCGGCGGCGGGAACAACATCTGCATCGCGACCCGCCAGTGCCGCGCGCCACCGATCGGCGACAACGTCGGCTCGTCGACCGGCGGTGTCGATCATGAATGCATCAGGCCCGAAGGGAACGACGACCGGCGCAGCGATGTCCATTGCTCAGGTAAATGGATGGATCCCAATACCGGCAGCCACCAGCGCGGACCGGACTGCTCGCGCCATCGCGACCGCCCCCGGCGTGTCGCCATGCACACACAAAGACCGGACCGACAACGCCACCGAGGACCCATCGATGGCCTCCACGGTGTGGTCGGCCACCATCCGAACGGCGCGTTCGGCAATACGCGCCACATCGCTCAGCACCGCACCCTCGTGGCCGCGAGGCACCAAGGTTCCGTCGGGCAGGTACGCGCGGTCGACAAAGCCTTCGGACACTGCCTCGAGACCCGCAGCGTCGGCCGCCGTGAGCAGTGCCGACTGGGGTGGGCCGAGAATTGCACACGACGGGTCGTACTCGGCGGTTGCAGCCACAACTGCTCCTGCCACCGCCGGATCGCCGACCGCCGCGTGGTACAGCGCACCATGAGGCTTGACATAGGCAATCTCGGTGCCGGCTACCTGCGCGAAGGCATCGAGTGCACCCAATTGATACAGCACGAGATCCTGCAACTCGCTGGGGTCGATGACCATATGCCGGCGCCCGAACCCCTGGAGATCTGGAAAAGACACCTGAGCCCCGATACGCACCCGAGCGTCTGCAGCCCATCCGCAGACCCGTCGCAGCGTGGGCGGGTCTCCACCGTGGAAGCCGCACGCGATGTTGGCACTGGTGACAACCGAGAGCATCGCCTGGTCATCGCCAAGCGACCACGCCCCGAAGGCCTCCCCCAGGTCGCTGTTCAGGTCGACCGAGGCCATCTCGTCAGCCCTCGTGATCGGAGGGTTCCGCCGACGCGACGACATCGCCGGGCATGTCGATACGTCGGAAACACCGCCGACCGTTTCCACGTTCGAGCACGGCAACCTCGAGTTCATCAGCGGGAATTACCCGCTCACCGCCTAGGACCTGGGCGCCAAGACGCACAGCGTCATCAAGGGCGAGGCCTTCGGTGAAGGCGTCACGAAGACGCGCGGTGACGGCATCGGAGTCTCCCCCGAGGGCGCACCCATCACGATGGTCAATCACCGTGCCGTCGTACATGATGTGAAATATCTGGTCGTTCTCACCGGCGAGCGACACCTCGGCCACCAAAATCTCGACCTCCATCGGCTTCATCCCGTGGGTAAACGAATTACCGAGCAACTGCGCATAGTCGTTTGCGAGCGATCGCGCATCGACATCGTCGCGGGAGTACTGATACCCAGTGAGTTCGGCCGCACGGATACCGGCGACCCGCAGTTGATCGAATTCGTTGTACTTGCCAACACCGGCAAAGGCGATGCGGTCGTAGATCTCGCTGACTTTACGGAGCGACTGAGAGGCGTTCTCCGCCACCATGACCACCCCGTCGATGTAGCGCATCGCCACCAGTCCACGGCCACGCGCGATGCCCTTGCGAGCAAAATCCGCGCGGTCTTTCATCGCCTGTTCGGGCGCTACGTAATACGGCATGCTCACGAGTGGGCCTCCCGAGCCTCGTCCATAATCGCGGCGTACACGGCCGCGAGTTCCTCATCGTCAACGCGTGCCCAACCATCTTCGTCGATCACCGCGACCACTGGATAGATCCCACGGAGCACGTCGGGGCCACCGGTTGCTGAATCGGCATCGGCGGCCTCCCACAGCGCACGCGCAGCCAGGGTGATCGCTGCCGCACGGTCCAAACCGGCGCGATAGCCCAGCTTCAAGGTGGTACCAGCATGCAATGACCCTGAGCCGGTGGCGACGTGATCACGCTCTTCGTACCGGCCACCCAGCATGTCGTAATCCCACAACCGACCGACATCGCGTCGCGTGTCGTACCCGGCAAAGATCGGCACGACCCCCATGCCCTGCATCGCCGCGGGAAGGTTCTGACGTACCATCGCCGCCAACTGGTTGGCCTTGCCCTCGAGCGACAACGCGGTGCCCTGCACCTTTTCGTAGTACTCGAGTTGCACCTGGAACAGTCGAATCATCTCCACCGCGGGTCCCGCTGCCCCAGCAATGGCGACTGCGGAGTGACGGTCGGCCTGCACCACTTTTTCCATGGTGCGATGAGAGATGAGATGCCCCGACGTTGCACGGCGGTCACCCGCGATGACGACGCCGTCGACGTGACGCAGCGCCACGCAGGTGGTGGCATGCGGAGCCTCGGGTACTGCACCAGCACCCGCAGGCTGGGTCAGGCCAACCCGCCGCAGCAGCAACCCGAAGTCGGTGCCGGGATCTTGCCCCAGATCGAAACGCGGCATCGCCACCGGTCACTCACCGCCTTTTTGCACGTAGGAGCGCACAAACTCCTCGGCGTTGGTCTCGAGAACCTCATCGATCTCGTCGAGCAGATCATCGAGTTCATCGCGCAGTTCCTCCGCACGGGTCGACTCTGGGGGTTCGACCTCGGTTGCCTCGTCCTGTGAAGAGGACCGACGTTGTTCATGCATCGACTCTGACATGGCTGCCAACCTCCTGTTGTGGAGCGAACGATCAGCCGGCGATCCGACGCAGCAGTTCGCCGGCTGAGGCGCTGCTGTCGATCACGTTACCCACCATCGACTCAGTGCCGCGCAACGGTTCGTTCATCGGCACGCGACGCAGAGGGCCACTACCCACGTCGAACACCATGGAATCCCAGTTCGCAGCCACCACGGCATCGCCAAATAACGAGAGACAACGACCACGGAAATACGCACGCGTGCTCCCTGGCGGTTCGGTCATCGCTGCGCGAACCTGGTCGTCGGTGGTGATCCGGCGGAGTCCCGCACGCGCTGCTAGGCATCGCTGCGGCCGAAGGTCGTGGTACTGCATATCGATCGCTCGCAGGCGCGCCGATCCGGGACGCAGGTCATGACGAGCGGCGTAGGCCTCGACAAGTCGGCGCTTTGCCACCCAGTCGACGACGTCGGCAACCCGCTCGGGATCGGTATCGAGACCGGTGAGAACCTGCTCCCACTCCCTCAACGCCAACGCTCCCACTTCCTCACCACCCACCGCATCGAAACCGTGACGTTGCGCCCATGAGGTGGCTGCCGCCAGTAGTTCCCACTGCACCTCGATGGCGCGCACCCGCCGCCCATCGGCCATCTCGACGGTTGCGCGCAGCGACGGATCATGGCTGACGCGACGAATGTCCGCGACCGGATCCGCAAGTTCGGTGTTCGCGGGCATCGCGTCGTCTTCGATCATCGCCAG
>Ga0181594_10003923_pt1 | contig 13374 bp, 12 predicted proteins | sample 071ome_18_FD_145603 | JGI IMG/M metagenome (GOLD analysis project Ga0181594, IMG submission 145603) | Coastal salt marsh microbial communities from the Groves Creek Marsh, Skidaway Island, Georgia - 071413BT metaG (spades assembly) | ecosystem: Environmental > Aquatic > Marine > Intertidal zone... | reverse complement strand
TCGTCACGTTCCCCGGCTCCCTCGACGATGCTGACGCCGCGCGCGCGGTTCGCATTGCCGGCGGCGAGCCAATCGCGCTGTGGCACGGGGACGAAGATCTGCGCGGGGTGGACGCCGTAGTTCTGCCCGGTGGTTTCTCCTACGGCGACTACCTGCGTTGTGGCGCGATCGCCCGCTTCGCACCGGTAATGACGAGCATCGTCGAACGAGCGCACTCGGGAATGCCAGTCCTGGGAATCTGCAACGGATTCCAGATCCTGTGCGAATCGCATCTGCTTCCCGGTGCGCTAACTCGCAATGACCACCTTCACTTCATCTGCCGTGACCAACGACTCCGTATCGAGAACAACAGTTCCGATTGGACCAGCAATTTCGACGGTCATGCGGAGATCGTGATTCCGCTGAAGAACGGTGAGGGTGGGTACGTTGCGGATGAAGCGACGCTCGATCGACTAGAAGGTGACGGCCGCGTCGTTGCCCGATATCTCGATGTGAACCCAAACGGCAGTCGGCGCGAGATCGCCGGTATCTGCAACGAGCATGGCAACGTCGTGGGGCTCATGCCCCACCCCGAGCACGCGGTCGAAGACCTCACTGGCCCGAGTACCGACGGCCTTGGCTTCTTCACAAGTGTTGTGTCGTCGCTGCTCGAAGGGGCGTCGCGATGATCGACACCGTCGGGCATGCCGAGCAAACGCCCGATCACGAGCAGCCGTACGCCGATCTCGGTCTCAAGGACGACGAGTACCAGCGAATTCGCGACATCCTCGGGCGACGACCAACCAGCAGTGAACTCGCGATGTACTCGGTGATGTGGAGCGAACACTGCTCCTATAAGTCAAGCAAAGTGCACCTGCGCCAGTTTGGGGAAAAAGCTCCGGCAAGCGACGCGCTCCTGGTTGGGATCGGCGAGAACGCTGGCGTGGTGGATATCGGTGATGGCTGGGCGGTGACCTTCAAGGTCGAAAGCCATAACCACCCCTCCTACGTCGAGCCGTATCAGGGCGCGGCGACGGGGGTCGGCGGCATCGTCCGCGACATCTTGTCGATGGGTGCCCGCCCACTGGCGGTCATGGATCCGTTGCGCTTCGGTCCAGCTGACGCCGAGGACACCAAGCGGGTACTCCCGGGCGTGGTGTCGGGTATTGGTGGATACGGCAACTGCCTGGGTCTGCCCAACATCGGCGGCGAGGTGGTGTTCGACGAGTCCTACCTGGGCAATCCCCTCGTCAATGCGCTGTGCGTCGGTTCGATGCGTCACGACGACATCCACCTTGCGAGTGCGACCGGTATTGGCAATCTGGTCGTTCTTTACGGCGCCCGCACCGGCGGTGACGGCATCGGTGGCGTCTCCGTACTGGCGTCCGAGACGTTCGATGACGAAGGCCCCGCCAAGCGCCCGAGCGTGCAGGTTGGCGATCCTTTCATGGAGAAACTTCTGATCGAGGCGACGCTAGAAGTTCTGCACGCCGGGTTGGTCGAAGGAATCCAGGATCTCGGCGGCGCCGGGATCTCCTGCGCGACCAGCGAGCTCGCGTCCAATGGTGAAGGCGGCATGCACGTGTGGCTCGATCGAGTGCTGCTTCGCGATCCGACGTTGAGCCCCGAAGAGATCTTGATGAGCGAGTCGCAGGAGCGCATGTGCGCGATCGTCAAGCCCGAGAAGATCGACGATTTCATGGCGTACTGCCGCAAGTGGGACGTTGAGGCTGTGGTGATCGGTGAAGTCAACGACTCTGGCCGCCTCACCATCGACTGGCACGATGAACGCATCGTCGATGCACCTCCGCGAACCGTCGCGCACGAAGGCCCGATCTACGAGCGACCCTTCCACCGACCCGCATGGCAAGACGCGCTGCAGGCAGACACAACTGATCGACTTGAGCGCCCGACGCCCGAAGAATTCGAAAAGACACTGCTCGATCTCGTCGCCGCGCCCAATCTTGCGGGCAAGTCATGGGTTACCGATCAATACGACAGATACGTGCTGGGCAACACCGTTCTCGCGCAGCCCGAAAATTCCGGGATGATTCGTGTCGACGAAGAGACGGGGCGTGGCGTTGCCATAGCCACCGACTGCAACGGGCGTTTCGCGAAGCTGGATCCGTATACGGGTGCGCAGCTGGCGCTGGCGGAGTCCTATCGCAATGTCTGTGCAGCGGGGGCAGTGCCGCTGGCGGTGACGAACTGCCTGAATTTTGGATCACCGGAAGATCCGGAAGTCATGTGGCAATTCGCCGAAGCCGTCCGCGGCCTGGCGGACGCATGCGCGGAGTTGGGAACTCCGGTCACGGGAGGAAACGTGTCCTTCTACAACCAGACGGGTGACACGGCAATCCTGCCAACGCCCGTCGTGGGAGTGCTGGGAGTAATCGACGATGTTGAGCGCCGCACTCCGATGGCGTGGGGCCCCGATGGTGAACTCATCTACCTTCTCGGTGATACGCGTGATGAATTCGCCGGAAGCGAGTGGGCGCACTCGCTTGGACATCTCGGCGGAATGCCACCCAAGGTCGATCTCGAGCGCGAACGCATTCTCGGTGAAATCCTCGTTGCAGGGTCACGCGACGGCATGATCACCGCGGCGCATGACGTCTCCGACGGAGGCTTCGCGCAAACAGTGGTCGAGATGGCGTTGCGTAGTGGCGTCGGCGCACGAATGTGGTTGCCCGACGACATCGATCCGTTTGTTCAGCTGTTCTCGGAGTCCGCTGGTCGGGCCGTCGTCGTTCTCCCCAGAAGCGAGGAATTGCGGTTTACCGAGATGTGCGCGGCGCGTGGTGTTCCGGCGCACCGTGTTGGTGTCGTCGACTCCGGTCTTGGACCCGACACCGGCTACACGCCGGGAACCCAGGTCTTGCAGTTCGGCGAGTTTTTCACCGTCACCTTGGATCAACTCCGGGAAGCGCACGACGGCACACTTCCCGCTCTCTTTCAGTGACCGGCAAGCGATGAGCAACGTCTCGTCTTGGTTCGAAGAAGCTGGGCGCGTACTCGATGCTCTTGACGCTTCCGAGCCGGTGCCCAAGGACGATCAGCGGTCCGTGGTGAAGCAGGCGTTGGCGGCCCTCGCCTCGAAGGCGCCCGGACGCAGCGTGGAGGTTCGGGTACCACCGTTCGCAGCCGTCCAGGTGGTTGAAGGCGCAACGCACCGACGTGGCACACCCCCCGCCGTCGTGGAGATGGACACCGCCACCTGGCTGGCGCTGGCTCTTGGGCGACTGGTGTGGGTCGACGCCATCCGAACGGGTCGGGTGCGGGCCAGTGGAGCCCGCTCGGATCTATCGGGGCTTTTGCCACTGATCGAGCCGTGATCGAACCTCGAACCCCGGATTTGACCCGGTTAGGTAACCCTAACTAAGGTGAGCCTTACCTGAGGACGCACCGGGATCGCGCCCTCCACCGAAGAAGGAACGCATGACACTCGATCCGACCGGCCCTTTGCGGCGTCTTCCCCTGGTCGTTGCCGCAACCGCGGTCGGCGTCCTGCTCCTGTCCGCCTGTGGAAGTTCCACGGGTGGTTCCGGTGGATCATCGGAGTCGGGCCGAGAGGGTGTATCCGAAAGCCAGCCCGTTGTCGTCTACTCCGGTCGAAGCGAGGAACTTGTTGAACCGCTGTTTAAGCAGTTCACCGACGAGACCGGAATCGGTGTGGAAGTCCGCTACGGAGACACCGCCGAGATGGCGGCGCAGATCATCGAAGAGGGCGATGCTTCACCGGCGGACGTCTACTACGGCCAGGATGCGGGAGCCCTTGGAGCACTCGATGGCGCCGGCATGTGCGGTCCACTACCCGAAGCCGTAGCCGCTGCCGTCGCACCCACGTACCGCTCCGCCGATGGCACGTGGACGGGCGTTACGGGACGCGCCCGCGTTATCGCGTACGACTCCAGCCAACTCACCGCCGATCAAGTTCCGACCTCGGTGTTCGAACTCACCGACCCGCAGTGGCGCGGCCAAGTCGCCATCGCTCCGACCAACGGTTCTTTCCAGGCATTCGTGACGGCTATGCGTGTGGCGGCCGGTGAAGATGCAACCCGCGCGTGGTTGCAGGGCCTTATCGACAACGACGTCCAGTTGTATGAGAAGAACGGTTTGATCCGCGATGCAGTCGACGCGGGTGAAGTGAAACTGGGTCTGATCAATCATTACTACTGGTATGAGAAAGCGGCAGAAGTCGGTGAAGATGCGATGAACGTCCAGGTGGCGTTCGCCGAATCGGGTGACCCCGGCTCGCTCGTCAATGTGTCCGGCGCATGCGTTATCGCATCGAGTGACAATGTCGATGGCGCGAACGCGCTCGTGACCTGGATGCTCTCGGACTCGGCTCAGCAGTGGTTCGTCGATACGACGTATGAGTATCCGCTCATCGCAGGAGTAGACGGTCCCGACGGCGTACCGGCGATCGCCGACGTCCAGGGACCGGACATTCCCTTGGCCGAACTCGAAGATCTCCCGGGAACACTGCAGATGCTCCAAGATGTCGGACTGACGTAGGAGATTGGTCCTGGACCGGCGGACAACGAACGCAACGCGACCGCCGTCGCTTCTCGTGGGGGCGGCGGCGGTTGCCGTCGTTGTAACGGCAGTTCCCCTGCTGTACCTCGTCGTGCGGACGACCGGTGCCGGGTGGCAAGCCATTGCGGACTCGCTGTTCAGGCAACGCACGCTGGACACGACCCTCACCAGTCTGGCGCTCATTGCGCTGGTGATCATCGGAACTTTGGTGCTGGCCGTCCCTTCCGCCTGGTTGCTCGCGCGGACGAATATCCCGGGCCGGGCGTTCTTCCTGGTGACGGCGGCTCTGCCCCTAGCCGTTCCCTCGTACGTCATGGCGTACGCATGGATCGCCGAGTTCCCCGGAATGTCGGGGCTGTGGGCGGCCGCGCTGGTCATGGCTCTAGCTACCTATCCCTATGTAGCGATACCACTCACCGCTGCCCTGCGATCGATAGACGCCGGGCATGAAGAAGCCGCGCGCTCTCTTGGTTTGGGTCCGGTCGCGGTTGCCCGCCGCGTGACCATTCCCCTGGCCTGGCCCGCTGCTGCAGCGGGCCTGTTGCTCGCTGCGCTCTACACGCTCAGTGAGTTCGGCACTGTTGCGATCTTCAGGGTCGATGCGTTCACCCGAGTCATCTATACGGCGTACCGGGCGTCATTCGATCGAACCACGGCAGCGGTGCTCGCTTTGCTTCTAGTGATTCTTGCCCTGGTGCTGGTCTTGATCGAGGCGCGAGCACGCGGTAAGGCTCAGCGCTGGCGCGTCGGCTCGGGAGTCACCCGTCCTGCACCGCGCCATCGACTCGGCGGCGCGGGAAAGGTGGCGGGACTCGCATGGCTCAGCGGTGTTGCGGGCCTGGCACTTGGTGTTCCGGCGTGGTCTTTGACTCAGCGACTGCTCGAGAGTCGACGCACGAGCTTCAATGTCGATGAACTGTTGGGAGCCGTGGCGGGGTCGATCTCATCCTCGGTGCTCGGCGCCGCACTTGCCCTGGTCCTGGCCCTACCGATTGCCGTTCTCGCCGCGCGCTACACCTCCCGGCTGGTCAAGAGCCTTGAAGGTGCGGCGTTCCTGGGTCATGCGTTACCCGGAGTTGTCGTCGGCCTTTCCCTGGTGTTCCTCACCCTTGCCGTGCTCCCGGGTGCCTACCAAACGTTGCTGATCCTCGCCTTCGCGTACGCCGTGCTGTTCTTGCCCAAGGCGATCGGCGCGAGCAGGTCGGCTATCGCCGGTGTGCCCCCAGTGCTGGAATCGACCGCTCGAACTTTGGGACGTGGACCGATTCGCGCCTGGCTCACCGTCACCGGACGTTTGGCGTGGCCGGGCATCGCTGCCGGGACGCTTCTGGTCGTTTTGACCGCGATGAAGGAGTTGCCGGCCACCTTGATGCTGAGACCCACCGGCTTCAACACCCTGGCGACGGAATTGTGGTCGCGAACGGAGATCCAAGCGTTCGGTTCCGCAGCCCCCTATGCCCTGGCGATGATCGCACTCGCGTCGGTACCCGCCTGGTTGATGGGCAGATGGCTGGCGCGCGCCCCCGAAGCAAGCGACCGGGATGCCCCCGAGGACGATGAGCCGGTGCGCACGGATGAGGTGTCCTTCGTCGGAGGGGTCCGATGACGACTCCTGTCGCACTGTCGGTAACGGACCTCGTCGTGGGATACGGCGGGCCGCCCGTGGTGCGAGGGGTGAACCTGGACGTCGCGTCGCAGGAGTTCCTCGCCATCTTGGGTGCGAGTGGATCGGGTAAGACCACTTTGCTGCGGGCCATCGCCGGGTACCTGCGCCCGGAGGAAGGTGCTATCTCGATCGGGGGAGTCGTGGTCGTGGACTCACGCTCGCGCACCTGGCTGCCGCCGGAGAAACGTCGGGTGGGCATCGTTCCGCAGGAGGGTGCATTGTTCCCGCACCTTGATGTCGCCGGCAACATCGCTTTCGGCTTGCACGACCGCAAGCAGGCCAAGGCTCGAGTATCGGAGATGCTCGAAATGGTCGACCTCGTGGGACTGGAGAGCGCTCGGCCACATGAACTGTCCGGAGGGCAGCAGCAGCGCATCGCACTCGCGCGTGCGCTGGCCCCTGCTCCATCTCTGTTGTTGCTAGACGAACCCTTCTCGTCACTCGATGCAGCTCTGCGCGCTGATGTCCGCTCCGAGGTTCGGGGGTTGTTGGCGGATATCGGAACCGCGACGATCTTGGTTACGCATGATCAAGAAGAAGCGCTCTCGCTTGCCGATCGAGTAGCCGTAATGTCCGCGGGCGGAATCCAACAGGTGGATGAGCCGTGGATGATCTACGAGAAGCCCGCCACCTTGGACATTGCGCGCTTTGTCGGTGATCTCGTCGAGCTCTCGGTGCAAAACTTGGAAGACAGGACGGCACACACGGCCCTCGGCCTGGTTCCTCTGGTTGGAATGGAAGACGACGATCAAGGGCCCGGTGACTCGCGGGGAACGGTCGTCTTGCGACCGGAACAGTTGGTACTCGTGGCCGAGCGCCCGGTGGGTGGCACGGCAGGCGCGGACGCGGGAACTCTCGGAGAAGTCGAGTCGATCAGCTACCACGGACACGACAGCCTCACCCGGGTAAGGCTCCATGACGGAACGACGGTGTCGGTTCGTAGCCCAGGCGGTTCGGCTCTGCGCATCGGGGAACCGGTCCGCGTCCTGGTCACGGGCGCAGGACGCCTTTACCGGGACTAGCGGACGTCCCGTAGTGTGAGGGTGTGCCGCGCGGCGATGGGCAACTCACCCACGAACTCCTCCCCGGTGAGCGGGGGCCACAAGACGCTTGCGGTGTGTTCGGGGTCTGGGCACCCGGTGAAGAAGTCGCCAAACTGACGTACTTCGGTCTGTACGCGCTGCAGCACCGAGGCCAGGAATCCGCGGGTATCGCCGTGAGCGATGGATCGCACATCGTCGTTTACAAGGACATGGGTCTCGTCTCGCAGGTCTTCACCGAGGCAAGCCTGGAGTCACTTCACGGGCATGTTGCGATCGGTCACGCTCGCTATTCGACGACGGGCTCGAGCGTGTGGGAGAACGCCCAGCCGACCTTCCGTCCGACCGCAACCGGCAATCTCGCCCTCGGACACAACGGGAATTTGACCAATACCGCGGATCTTTCGGAGAGATTGAGTGCGCTCGCCACCACATCGGGTGAATTGCCGATCAATGCCGGGTTGCACGCGACGACCGACACCGAAGTCATCTCGGGACTCTTAGCAGCTCACCCCGATCTCCCGCTCGAACAAGCCGCACTCGAGGAGCTGCCGAATCTTCAAGGCGCTTTCTCTTTGGTGTTCATGGACGACGACGCCCTCTATGCAGCCCGTGATGCTCAAGGCATCCGCCCACTCGTTCTCGGCCGACTCGAGCGCGGGTGGGTCATCGCTAGTGAGACGGCAGCGCTGGACATCGTTGGTGCATCGGTCGTACGGGAAATAGAGCCCGGTGAGCTAGTGGTCATCGACTCCAATGGTTTGCGGTCGCATCGATTCGCCGAGGCCGACCCCAAGGGATGCCTGTTCGAGTACGTGTACCTGGCGCGTCCTGACACGACCATCTCCGAACGCAGCGTGCAAGCCACTCGAGTGGAGATCGGCCGCAGGTTGGCCCAGGAATACCCGGTGGAGGCCGACCTCGTCATCCCGGTTCCAGAGTCCGGTCGTTACGCAGCGATCGGTTACGCCCAAGAGTCCGGCATCCCTTTTGCCGAGGGTCTGGTCAAGAACGCCTACGTTGGACGAACGTTCATCCAGCCCTCGCAGACGATTCGACAACTGGGCATCCGACTCAAACTGAATCCACTCAAGGAAGTCATCGCCGGACAACGCCTCGTCGTCGTTGACGATTCGATTGTTCGCGGGAACACCCAGCGGGCCTTGGTTCGAATGCTCCGAGAAGCCGGGGCATTAGAAGTCCACGTGCGTATCTCCAGCCCACCGGTGAAATGGCCATGCTTCTACGGCATCGACTTCGCGAGTAGGGCTGAATTGATAGCCAACGGTTTGTCGGTCGAAGAGATCTGCTCTTCGATCGGTGCGGACTCGCTCGCCTTCGTCACCCTCGATGCCCTCGTCGAAGCCACGCACCAGAAGAAGGAGCACTTGTGTCGTGCTTGTTTCGATGGGGTGTATCCGGTTGAACTTCCACAGGAGGATCGGATCGGCAAGTCCGTGCTCGAAGGCATCGCCAGACGGGTCGAGAACTCCGCTGGCGGCGGTGCGAGCGATGCGTTGAATCGAGTCTGAATGTCGGGTGCAAGCTACGCAGACTCCGGTGTGGATGTGGAAGCAGGGGAGAAGGCCGTCGAGTTGATGCGGGCATCCGTGGCGCGCACGCAACGACCGGAGGTCATCTCCGGCCTCGGGGGCTTCGCTGGGCTCTTCGATGTGTCCGCCTACAAGCACATGAAGCGACCGCTTTTGGCCACGAGCACGGACGGCGTGGGTACCAAGATCGCCGTGGCCCGCGCGATGGATGTTCACAACACGGTCGGCATCGATCTCGTTGCCATGGTGGTGGATGACCTCGTCGTATGTGGCGCTGAGCCGCTGTTTCTTACCGACTACATCGCCACTGGGTCGGTGGACCCGACTCGGATGGCGGCCATCGTGTCCGGGATTTCCGAAGGCTGTGTGCAGGCGGGTTGCGCTCTCGTCGGTGGAGAAACGGCCGAACACCCGGGTCTTATGGACCCTGACGAGTATGACCTCGCGGCCGCGGGCACGGGCATCGTCGATGCCGATCACTTGCTGGGTCCCGATCGTGTCCGCGCCGGCGATGTTCTGGTCGCCATGCGGTCGAGTGGACTTCATTCCAACGGCTTCTCACTCGCCCGTCACGTTCTCATGCCCGATGCGAACGCTGTTGAACGGATGCTTCCGGAGGTGGGTCGCACCGTGGGAGAAGAGATGCTCGAACCAACGCGGATCTACGCCAGAGACTGCCTTGCGCTGGCCGAGACCCTCGATATCCACGCTTTCTCGCACGTCACTGGAGGCGGCATCGCAGCGAACATCGCGCGGGTGCTGCCACCGGAACTTGCCGCGGATGTAGATCGGAGCACCTGGACGCCGCAGCCGATCTTTTCGGTTATCGCGGGTGCAGGTGACGTCGATCAGCTAGAGATGGAGCGGACCTTCAACATGGGTCTGGGCATGGTTGCCGTGGTTGAGGGCTCTGCTTCGGACGCTGCCGTCGATCTACTCACGCAGCGCGGAGTCGAGGCCTGGGTGTGCGGGGTTGTGCGCGAACGCGAAGCAGGAGAAGAAGGAGATGCTGCCGCGAAGGGTGGCAGCGGCGGGATAGTGCGGGTGATCGGGGAGTACCGAACTAGCGGTGGCGCTTAGTCCTGATCTTCGTCCTCGATGTACTTGGCGTACGGATCGTCTGCGTACGGATCCTCATCCGACTCATGGTCGCCGGCTGAGACATCGGAAGGCTCACTTCCGCCCGCCAGTTCGGCTTGGAGTCGCTCAAGATCGGTCTGTGGACCGCCGTACTTAAGCGCACGAGCGACCTTGGTCTGCTTAGCCTTTGCTCGGCCGCGCCCCATGGCTCGACCCCCTCATCCGGTTCCCCGGCTCTCGATGGACGTTGTCACGCTGGGCCGCCCGGGGCCGTGATCCCGGGACCACAACGAGCGCCTAGGTTACCCCGCCCGGGTCCCGGCCCGCATCAGCGGCCCCCTCAACCCCGGGATGCGTCGATTCTCGCCTCGGCCTCCCGCTCGGCGGCCTGCACGGGGGTCAGGCCCTCTTCGCGAGCCCGGCGAAGCACGCTGCGGGTGGTGCCGAACACCTCTTCCACCTTGGCCCTCGCTCGATCCAGGTCGGCGCCCACCAACTCCTCCGCCACCTGGATCACCCCACCACAATTCACGCAAAAATCAGGGGTGTACAAGATCCCTGCTCGATCCAGCAGGTCTCCCACCTCGGGGGTGGCGAGTTGATTGTTGGCCCCTCCGGAGACCAGCCGGACGCCACCCTCGACGAGAGTCGGCACCAGGGCCTCGGTGATGGCGCCCCCCAGGGCGTTGGGGGACAGCACCTCGGGTTTGAAGGCCAGCAGGCCCTCGATGGAGTCGGTCCAGGCGACCTCGCCCGGGTTTTCGGCCTCCAAGGCCTGCCGGGCCTGGTCGGATGGATCCAAGGCGGCCACCTGCGCGCCATCGGCCAGGAGGTGCCGGATGAGCCGACCCCCCACCTTCCCGGCACCGATGACCCCGACCCGCACGCCGTCGAGATCGGAGGTACCTAGGGCGGCTTCGGCCCCGGCTCGCATGCCGGCGTGGACCCCGATGGCAGTGAGGATCCCCGAATCGCCGACGCCACCGTTCTCCGGTGATCGCCCCGTGGTCCACCGGCATGTCTCGCCGATCGTGTCCATGTTGTGCACGCTCATGCCGACATCGCCGGCGGTGACGTATCGACCTTCGAGTGATGACACGAGTCTTCCGAAGGCGTGGAGTAGATCGTCTGGCTTGTCATTCGGATCGTGCACGATGACGGCTTTACCGCCACCGTGCGGCAAACCGGCGAGGGCGTTCTTGTACGTCATTGCGCGCGACAATCGAAGAGCGTCTGCGTACGCCGCTGCACGCGCACCTTCTGGCGCATCGCTGTACGTGGACATGCGAACACCACCGAGCGACGGTCCGAGGACCGTCGAATGGATGGCGATTACAGCGCGTAGTCCCGTGGAATCATCGTGCGCGACCACCGCTTCCTCATGTCCGTCGAAACCAATCCAGGGGTCGGGAACGATGCTCTCGCTATTCGCCATGGAGCGAGCCTAGACGAGGAATTGGTGGGAACTTCACACTAGATCCAGGAGGAAAAACCCTCGTACGAGCACGCATTACTGAGAATTTCACTTGCCTATGCGCGTTTCGGGTGGAAAGGTACGTACGGTCATAAGACGGATGAGATCCGCGTTGTTGACGACGCGGACCGTTGGGAGGCGAAGTGTCTGGACGCGATCCGGATCCCGAGCAACTCCTGACACCTTCGGAAGTAGCTGCGCTGTTCCGCGTAGACCCGAAGACGGTTACGCGATGGGCAAAAGCCGGCAAGCTCACGAGCATCCGCACGCTCGGTGGTCATCGCCGTTACCGCGCGAGTGAAGTCCATGCCTTGCTCGATGCCCAGTCACCTGCGTCCAACACGTCAGCAAGTCCCTCGACGCCACCGTTCCCATCTTCGCCCGGAGGATTCCCTCCGCGGTGATGCGCGACTAATGTGAATCGTATGAACCAGTCAGAACTGCGTGCTGGTGATGAAGATCGAGACCGGACCATCGCGCGATTACGGGAGGCCTACGCCGAGGGTCGTTTGCAGCCCGAGGAGTTCAACGATCGACTGGATCGAGCCTACGTAGCGAAGACGTTCGCGGACCTTCGAGCGCTCACCGTCGATCTTCCGCAAGATCCCCCTCGAAACACCACTCTGGCGGCTCAGAACGTGAAGGACCGGCAGGACATGCGATCGGCCTGGGCTGCCTGGCTCGGCGTGGGGGTCATGGTGAACATCATCTGGTTCGCCACGTGGATGGGTAGCGGCCCTGCCCCCTATTACTGGCCGATCTGGGTGATGGGTCCCTGGGGAGCGGGCATGTTGATTTGGACGCTCTCCTCGCGCGCAGGACGCTCTGAGGATGGCTGAGCCCCTCTACCGCGGGATCGTCGAGGGCTTCAAAGGGATCTTCTCGCTGCTCGGGATGAAACTCGACATCGTCGGTGAAGAAAACATCCCACTGCACGGGGGCGCGATCATTGCGATCAATCACACGAGCTACCTGGACTTCGCGCTCGGGGGAGTACCCGCGGATAGAAGAGGTCGTCGCTTCGTCCGGTTCATGGCGAAGGATTCGGTCTTCCGTCACCCGATAGCCGGGCCTTTGATGCGCGGGATGAAACACATTCCCGTCGATCGCCACGATGGTTCAGCGGCCTTCGATGCCGCGGTTGCTGGGGCGCGTTCGGGTGAATTGATCGGTGTTTTTCCCGAAGCGACGATGAGTCGCTCGTTGGATATCAAGGAGTTGAAGAACGGTGCGGTTCGCATGGCGCGCGAGGCGGACACACCCCTCATTCCGATGATCGTCTTCGGTGGTCACCGGGTGCTGTCCTATGACGTTCGCGATTTCACGCGCGGTCGCCCGATCTGTATGACCATCGGTAGTCCTATTGGGCATGATGAGCAACAGGATGCTGATACGGCGACGCTTGAGCTACGAGCAGCGCTGAGCGGGCTGTTGGACGAGACCCTGCTGCGCTATCCGGATAAGCCTGCGGGCGCTCCGTGGATTCCGCATCGGCACGGTGGATCTGCGCCAACGTTGGAGGAAGCGGCCCTCATTGAGGAACAACGACGAGCCGAGAAGCAGGCGCGCCGAACGTAATGTGGTCTTACCAGCTCTTGATGCTGATGGGAACGTTTCGTTCCGATAAAAGCTCCACGGTCCCCTTCGAATTCTTGAGTAGTGGTCGGTCGCGACCCCAGTACTGAATTCTCCGAGAGGGTGTCCCCTTGCCGATATACACGGTGAGCTTTTTGCCGGGAGCGATTCGTGAATCGACGAGGAACGGGTACGTGGCGCTTCGGTACGAGAGGTAATAGTCATCGAGGAGGATCTCGTCTTTCGAGGTGTTTTCAATGACGATGTATTCCTGGTTCGCCGCCTTCGCTGGATTCTTGGCGGTCGCGATCGGATTCACCTTCGTGATGCGCAAATTACCTTGGGCTGGATCGTTGCAGTCGATTGTGCAAGGCCAGTCGAACCATGCTCGTACGGCCGTGGATGGATCGAGCAGATACACGCCGTCGCCGAGGAATCGATCCGTGGTTGTGTTAGCGAGGATGGCCG
>Ga0181594_10003922_pt1 | contig 13375 bp, 21 predicted proteins | sample 071ome_18_FD_145603 | JGI IMG/M metagenome (GOLD analysis project Ga0181594, IMG submission 145603) | Coastal salt marsh microbial communities from the Groves Creek Marsh, Skidaway Island, Georgia - 071413BT metaG (spades assembly) | ecosystem: Environmental > Aquatic > Marine > Intertidal zone... | reverse complement strand
GCGAATGTCGACGGCACGGACCCTGCCACGATCACCATTACTATTTGGGACACGGCCACGGTTGGCTCCACTAACGGTACGAAACTTGCCCACACGATCAGTGTCCCCGCTGACTCCACGCTTGTTGCTCTGGATAAGTCCGCCGCGATCTACTTAGAGGAGGATAGGTCTATTGGCGTGACTGCCTCCGCAGCAGATGATCTTCATGTTGTCTGCTCGTATGAGGAGATTTCGTAATGAGGCGTAGTAGAGGAAAAAGGTCAGTACCGACAACGCAGTATGCTGCTGGTGTCTGGAGTATGAATGAAGCGTACGAGGCTAGGCTTGATGACATTTGGCCGTTCCCCGGACCGCCTGTTGCAGGCTACATAGGGTGGTACACGGGAGACAGTTGGACTGGTTCTCAGTGGCAAGATCTATCAAGTAACAACAACCATGCCACCACTGTGACTGGTACTATTACGAAGGCTGATGTTACAGGTAATGGCGCTACAGAAACATTTCCTGCCATTTACGGTGGAACAACTGCCGGTATAAGGTTTCCTTCTGCCATTCTCCCCTCTACTTTCACTCTTTTTCATGTTGCTAGGTATAACGGAGCAAACAAGAAGCGAATATTTGACGGGCTTACCTCCAACTGGCTTTCGGGTTTCTGGAGCGGTAATGCTGGTACCGCTTATCATGATGGCTGGATAACTGCGTCAAATGCCAACCACCACGGAACAAACTGGGTTATATCTACCGATCAGAACTCGCTCTACAGATCCAAGTCCACGTCAGCAAACAGTGGTAACTATTACCAGAATACTGGGGGTGGTGGTACCAGCAAACAACTGACAATTAATTACGGTCATTACACTGGAGAGCTATCAGATTGGATGGTTGCAGAGGTTATCGTGTATAACTCCACCTTGTCTTCCGCTGACTACAACTTAGTAGAGTCGTATCTAGAAAATAAGTACGGTATCTAATGGCTATCGACTTCCCTAACTCCCCTACAATAGGTGACACCTACACTACTAACGGTAAAACATATCGTTGGGATGGAACAGTGTGGGGTGTGTACGGCACATTCACCGTTGATTCCACCGCCTCCGATACCGAACCAACCGGCGTTGGTAACGGCCACATCTGGTATAGGTCTGATCAATCTCAGACTTTGATAAGATATGATAATACATGGGTAGAAATAGGCGCGTCAACTGCGGCATCCAGTGGGTCAGCAGATACGGGCTTTGCTAATAGTTTTTTGATGATGGGAGCTTAAAGTGGCACAAAATTATAAGGTTCTTGGACAAATCGCTCCATCTGCGACAACAGCGACCACCATATACACGGTGCCGTCAGCAACCGAGGCGGTTGTGTCGTCGGTGTCGGTGTGTAACAGGGCGGGAACAGCGGCGACGTTCCGTCTCTCGGTTCGTCCTGACGGGGCGTCGTTAGCGAACCAGCACTATCTGGTCTACGACGCTAACCTCAATGCCAACGACACGATCATTCTCACCATCGGTGTGACGATGGATGCGACCGACGTTCTGGAAGGGTATGCCTCGTCCGGTGACTTGACCTTCCATGCTTACGGGTCGGAGATCACCTGAGTCATGGCGGTCATCTCTGTTCAGGCTTCCGGCATCGCGGAAGGCTCACCGAAGTATCGCCGATTGAGCGATGTTGGGAGCGTACCGCTGGCCGTTACCTATGTTGTCGTCGCTGGTGGCGGCGGGGGTGGACTCCAGTACGGCGGCGGTGCCGGTGCCGGTGGTGAACTGTATGCGACCGGCTACGAGCCGATAGTCGGAACGTCGTACACGGTAACGATTGGTGCTGGTGGCTCGCAAGCACTTGCGATGTCAACTCCGGGGTCAAACGGCTCGGACAGCGTGTTTAGTGCTTTCACGGCTAGCGGTGGTGGCGGCGGCGGAACTAACAGCGGAACGACCAGCGTTGACAAGGGTCAGGACGGTGGGTCTGGTGGTGGTTCGTCCGGTGCTGGTGGCTCCGGTACCTCACAGTTCGGGTCCGGTACCGTCGGGCAGGGTAATGACGGCGGAACGGGAGCCAACGCAAATGCCTACTACGGTGGCGGTGGCGGTGGTGGTGCGTCCACCGCTGGAGCAAACGGTACCGGTTCTGCCGCTGGCGCAGGAGGCGACGGCAACGACCGTTCATCTGTGCTGTCTGCCGCCAATGCCTCTGCCTCAACAGTAGGTGAGGTAATCGGCACGGAAGTCTACTTCGCGGGCGGTGGCGCAGGTGGCGCTTTAACCGGAGCGCCAACGGTCTACGGCGGTAAAGGTGGAGGCGGTACGGGCGGCATAGCCGCCAACTTCGCTGGTTCCGGTACAGCCAATACGGGTGGCGGTGGCGGTGGTGGCGGTTACAGCGGCGGCAACGGGTATCCGGGCGATGGCGGTTCCGGTGTCGTTATTGTCCGCTACCCGTCAGCCTACTCGCTTACAATAGGTGCGGGCCTTACTCACACAACAGTCACCGAGGGAACCGACAAGGTGACGATCCTCAAGTCAGGAACCGACAGCATTTCTTGGAGCGTATAATGGCAATTGATTTTCCTGATTCCCCATCTGTTGGCGACCAGTTTGTAGCGTCCGGCAAAACGTATCAATGGGACGGCACTGTCTGGACCATTTACGGACCACAAACGAACCCTGACATCTTCAAAGTAGACACCACCAACAACCGGGTCGGTATCAACAAGGCTTCCCCAACAACAGCTTTAGATGTAGTCGGAGACATTCGTGTCTATGATTCTTCCACGGGCGGTCATGCGTCTGCCGGACAGTTTATGGCGTCCGGTACGGGGGCCAACGTGTTACCTTCCGGCACTACTGCTCAACGCCCCGCGTCTCCTACCGCAGGGATGATTAGATACAACACTTCATTGGGACAAATAGAGGCATACTTCGAAAACTGGGCCAAAGTTAAATCAGGTTTCTCCACAACAGGAGGAACAACGACACAATACAGCGGTTATCAAGTTCACACATTTACTACATCAGGAAATTTGACAGTTACTGGAACAGGGGAAGTTGAATACCTTATTGTTGCTGGCGGCGGTGGTGGCGCCTCTGGCAGCGAGGCTGGCGGCGGTGGCGGTGCTGGCGGTGTTCTTTTCGGAACTGCAACTCTCAGCGCGGGAGTTATTGCTATTACTGTCGGTGCCGGTGGCAGCGGTGGAAATAACTCTAATACCTCTGCTTCTTTAGGTGGTGATGGAGATAACTCATCTATCGCCGGAGTGGGAACCGCTATTGGTGGAGGAGGCGGCGGCTGGCAGGGAGGAACTACCAACAATGACGGTCGATCTGGGGGTTCCGGCGGAGGAGGTTCTGGCATCGATGCTGGCGAGGCTTCAACCTCAGGTGGGGCCGGTACCTCAGGTCAAGGAAACGCTGGAGGCGGGTCATCCGAAGGCTCCGGCGACATGGGTGCTGGAGGGGGCGGATACAGTTCAGTGGGGGCCAGCACAACAGTAGCCAGTTCTCCCGGCGGTGATGGTGGCGATGGTTATAGTTCATCCATTCAAGATGGGAATACTAAATATTATGCCGGTGGCGGCGGAGGGGCAAGCAACCAATCCACATATGGCGGCGCTGGTGGTCTTGGAGGTGGAGGCAACGGCAATGCCTCTAGCCCGGGTCCCGGTTCAAACGGTACCGTCAACACCGGTGGCGGTGGAGGTGGAGCGGTCAACAATACCGGCGGTTCTGGCGGGTCAGGGATCGTCATAATTAGATACGCGCTATAAGGAGATATCAATGGCACATTTCGCAAAAATACAAAACGGTAAAGTAACAAAAGTTATAGTCGCAGAACCAGAATTCTTCGACACATTCGTAGATGATTCCCCCGGCCAATGGCTACAAACCTCATACAACACTCGTGGCGGGGTTCATTATGATCCTGAAACAGGAGAGCCAGACGGCGGCGAAGCCCTACGCAAGAACTACGCTGGAATCGGTTGCACCTACGACCCCACAAGAGACGCTTTCATCCCACCCCAGCCATACCCGTCATGGCTTCTCAACGACGACACCTGCCTCTGGGAACCGCCCACACCACGCCCTGACGACGGTGGAACATACACATGGGATGAAGATACGACATCTTGGACAGCTGCCTAAGCTGTATAATAAGAAAAGACTAAATATCCCACGGAGGACCAATGGCAATTGATTTCCCAAATTCCCCATCTTCGGGTGATACATACTCAGCCAACGGACGTACTTGGCAATGGGACGGCTCTTCTTGGGTACTATACGGCAACCTCATCGACCCCACGGTCCTCAAGGTAGACCCTTCAAATAATAGGGTAGGAATTAACAACACCTCACCAACATCCACGCTGGACGTTACTGGTGATCTTTCTGTATCTTCAGATGTGACCGTATATGGAACAACAAACGGGGTTGGAGCTTCCTTTACCGGCAACCTTTCCGTCGGGGCCAATACCGATGTAGAAGCCAGTATTGATGCTGTTGAATCCGATGTGTCTACTCTTCAGACTGATGTTACGAACATCAACGAATTACAACGGGCAGTGCAAAGTGGTACGCCCTACACGTTGGTTCTTGCTGATGCAGGAACATTGGTTGAAATGAGCAACGCTTCTGCAAACACACTAACTATTCCTCCAGATTCGTCAGTGGCTTTTCCCAACGGTACACAAATTCTAGTTGTGCAGGCTGGTGCTGGTCAGACGACGCTGGTGGCTGGTTCTGGTGTTACAATTCGATCCAAGGACGGCAATTTGAAGTTGTCTGCCCAATGGTGTGGCGTGACGTTGATCAAGCGCAACACAGATAATTGGTTGGCTATTGGCGATTTGAGCGCCTGATATGCGTTTGTCTACGATTGCTGGTGTTGCTGGTTCCGGAGGTGCGACCATACCAGACTCCGTAGAATTCCTTGTTGTAGCCGGAGGTGGCGGAACCACCTGCGGTGCTGGAGGTGGAGGAGCGGGCGGTTACCTGTCTTCCGTGAGTGGAGATAACTCTGGTGACAATTCTACCTCTTTATCAACTCTTTCCCCGGTTGTAAATACTGCGTATACCGTTTCGGTTGGTGGGGGTGGAGCGGGAGGACAACTCTCATCAAGCAACGGAACCAACAGTGCTTTTGCCTCCTATACGGCAATTGGGGGAGGGCGTTCCCGCTACAACGGAACAGGTCTTTCTGGTGGTTCAGGCGGTGGAGGTGGTTGCGCAACAGGATCATTCGGCGGTGGTGCTGGAACAGCAGGTCAAGGAAATTCTGGCGGAAACGGTGTTAAGAATAGTAACGACCGCGCTGGCGGTGGCGGCGGTGGTGGTGCCTCAGCGAACGGTACAACTGCCTACTTTATTGGCAGCAACCCGTATGGAGACTTTTACGGTGACGGAGACGGAGGTGCTGGTCAAGTCTCAACCGTCGTATCAAGCACCCTTGCAACATCACAGTCAGTAGGGGAAGTGTCCGGCAGTTCCGTTTATTTTGGTGGCGGTGGCGGAGGCGGCGGGCGTGACGCTGGAACATTCGGCATGGCCTCAGGTGGTATAGGTGGTGGCGGTGACGCCAGCAATGGTGGTGCCGCTAATAACGGCGGCAACGGGTGGGCGGGTGACCCCAACAGTGGCGGTGGTGGAGGAAGTACAGATTATGAGTCAAACCCACAGCACTATGGAGGAGCCGGAGGTTCTGGAGTTGTCATTATCAGGTTTGACGGTGGTGCAAAGTCACCGATCATTGGGGCTGGGTTAAGCTATACAGAGACACTTGATCAGGGCTACAAAGTTATAGTTTTTAAGTCTGGCTCAGGAACCGTCACTTGGGAATAATCACACAGTGCAGATTTCTGGACTGAAACATTTCTGATATAATAGTATTGAGCAAGCTGACTGGAGCTTAATAAATGGCTATAAACTTTCCTTCATCCCCATCAGTAAATGACACCGTAACCGACTCAGGAAAAACATGGTCGTGGAATGGCACCTATTGGAAGATGGTGGGCTCGTCTAACCGTGGAATCAGCCTTGAGATTTCCGACGCATCGCCAAGTCAGCCCATTGAGGGCGACATGTGGTTTGAGTCCGATACAGGACGAACATTCACCTATTACGATGGAGCTTGGGTAGAGCTCGGCGGGGGAGTTCTCATAGCCTCCACGGTTGCTGATGCCGACGCAGATACCTTAATTCAGGTAGAAAAATCTACGGATGAGGACGTTATTCGGTTCGATGTTGCCGGAAGCGAGAAGGCATACATCAACTCTAGTGGCGTAACAGTGAGCGGTGACCTGTCTGTATCTGGTAATATAACAGGAGTGGAAGATAAGTCCCCTATGATTATGCTTTTGATGGGAGTATAAATTGGCATCTAACTACAAGCTATTAGGGCAGTCGGCTCCTTTAGCCACGACAACGACAACACTGTACACGGTTCCCGCGTCTACTGAGTCTGTCGTCTCCACGATCTCTGTATGCAATAGGGCCGGAACTGCTGGGTCTTACAGAATCTCTGTACGGCCTTCTGCTTCCTCTTTAGCAAACACCCACTACATTGCTTATGACTCTGCCATTGACGCAAATGACACCGTGTTGATTACCGCTGGTTTCGCAATTCACGCAGACCATGTTGTGGAGGTATATGCTGATAGCGCTGATATGACATTCAGTGCTTTCGGTATGGAGGTTACCTGACGTGGCAATTTTCAAGTTGTCTGAAGGTGGCTGGGATAAAGCGAGAAGGCCGTTTAGGTCTGGGTATTCCGGCACAGCCCCCGCTTGGGTAGATAATTCAATTTCGTCTTTTGTTTATAATTCAGCGTACACTGATGACTTGTCAGCATCCGGAGATCCGGTAGCAAAGTATGAAGTCACTGCTGGCTCTCTCCCTACGGGTATCTCACTGAACGAAGATACAGGTGCCATAACTGGCACACCAAGTGTAATTGAGTCTTATTCATTTACTGTAACTGCGTCAAATCCACTGGGATCCGTTTCTCAGGACTTTTCAGGCCAGACAGGCACTTCTCCCGTATGGGTTGATGAAACACTAGCAAATATAACGTACAATACCGCATACAGTGACAGCGTTGAAGCCACTTCCACACCGTCTCCCTCGTATTCAATATCTGCCGGTTCTTTACCTACCGGCTTAACACTAAATTCCTCTACAGGCGCAATAACCGGCACTCCGACTGCGGCTGGAGATTTTACATTTACTGTCACAGCGACTAATGCTGTCGGATCGATTTCTAAAGAGTTTACATTCAGCACTCCGCCTTTAGTTACTGGGGGAACCGAAACAACTTACACTGGATATGTCGCCAGAAGCTTTACAACTACAGGACAGAATACCTTAACAATTGAAGGTTCTAATCCTGTTTCTGCCGATGTGATTGCTATTTCTGGTGGCTATACTGGTCTGGGCTATTGGGACGCTGGAAACAGTGGTAGAGAGTCTGGTGGTGCTGCCGGAGCTCAAACTGTTGGTCCCGTTACTTTTTCTCCGGGAACTTACTATGTTAATGTTGGATCAACTGGTGGGGAAAGTAATATTACAGACCAACCCGGCTCAAATGTTTTGATAACGGCTTCGGGAAAAACTCCGGGCACTCTAACCCCAGTTGCTTACGGTTTGGGTGGCGGTAGAGGCCGTGGTGCCACAAGATCTGGAAGAAACGGTGGAGCGGGTGTAGCAAACAACTACCGTACAGGCTCTAACGAAACTAGAGGTGGCGGCGGTGGTGGTGCAGGTTGGGGCGGCGGCAACCCCGGACCAACGCCGGGAGGTACTGGTGGATCTGGAGGCGGAGGGCCCGGTAGGGGACCATCCCAAAGCCCAAGCTACGGCTCTCCGGGCACACCGACAACAGGATCAGGCGGTGGTGGAACATGGTCTGGTCCAATAGGACAGGGAGCTCCGGGAATGGTAATTATTAGATTTGCTGATACGGATCTCATAACATGAGTCACATATTTTGTCTAGTCAACTTTACAAATTCAACAGTTTCCTTCGACACTGAGCATCTTGCGCATCACGGTACGGCTTTTCAGATAGGAATAGAGGATCGTCAATCATTTGTTGATCTCAGATTTGAAATTACTATTAATGAAGAGATGAAGCACAAGCCGGACGGGTCCTACAGGTACGGTAAATCAGATCAAGAATTCGTTGACTATATTTACTTTGATCTTCTACCTAATACTGAATATACTGCGAACTTCCTTATTCGGGACGGGGAAGATCAGGTTATAGATAGTTTGACATTCACTACACCTAAACCTCCCCAACCATATCCTTCTTGGACTTGGGAGAATTATGATTGGATACCTCCCATTGCCTACCCTCAAGATGATAGTATTATGTACATATGGGACGAGGAGAATCAACAGTGGATACCAGCTCCAGAGCAATAATAGTTCTGAGAGATTTATTTTCACCTACGGCACATAAAGAAATAATAGATTTCGTTAGAGACGAAGCGCCGACTTACCCACTTCACGAAGATAAAGAGCTGTTCAACAGAAGATACTATCAGAACATGGACTTCTTTGTCCATGTTCATGAACAACTAACTGAACTTGCAAGTGAATGTTTCGGGGTTGCACTAAAGCCGTCCTACTCGTTTTTGAGCATGTATGAAGATAAAGGGAAGTGCCCTTTACATTTAGACAGACCACCGTGTTACAGGACTATTGATTACCTGATAGACTGTGAAAGCACAGACGGATGGCCAATAAACATCGCTGAACCTTGGTCGGATGAAAAAGTTGCTTCGTTTTTGGGAAACAAGGCAGTTATGGATAAACAGGAAAAAGCACAAAGAATAGAGATGGAAAAATGGGAGTCGATCAACATAAATGAAAACGACGCTGTTGCTTACTCTGGTACAAACTCTTGGCACTACAGACCAACGCTATCCAAAGGAAAAGCAAACCTTGTGTTTTTCCACTTCGTGAAGGAAGATTATGACGGTCCTTTACTCTGAGCCATTAAATTTAGATATTGACATATTCCGCCCAGCAGATATAGAAGGGTCTACCGGAGGGTATAATCTTCAATCAGAATACTGTCATTCATCAGCTTGGTGCGACAATATTTTTTCTGAATCGGAATTAGACGCTTTAATAAACATTTGCGAATCTTTGCAGTTTTACAAAGGAAGAACAACCGCCGCAAATCAAAGCAACGATGTTAGAGATTCAAATGTTAAATTCATATATCCAAATGAAAGAACAGGATGGATTTTTGACAAGCTTTCTGCTTCTATCGCACACATGAACGAAGAGTACTTTGGTTTTGAGCTAAATCAAATACAAGAAGGCATACAATTGACAAAATACGAGGCCCCTACACAGCATTACACTTGGCACTGTGATCGCGGCCTCAGCACACCAATTAGAAAGCTTTCGGTAAGCATTCAGCTTTCAGACCCTTCTGACTACGAAGGTGGAGACTTGGAGCTCCTTGTTGGCGATAAGCCAGAAAAATGTGAAAGGGGAAGGGGTATTGCAACATTTTTTCCTTCTTGGACTCTGCATAGAGTAACTCCTGTGACTTCTGGGACTAGATACTCTATGGTCTGCTGGATATCTGGACCACCTTTTAAATGAAGTAACTTACTAGATACCGCTAAGTAGTAGACAGATCTGGTAAAATACCAATATAGCATAAACCGAGAGGCATCAATGGCAATAAACTTCCCCGATTCCCCATCTAACGGCGATACAGTAGCCGCAGGAAACAAGGTATGGACATGGAATGGCACATCTTGGGATGTGGTAATTTCTAGCCCCCTTTCCACGATACTCACTGACTCTGATACCGATACCAAGATCGACGTAGAAGAATCAGCTGACGAAGACACAATTCGCATTGACACTGCAGGTGTGGAGCGAATGACGATAGGGTCTTCTGGCGATGTCACAATCTACGAAAATTTAACCGTGGGAACAAACGCCTCTGTTGTGGGTGGTGCTTCGGCCTCTGATTTCTTCGGTGATCTTTCTGGCAACGTGACCGGAAATGTCACCGGCGATGTGACCGGAGGGACGCTGACTGGAACACTCAAGTCTCCATACGAGCTATGGAACGTAGTTGCTGGGGCTCCTTCCACTGGAGCAAGTCACCCAATAGACTTACTAACGGCAACTGCTTGGTATTACTCTTCTGACAATACTGGTAACTTTGAATTTAACTTTAGAGGAGATGGTTCCACGACTCTTGATTCTCTACTTGAGATAGGAGAGGCTGTAACTACCTCCGTGTTGGTAACCAACGGCGCAACTCCGTATTACAACACCAATACGCTAGTTGACGGCTCAAGCGTTACTGTTGAGTGGCAAAATGCCGCCGGTCCTTCAGCTGGCAATGCTAACCAAGTAGACACATACACCTTCACTATAATCAAGACAGCCTCTGCAACATTTACTGTGTTCGGATCGTTCACCACGTTCGGATAATGCCTGTATTTGCTTCCTTCGTGACCCTTTCTGGCAGGATACTTAGGGGCAACGGAAAACGCCCTGAGTGGGTCGTTGATTTACTATCTGACAATATGGTTCGCGGCCAATCATATTTATCTAGCGTTCAGGCTGACGCGATACCTGAGCCAACCTATTCCATATCTTCTGGATCACTACCCCCGGGATTATCTTTAAATACGTCCAATGGCCAAGTTTCAGGAAATCCCACTACTGGTGGCAACTACTCTTTCACAATTACGGCAACAAATGTGCTTGGGTCTATAGATAAAAGCTTTTCTAAAGTCGTAACGCTACCTGCCCCCGCGTCTATTGAGTATGTAATCGTTGCTGGCGGCGGCGGTGGTGGTGGTGAGCCAAACTACGGCGGTGGCGGCGGTGGCGGCGGTGGCTATAGATCTTCTGTTGTTGGTGAGCTTTCTGGACGAAACGCTGCAGCCGAGTCAGTTATGAGCATTTCTACAGGAACTAATTATTCAGTTGCTGTAGGTGGAGGCGGGGGCGGTTCCAGCAACGGTCGCGGCGGTTACGGTGGCACATCTACGTTTGGGTCAGTCTCTTCTTCTGGCGGTGGCGGTGGCGGTAGAACCGGATGTGGTAGTGGTTTGACTGGAAACTCTGGTGGCTCTGGCGGCGGTGGAGGAGGAGAAATTTCTGGATACGGCTGCGGTACAGGTAGAATGGCTGGCGGTGGGGGAGCAAGCGGTCAGGGCTTTAGTGGCGGATTAGGTGGATTTTGCCAAGGTCGTGGAGGTGGCGGCTCAGGCGGTGGTGGCGGTGCTGCTGGTAATGGCGGCGGCGGCGGATGCAACACCGGAGGTGGTGGGGGCGCAGGAAGGGCTTCGTCTATCACTGGCTCTTCTGTCACTAGGTCTCAAGGCGGGTCTGGCGGATATGGCAATACAGGCTCTGCTGGAGGCACAAACACCGGCAAAGGAGGAGGTTCTAGAGTTGCAGGCGGTTCTGGAATAGTGATAATTAGATATGATGGATCTGATCCGACAATCAGCGCAGGTCTTACGTATAATACCCCATATGACTCAGGAGCTTACAGAGTTCTTGAATTTACGGGCGGGTCCGGAACGGTTTCTTGGGCGTAAAGTCATTAACGTGTACATAGTTAAAGAAAGGACGCATTGATTTAAAATGGCGCATTATGCTTTTTTGGACGACTCAAATATTGTCGTAGATGTAATTGTTGGCCGAGACGAAGACGAAGTTGTCGATGGTATTTCGGACTGGGAGGAGTATTACGGAAGTTTGAGAAATCAAGTATGCAAAAGAACCTCATACAACACTTACAGCGGGGAGCATCTCAATAACGGCGTTCCTTTCCGAAAAAATTATGCTAATATTGGTGACACTTACGACAGTGAGCGTGACGCTTTTATACCGCCCAAACCCTTTGAATCATGGAGTTTAAATGAACAGACATGCCAGTGGGAACCACCAACACCGTATCCTACATTTAATCCAGACGATGATATTATTTACTTCTGGGATGAATTTACTCTAGAGTGGACCAGTCTAGAAAGCTTACACTATGAGGTTGAATGATGATTATAGTTCCAAAAGATGTTGCCCAAAAAAGATTTGATATATGCAAATCATGCGACCGTCTGCTAAAGCCAACATTCAACTGCAAAGAGTGTGGGTGCTTTATGAAGGTTAAAGTTAAACTAAATGATTCGCACTGTCCTCTGGGGAAATGGTAGTCTGATTTCAAACTCTTGCAAACTTTGATATTATACCAGCATGGACAGAGATGCTAATTTCGTAAAGCGAGTAATATTGGCAGACGGGTTTGCAGTCCCACTTGACGAGAAGTCATTTGACCACGCCATAAACTCTAGCTCCAAGCCAGTTCTTGTGGACTTCTGGGCAGACTGGTGCTCCCCTTGCCACATGCAGGCACCAGAACTTGACGAGTTTGCTTCGGAGTTTGCAGACGAGATGAAGGTATACAAGGTCGAAGTAGACAAGGCCCCAATGCTACAGGAGCGGTTCGACATCACCAACATCCCCACGTTGATGGTATTCGTGGATGGTAAGCCAGTAAAGACTCTCATAGGCGCCAGAGACAAGCAAGTACTAACTAAGGATTTGCAAGGATACCTGTAATGAACTTCTGGGATTTGCCCGAAGAGATGTTTGGTGAGCGAATTTCAGATTATGTGTCTTCCTTCTTCAAGAAACCCTTGACGGACAAAGGTGCTGCTGCTACGCTACAAGAGTATGAGCAGCAAGAAGAAGTTAAAGAAGCAGATTAAAGACCTCAAGCGCGAGCTGTCCGAGTTGCAAGACGATGACGGCTCAATGGACCTTGTTGACAGCAGCGGAGACGTTATTGCCACTTTCAGCGCGGACGAGGCTTCTCAGATCATCAGCAAGTCGGTAAACATGTTTTTGCATGATCTCATCGCAACTATGCCAGACTCCCCTCATACAACCCTAGAAGGCCTTCTAAGGCGATGGGCAGAGTCTCGTGTAGCATTCGACCCCAATGACTGGAAGGGCTCACAGATAGCGGCTGACGATGCGGATGATGCGCTGTTCACTTACGTGTGGGACGTTTACCTACCATCGATCAACAATCAAGGCACTCCTCAGGATGACGCATACGACCGCCTTGATGTGATACGTGGCAAAATTCTCACTCTAGCTTGCTACGTCCACTCTGATTATGTAGACACTCGTGCTACGATAGAGTTGAGTCGTCGTAACCATCCAGAACTGTGGAGACTTATCGATGACCTCATATCAGTACTAGAGAACTGAAGGTTTCGCCCCTTTAGTACAACGGCTAGTACACTTGACTTGTAATCATGAGATCTGGGTTCGATTCCCAGAGGGGGCTCCAAAGAAAGGAAACAATGAAGATACTAAACATA
>Ga0181594_10003919_pt1 | contig 13378 bp, 9 predicted proteins | sample 071ome_18_FD_145603 | JGI IMG/M metagenome (GOLD analysis project Ga0181594, IMG submission 145603) | Coastal salt marsh microbial communities from the Groves Creek Marsh, Skidaway Island, Georgia - 071413BT metaG (spades assembly) | ecosystem: Environmental > Aquatic > Marine > Intertidal zone... | reverse complement strand
ACAAAAGCTACAGTGAATGATAATGGTGGAATCGTTATTTCTGATCCACTGCCATCCACAGGCCTTTGGTACTTTGAAATAGATGCTACTACAGTTTCACAATTTTATCCTGGTATTGGACAGCAAAGCGCATTAGGATATAACTCAACGGCTGCTTGGAACAATGGAACGGCAGATACTCATGTTTGGCTGGTTGATGATGCAACAGGAAGATTCAACAATAACGGATCATTAAGTACTTATGTAGGTTCAGCATCTAGTACAGGTCGTTATGCTGTCGCATGGGATGGTGATAATAGAGCACTATATTTTGGATCAATTTCTGGTTCTACCATTACTTGGGTTTTCTCCGGTGATCCAACTAGCGGTGCGAGTAAAACAGGAGCAGCTCCAGGGACCTGGCCCACAACGGGAACTGATCCTCTTTACTTTATTGTGCTTGGCGGCGGCACATCAGTTATGAAATTCTATTTTGAAGAAGATGATTGGACTGGTGTGACCAACAGACCGGCAGATGCTGTAGAGTTGAATACTAAAAACTTCGCAGGTCCAGACTATCAAGGTATAGATTACTTTGATGCTACTCTGTACCAAGGTAATGGCACTGGGCAAAGAGTAGGTGATTTTGTTCCGTTTACAGATGCTTATACCGTAAACAACAGTGTACTCTTTAACGATGATGACACTGCTTTTCTTCAAAGAACGCCCGGTAGTACCGGAAATAGAAAAAAGTTTACACTATCTACATGGTTTAAAAGAGCAAATCTTACTGGAGCAATTCAATATCTTTTTCACTGTCAAAACTCTAGTAATAATAATTTATTTACTGTACGGTTTAATGCCTCTGATCAAATAGAGGCTGGTGGTGAAATAAGTGGTGGAGCAACAGATAAAAAAGTCATAACTAATAGAGTCTTTAAAGACACAAGTCAGTGGTATCATTTAGTAGTAAGAGTTGACACTGCAAATGCCACAGCAGCGAATAGACTTAGAATATACATAAATGGTGTAGAACAATCTCTTGCTTCAGCATCATACAGAGCCACCACTGAAGATTGGTTATGGAACGCTGCTAGTGAGTTACACACTATTGCAAGAGGACAAGCCGCTGGTAGTCCCAGTGGAACTAGCTCTGATTTTTATCTCGCACAAACGGTGCATATAGATAATGATACTCTTGGTCCTGACAGCTTTGGTCAATTAGATACATCAACGAATCGCTGGATACCTAAAGATGTTTCGGGTCTTACATTTGGAACTAATGGTTTTTATCTTGACATGGAGACTGCACCGGGTACTGGAAATGGTGCAGGTGATGATGTTAGCGGTAACAATAATGATTTTACTGAAAGCGGTTTAACTGCTGGCGATCAATTTATAGACACACCTACTAAAAACTTTGCCACCCTTGATCCTACTTATGGATATAACAATACAACTTATACACAAGGTAATCTTGCTGTAGTTGGAGCGAATGTATCTGCTCAAGCAAATAAATCAACGTATTCCACAGCATTTTCTAAAAAGAGTGGTAAGTGGTGGGTAGAGTTTGATAGCATACTTGATGCTTCAAACACTACAATATTCTATGGTATTATACCTACTAAATATATAAGAGATGGTAGTTTTGTAGCCGCTGCTAAAGACTCTGGCACTGGTTATGCAGATAATTTATTAGGTTCTATCAGAGCATATATTGTGGGTAGCACTTATGGAAATAAAGTTTATAACATAGCAATCGGTACTGGTAGCGGCACAACAAATTTAACTTCTGGAGGCATTATAGATAACAATGCAGGAGGGTACACAGACCTTGTGCCTTACGGTATAGCGTTGGATATGGATAATAAAAAGATGTGGATAGGTAATCCTACCATCAGTGCAACTACATGGAACAATGAAACAAGTGTAAGTCCTGCTGATAATACAGGAGGATTTGATTTACAATTTGACGAATACAGTATATTTATTTCTAATGATATAGGCACTAGCTTTATAAACTTTGGTCAGTATGTTGGTTCTTGGAATGGTAACTCTGTATCAGATTACACCAGCACAGCAGGGGGTAACTTTACTCTAGCACCTCCTACAGGCTTTAAAGCTATTAACCAAGACAACCTAGACGACACTGCATCTAAGATTACAGCATGGGCATGGATTAAGAATAGAGATTCTACTGACGATCATATTCTTGTAGACCGAGTAAGAGGTGTTGGAGAAGTTATACACTCTAATTCAACTGCTGCTGAAACTACTGAACCTAATACCGTACAGCGGTTTTTACAAAGAGGCGTACAAGTAGGTAATGATGTGCAGGTAAATACTGCTAATGAAAGCTATGTTCTTTGGCAGTGGCTCGTGGGAGACAGTGCTACTACTGGTTCTACTAATAATTCTGGAAGTATAGCTAGCACTGTTATTGCAGCAGATGCGGGTCATTTTTCAATTGGAACGTACACTGGCACAGGTGCTAATGCAACAATCGGGCATGGTCTAACTGCTGCACCCGAATTTGTAAACGTCAAACAACTTAATTCTACAGCTAGTTGGTCTGCTTTGATACCCGCACTAGGAAATAGTAATGCTATATTTTTAAATCTTTCTAATGCTGCTCAATCTGTAGGAACAGCTTACTGGCAGAATACTGACCCTACATCTAGTGTTTTTAGTATCGGAACAGATAATGCAGTTAATGGTTCTAGCAGTACATATTTATTTCAATGTTTTAGATCAGTTCCTGGTGTTTGTAAAGTGGGAAGTTATGAAGGTAATTCTATTGACGATGGACCTTACATAAGTTTAGGTTTTAAACCTCGTTGGTGGTTGGTAAAAGAGACGACTGTTTCTGATGCTTCACATGATTGGTTTGTCGCTGATTCTGCAAGATATACATTTAATGGGACTACTACTGCTGGTGGTTTAAATGGTGGTACATTAGAGGCTAATGATTCTACTGCTGAAGAAGCACATAATACAAACTTTGGAGATAATCCTGCCTTTGATTTTCTGTCTGACGGTATAAAGCTCAGAACAAATTCTGGAGTAATTAACGCTACTGGCAGAACTTATGTTTACATAGCAATGGCAGAGATCGGTGGCAATGCTGCCTATCCACCGATCTATGGTAGATAAGGATATAAATAAACAAAACGAGTGAAATACTATATGATGATGCTCAAATATAGGAGGAATACAAAATGTGGGCAATGGTTAAAGCAAATCAGGTCGTAGCGATTTATAGACGACCAAAAGCACTCACGATTGATGGCGTGCAGCATCCAAGCAATATCTTTAGCGTTTGGTCGAAAGAACAAAAGATGGCGATCGGCATCTATGACTACACAGAAGTGAGATCAAATCTAAACGACAAGTACTACAGGCAGGGCAGCTCGTCAACTGCGATTGACAACGATGCTGGTACGGTTACGGTTACATATGCTGCTAATGCTAAGAATCTTGACGATGTCAATGAAGTCGATGAGAATGGCGATGCAGTTCTAGATGAGAATGGTGATCAGGTTGTAACTCTTGGCGTCAAATCACTCGAAAAGCAAAAAGTCAAGCAAATTGCAGCTGGTCTACTTCAGAGTTCAGATTGGATGGTTATCCGTGCTGCTGAAGGTGGTACTGCTGTTCCTGATGCCGTTGCTACTTATCGAGCTGCTGTTCGTACAAAATCAAACTCAATGGAAACAGCTATTAATGATGCGGCCGATGCAGACGCAATGATTGCTCTTGAAACAACAACATATCATGCGAACGGAGCTATCGATGCTGTAGCCACACTGCAGGATTGGCCAACAGTACCAGCCGCACTTCGATAAGGAAAGATAAATGGCACTCACAACATTAGGAAATACGGCATTCGGCACTTCGTCCGTTGTAAGTGCTGCAATTAAAGACAATGCGGTAGTATATAACAAGCTAGACGCCAATACAGCACACACTGATCGCAATCAATCATTTACGGTTGCGCAGCGTGGTTCAATTAGTAGTTTGGGTGTTAGGACTGGTCCTGCAGCAACGAATACCGTTACTCTTGACTTAAACACTTCAAACTACTACAGCTGTACGGCTAATGCTAATTTATTGTTTGCAAATCCAACAAATGTAACTGCAGGGCAAGCCGGTGCTTTGTTTGTTACAGCAAACGGTAGTTATACTTCTTCTTGGGGTTCATACTGGCGGTTTGCTACTGGTACGGTTCCAACAATGTCAACCGTGGCTGGTAAAGTTGATCGTGTAGACTATGTGGTTCAATCATCAAATACCATTCATGCGGTGGCTACGATCGATCTTCTTGGCACTGCATAGGGAGTTTCTTTATGTCGGTATTTAACTTACACCAAGGTGTCGTCGCTGGTGCTGCAGCTGGAGGTGGTGCTGTATTTGACACAACTCTGATTGGTAATTCAGTTTGGTTAGACGGTAGTGCTGACTATTTTAGCAAAACTTATGCAGGTTCTGGTAACTCAACAACTGAAGGTATTTTTTCATTTTGGTATCAGCGTTACATTTTTAGCGCTGTTCAAGAGGCATGGTTTGAAGCATCTGGTTTTGGTGGTTTGGGAACAAATATTACTTATGGTGGTGGTGATACTATAGTAGTTAACAGCTTTACTGCGGGTGGTGCTCAACTTATTGCTAGGCATACCCGGTTATTGAGGGACGTTGCTTGGTATCACATCATTGTAAGCATTGATATGTCTCAAGCCACTACTTTAGATAAAATTAAATTTTATATTAATGGAGAGCAAGATACTACAATTAACGTACAAAATCTTGCGACTACCAATGGCTTAGATATGCTTGGCGCAAGAAGCAAAGTAAACTTCAGGATTGGTCAACAGTCCAACAAGGCTTTTGCTCAATACTGCTATCTTGATGGTGTAAGCATTCAGCAGGGTGACTATGCTGTTTCAGACTTTTTAGATACATTTACATTTGGAACTAATGGTTCTCAGATTATTCCAAAAGCTAATGCAGATATTGCTGCTCTTGCAACCACAACAGGAGGAAATAGCTTCTGTTTAGACTTTGCAGATAGTGGTGATCTGGGGAATGATATTAGCTCTAACGCTAATGATTTCACTCCTAATAGCATGAGCAGTGCTAATCAGTCAAGCAGCACACCGTCATTAAATTACGCCGTGCTTAATACTTTGGACAAAGGCAGTTCCGCGACAACCTCGGAAGGTGCAACACGGCAACCGACGGGGACTGACCATGTGATTCTTTCGTCGATGCCAATACCAACGACCGGGAAATGGGCAATTTCTGGTCGAGTTGATGCAGGAGATTTTAGCTTTGGTATTTGCACACCGGCACATACACGCACATCAAAAATTGGGAGAACGAATGATAGCTGGGGCGCAATTGACTCACCGGGAGCATCGTTTTTTCGATCTGAGCATGACAGCGTCGCAACAAATTCCACGGTTATAAGCGCCGCAAGCGACACTTTCATCATCGCTTTCGATGCTGATTCCGGAAAGTTGTGGCTTGGTCGCAACGATGGAGGCGCAGGAATTGCGTATTTGGGTGGCGGCGACCCGACAACTGGCACAACGCCAACTTATACTCTTAGCGCGTCAGAAATGTCGCCGGGTTTGCATTTTGCAGTCGGAAGTCGACTCACGGTATCGTTCGGGCAACGCACACATTTTGAGACTTTGCCGACTGGTTTTCTCGAACTTAATAGTGAGAATTTATCAACGCCAAACGCGCAAGGCATAGATTATTTCAATGCCGTTCTGGTGACGGGCGATGCGACAAACGACCGGGCAATTACGGGGATGGGCTTTGCTAGTGATTTGCTGGTGTATAAGAAGCGGTCCGCAACATTAAGCTGGAAAGTCCAAGACGTTATTCGTGGGGTCAACAACGTACTCTATTTTGATGCCACCAACGCCGAACAAGCCGAAACTGGATTCGACACTATCAACGATGCCGACGGCTTCACGATCAACAATGCCAGCAACGCTAACGATAGTGGTGCAACATACGTGGCTTATGGCTGGCTTATGGGCGGTGCAGGAGCCGCTAATTCAGACGGAACAATACCATCAACTGTCAGTGCTTCATCAACTGGCGCTTGGAGTTTAATCACTTGGACAGGCACGGGAGCAAACGGAACTATTGGGCATGGTCTGAGCGGTGCGCCCGAATTAGTCATAGTTAAAAATACCAACGATTCTCGTGCGTGGCGGGTCTTAGAGACGGTAGTTAATGGCGGCACTCATTATTTAACGCTTAACACAACCGCTGCGTCTACAGCAGGTTCGACATTCTGGAATGACAGCAACCCAACCGCTTCCGTTATCAATTTAGGGTCGGATACCGATACAAACGATAGCGGCGACACAATGGTGGCTATTGCATTCCGATCAGTTCCCGGTGTGTGTAAAGTAGGCAGCTACATTGGAAACGGTAATGCTGACGGTCCTTATGTTTCAGTAGGATTTTCGCCAAAATGGGTCATGGTTAAACCATTTAATGCTGTTAATCCGTGGACGATAACAGATACTTCTCGCGATCCAATTAATGCAACTACTCGTCGGTTACACCCAAACCTTAGTCAAGCTGAAGCGGCTGATTCTTTGACTTGCGGTGATATTTTAGCCGACGGATTTAAGTTACGCGCATCGCATGGAAACGTAAATCAAAGCGGAATTACATATCTATATCTAGCAATGGCAGATATAGGAGGTAATGGTACACTACCACCGATTTACGGAAGGTAATATAAACTTCTTCCATTATAAATAGTAATAAAATGGCTGGAGTTTACCATGGCAGTCCCATCTACCAGAGAAGCATTTAAAAGTTATTGTCTTCGTCGTCTTGGCGATCCTGTGATTGATATTAATGTTGATGATGAACAGGTCGAAGATCGTATTGACGAAGCTCTAAAATATTATCAAGATTATCACTTTGATGGCACTGAACGAGTTCTCGTAAAACACGTCGTTACAGCTTCCGATAAAACAAACGGATATATAACACTTTCGAACTCAATCATCGGTGTCAATTCTATCCTTGATATTGGACAAGCGGTTCAATCATCAAATCTTTTCAATATTCGGTATCAGATTCATCTGAATGATCTATTTGATCTTTCAGCATCATCTTATGTACCATATGTCACGGCAATGCGACATATCGAATCACTAGAAGAGCTCTTTGTTGGTAAAAAACCACTCCGATATAATCGCCACGTAAATAAACTCCATATTGATATGGATTGGGCAAATGATGTGGCTGTAGGAGAATATATCATCATCGATGCCTACTCAATCACAGATCCATCAACATATTCTGATGTTTGGGGTGATCGTTGGTTGGCTCGATATGCAACTGCTCTCATTAAGAGACAATGGGGTTCTAACCTTACAAAGTTTGAAGGTATGCAATTACCCGGCGGCTTGACATTTAATGGTGCAAAAATTTATGATGATGCCGAGGCAGAAGTTCAAAAACTTGAAGAGGAAATGATAGTCAGTTACAGTTTGCCTGTTCAAGATATGATAGGATGATCCTGTGCCTACAAATAAGTATTTCAATAACTTCGGATATGCTAGAGAACAAGATCTAGTTGAAGATTTAACAATTGAATCAATCAAGATATACGGCCATGATGTGCGGTATATTCCTAAAGCTTCTGCTAGAAGAGATGCTCTTTTTGGTGAGGATACTCTTGCGACCTATGATGATGCGGTCGAGATGGAGATGTATATCAAGAATGTCGAGGGGTTTGAAGGCGAGGGTGATTTCCTATCTCGTTTTAATTTAGAAATTCGCGATCAAGTAACATTTACAATTGCAAGAAAAAGATTCGATCAGGCCAGATCAGAAAGGCTTACGACAGAGGTTGGTTACAGTTATCTCCAGGAAGAAGCAGACACAAATGCTCCCTCTCGTCAGTTTTTATCCACCTCAGCCAACACAAGTCTCTTCGGTATTAACCTAGAGACCGGTACAGCTGAAGGATATGCAATTACAAATAACAGACCGACCGAGGGTGATCTCATCTGGTTTCCAATGGTCGACAAGTTATTTGAGATTAAATTTGTAGAACACGAACAAGTATTTTACCAGACTGGTAGATTACAAACATATGATCTACGTTGTGAACTCTTTACATACAGCAACGAGAGAATCGACACCGGCAATACGGCAATCGATGCAGTCGAGGATAACTACTCAACTGACATCCTCGTATATGAAATGCTCCAAGAAGATGGATCCATTCTACAACTTGAGGAAGGTGGATCAATCATGCAGGAATATAGATTGGAAACGAATCAACCTTCGGCTAATAATGAGTATTTCCAATCTAATGATCCAGTATTCAGTTCATCTGCGGTAATTGACTTCAGTGAATCAAATCCATTTTCTGAAATCGATAGGTATTAATCATGTTTGGAGCACAATATTATCACGGAATAATTCGAAAATATGTGATTGCCTTCGGTAATCTCTTTAATGATATTTACGTTCAGCGGCTCGACTCAAACGGAAACCGAATTCAGACACTTGCTGTACCGTTGGCATATGGACCAAAAGAAAAGTGGCTTGTTCGACTTGCCCAAGATCCAAACCTAGATCAGGATGTGGCAATTACTCTGCCTCGTATGGGTTTTGAAATTCAGAGCATGGCTTATGCGCCTCAGCGTAAGCTCTCGTCGACTCTGAAAAATGTAAGATTAAAAACATCTGATCTTGATCGAGTAGATACACAGTATGTACCAGTACCGTATGATATTACCATGCTACTCTCAGTATTTGTGAGAAATGCAGATGATGGTGCTCAGATTATTGAACAAATCATTCCGTATTTCAGGCCAGAGTTTGTGACTAATATTCGGCTGATTCCGGAAATGGATGTGGTTGTCGACACTCCGGTTGTTTTACAGGACGTGGCGCTTGAGGATACATACGAGGGTGACTTTGATACCCGTCGAGCTCTCATCTATAACCTCACATTCAGTATGAAGGCTTATTTTTACGGACCAGTATCACACAGTGGTATCATCAAGCGTGCAGTTACAAATATCCGCCTGGACACTCCGGCCGATACACCAATTGGAGAGCGTATTACAGTTATTCCAGCGCAATATGCAAACGGTGCTCCTCTAATCTCACCATCTGCAAATAGTTCACTATCAGTTCCACTTGATGCAATTAGTGCAAATAGTGACTACGGTTTTGCGGTAAATATAAACTCAGATGTTCCTATTACATAGGATTGAAAAATGAAAACGTATCGCAATTTTATTAATGAAGCCTATATGTTACAATTTGTACGTGATAAAAATATGGATGTGCTAAAAATTAAAGACAGCCGTAAAAGAAGTTGGGTTGAAATCCGTGGTAAAAAAGGCTACGAAATTAGTGGTTATGATAAACGGGACCGATTACACCGTGTATTGGATCAAGTAGGTAAATCTGCTAATATGAGTGATCTTATGAATGGTAAACCAGTCAGTATTAATCCAAAACATCCTGACGGTAAAAAGGCCATACGTTTGGTCAAAAAGATAATGGGTGAAAAATGAAAACTGGTATGGAAAAGAATATGGAAGATATTTTTCGTCTTTCAGATGATACAAAATCTATGATTGAAGTCATCGACGAAACTCGCGAAATTACTCCAGTACAAAAAATGAATCTTAGTGATGATGATGTAATTGATGATTATCAATATGCCAGAGAAAACTTAAAAGGCATTATTGAATCAGCACAGCAGTCCATTGATGATTTATCATCTATTGCCTCGACCTCAGAATCCCCTCGTGCATACGAAGTCTTGTCAACATTAATGAAAACTATTGTTGATGCAAATAAAGATTTATTGGAATTGCAGAGAAAGGTAAAACTACTCAAGGAAGATTCTAGTCAACCAAAGAATGTAACCAATGCTTTATTTGTCGGTAGTACATCTGAACTACAGAAGTTAATTAAACAAAATACTACCAATGAATAGGCTCAAGGCCTATTATATCATTGTTGTGAGATAAGTCAATAGATATGTCTGAAAATTATTTAGCAAATCCATTATTAAAAAAAGCATATGTTCCAATTGAATGGACGGCTGAGCAAGTTGAAGAAGTAATCAAATGCTCAAAGGATGTCAATTATTTCATTAAAACATATGTAAAAATTATTTCGCTCGATGAAGGTCTTGTGAATTTCGATATGTATCCATTTCAGGAAGAAATGGCTCAAACCATATCCGATAATAGATTTACTGTAATTAAAACCTGCCGCCAAGCTGGTAAAACAACTACATCTGCCGCTGTTATTTTGTGGCATGTATTATTTAATGACAGTTATACAATTGCAATTCTTGCAAATAAACTTTCTACTGCTCGTGAAATTCTTGCAAGAGTTCAGAGAGCATATGAAAACCTACCGAAGTGGTTACAGCAAGGTGTGGTTGCCTGGAATAAGACAAATATCGAACTTGAAAATGGTAGTCAGATTATTGCATCATCCACGGCATCAAGCGCCATCCGTGGTTACTCTATCAACTTCCTATATCTTGATGAATTTGCTTTCGTTCCTCGTAATATCCAGGATGATTTCTTTACATCAGTATATCCTACAATTATTTCGGGTACAAACACAAAGGTGGTGATTACATCCACACCGAATGGTTTTGATTTATTTTATAAAATATGGACAAACTCTGTTGAAAAGAGAAATGAATATGCAAACTATTCAGTAAACTGGTGGGATGTACCAGGTAGAGATGATGATTGGCGTGACAAAACAATTGCCAACACAAGCGAGGACCAGTTCCGGCAAGAGTTCGAGGCTGAATTTATTGGTTCATCCAATACACTTATTTCGCCAAATATATTAAGGGCGATGACATTTAAAACACCCCAGTCATCACATTATGAAGGTAGTTTAAATGTATATGCTGAACCCGATCCAAGTCACGTTTATTTTACTGTAGTAGATACTAGTAGAGGTGTAGGTATTGATTCGTCGGCATTTGTTGTAATTGATGTCACTGAAGTCCCTTATAATGTGGTTGCTGCATATAAGAATAATGTAATCTCACCTCTTGTATACCCGGAAGTTGTATATAATGTTGCAAAGGCCTATAATGAATCATTTTGTCTGGTAGAAATTAATGATAACGGTCAGCAAATTGCTGATATTTTGGCAAATGAACTAGAATATGAAAATATCATATATACCACAATGAAAGGCCGTGGCGGACAGCAAATAGGCGGTGGTTTTTCATCAAATGTCCAACGCGGTGTCAGAACTACAAAAGCAGTAAAACGAGTTGGTTGTGCCACAGCCAAAACAATGATTGAAAAACATAAAATTCATTTAAATGATTTTAATCTAGTAAATGAATTGTCTACTTTTATTCAAAAAGGAAATTCATACGAAGCTGACCAAGGTGCTCATGATGACCTTATTATGTGTGTGGTTTTGTTTGCATGGGCATCAAATCAGGAATTCTTTAAGGAATTGACTGATACTGATTTCAGAAAAAAATTAATGGAGGAACGTGATAAATTACTCACTGATGATGTATTGCCGTTTGGTTTCATCGATGATCACATTCCAGAGGAAAATACGGGAATAATAAATATGACACAAGGTGAGTTTTGGAATGGCTGGGACGATAGCAATAAATGGTGAGTTTTACATTTTTATAAATAATGTTGAATGCTAAAGTTTAACAGCTTCTAATGAGGAGAATGAAAAATGCCTTTCCAAGTATCACCAGGCGTTAACATTTCTGAAATTGACCTCACTACGGTTATCCCTGCTGTTTCTACAACAACCGGTGCTATTGCTGGGCGTTTTCATTGGGGACCTGCAGATACAAGAGTATTAGTCAATTCAGAGGATGTTCTCGCATCACAGTTTGGTAAGCCAGATTCCAATAACTTCCAGGAATGGTTTACCGCTGCAAACTTTTTAGCATATGGTAATGCACTATATGTTTCACGCGTTCTTAACAGCGCAAATAATGCTAACGGCAATGGTTGGTCAAATACCATTGTAAAGAATTCAGATGATTATGAAAATAATTTCTCTTCAGGAGTTAGCAATTCAGGTGACTGGGTAGCAAAATATCCAGGCACACTGGGCAATTCACTTAAGGTTTCAGTTTGTGCATCTACCGGTGCATATTCAAATGCGGTAACCACACCAACATTCACACTTACAGCTGATAGCACCACTGTTACAACCAGTGCTAACGTTGGCAGTATTGTGGTTGCAGGTGATTATCTACTTGCCGCAAACTCTACTGTAAACTTTAATGTTCAGGTTTCTTCTGTTGCAGCAAATGGTACATCCATTACACTTGTAACTGCTCCAAAGAATAACGACATCGGTGGCGCATCGCTTACAACCACTGCTGGTGACGTAACACGTCGTTGGGAATATTACAACTTCTTTGATGCAGCTCCAGGCACATCGGCATTTGCAACACGCAACGGTGGTTCTGGTGACGAGCTTCACATCGCAGTTGTAGATGAGGACGGTGAAGTTACCGGCGTTCGTGGTCAGGTTCTAGAGCGCTGGGCCGCTGTTTCCAGAGCAAATGATGCTCTTACAGAAAATGGCACAAGTAATTACTATAAGGAAGTCATTAACCAGCAGTCACGTTGGCTTTGGTGGGCATCACATGTCGATAACATGACATCCGCTGGTGGCGCTGCTACCTCTACCTTCTCTAATACATCAGAGACTCCAACCACAGTATCACTCTCTGGTGGTTCTGCCGGTGCGGCGCCAACAAATGCACAGCTTATTAACGGTTATAATAAGTTTGAAAGTGCTGAGGATGTCGATGTTTCACTTATACTTGGTGCTGATTCAAACCAGACACTAGTCACACATATTATCAATAATATCTGTGAAACACGCCTTGACTGCATTGGTGTATTCTCACCAGAATCTGCAGACGTGGTCAATAACTCCACATATGCTGGTAAGGAAGCCGAGGATGCCATTGCATTCCGTGATACACTTCCATCATCTTCATATGGTGTAATTGATAGCGGTTGGAAATATCAGTACGATAAGTATAATGATGTATACCGTTATGTTCCAATGAACGGCGACACCGCTGGTCTTATGGTCCGTACAGATAATACACGTGATCCATGGTATTCACCAGCTGGTTTCAATCGTGGTAATATTAAGAATGTTGCTAAGCTTTCCTATAATCCAAAGAAAGCCGATCGTGATCTACTATATAAATCTGGTATTAATCCAGTCGTAACATTCCCAGGACAAGGTACAATTCTATTCGGTGATAAGACAATGCTTGCTAAGCCAAGTGCCTTTGACCGAATCAATGTCCGCCGCCTATTCATTGTCCTAGAAAAGGCTATTG
>Ga0181594_10003907_pt1 | contig 13394 bp, 11 predicted proteins | sample 071ome_18_FD_145603 | JGI IMG/M metagenome (GOLD analysis project Ga0181594, IMG submission 145603) | Coastal salt marsh microbial communities from the Groves Creek Marsh, Skidaway Island, Georgia - 071413BT metaG (spades assembly) | ecosystem: Environmental > Aquatic > Marine > Intertidal zone... | reverse complement strand
CGGCGCCAGCCTTCCGAACCAGGCCATAAGCTGTGGTCACATGAAATCCCATTTGGGGTATGGCAAAGCGAAGCAGGTAATCCTCTCCTCTGAATCGGGTTGGCTTCCCCCTAGCGGTTATTTCCACCGTCTTGTCTTCAGCGCCTTCTAATTCATCTTCCGATATCGAACGCATAAGTGCCAAGGTGTCGTCTACCAGTTTCCGCGCTTCCTCGATCGACAATTCTCCCATCTCATTAAAGGGAGGAACGTCTCGACCGGCGAGCCTCGCGCCGGCTCTAGCATTATCGGCCCCCCGCCAGACTTGGAGTGACAGGGAGAGCATGTCTGGCGCCAGACGGCTCGCCATTAATGCGTCCTCTTCTATCTTGCCGGCTTTCACCAACCCGTCTGCATGGTCGAGAACGTTTAGCATTGCGGTCATCAATTGTTCCGTTTCAGTACGGACGAGATGATATATTGAAATTGCCATGGTGCGTTCTTCTCCTGAGTGAATTGGAGACGCAAAGGTTGTATGAACTAACGGCTATACGCAAGCTAAAAGTATGAATTGCTTAGCAAGCCATCACCATTTCTTAGCCGAAAATATAAAAAGAACTTTCTGTCATTTAGATTGTTTGCGAAGGGACTAGAGCAAAAAATTGGCTGGCGACGGCGGCAACGTCTGGAATTGGCGCACTGCTGCCATGCATTCGTCCTCTGATTTTCTTCCTGTATTGGTGTAGAGCGGTCCTTTGCGATGATTGGTTTGATGTGATCGGAAGGTGGCGGCGCGGCCTCGCATATAGGTCATGGCTGGCGACAGAGTTTTGGGATGACCTCTTGCTATAGATGATCGATATCGGACCCAAACTGCCACGTGTGCCCCGCAAGCATTCGTCTCCATTTAGGTCGGCGACTCCGTTTCCCAATATTGTTCGTCAGGCCGATGCGCCAGGTCTCGCATTGCAGATGATTTCCGGGATAATTCGACTGGATTGTCGGGCGTAACGGGGCGCCAGTAGTCTTGCGTAAGGGGTCGTGGGTTCGGCTTTTGCTCAACCTGGCGATTATGGAGCCAATGCGGGGTTGTGGCAGTGACGGCAGGCGATTGCTGTCGCACGCCACGGAGAATGAATGGCGACCAAATCAACCGATGCGCAATTGACAAAGCCAATTCCGTCCTGTTTTTCCAGGCAGACAAACGGCAGGCAACACCTGTTAAGCTTGTAACAATGCACGCCGTATCAATTCCGAGGTCGGCAATATTTACGCACTGGGTTAGCGTTTCGCTGCCGAAGCTTCGTGCCAATCAGCCGAAACGGGCCGTTCGCGATCAAAGACGCCCTATTCTTTGCAATCGCTCAGATCCCGGCGTCTTGATGCTTCAAAAGCAATTCAGACAAGCGCTGAATCGCGCACAAACCTGTCTAACCGGCAGACATTCCAGCCGCACAAAATCGCCTAAACGAACCGGTCTCTGGTCAACCGCGAACCCGTCTCCCGGCAAAATCTTTTCCGCGAATGGAAAGCCGCTAAATCGCGCCCAGAGCAAACGGTGATTCTGCCACCTTGCCTCACCGCGTCCGCGCCCCAGAGACCGCTACTCCCAACTCACATACCCCAACCCACGGAACCGGCGGCAATTCCCAACCATCCATGAAAACGTATATTTATCAGTGTTTTGGTGGTGGGCCGGGAGGGACTCGAACCCCCAACCAGACCGTTATGAGCGGTCGGCTCTAACCAATTGAGCTACCGGCCCGCGATGCCTTGCGCCGGGACAGCGCTACGTCCACCGGGAGAATTGCTGTTACACTTAAATTGGGTTCAGGCGCAACCGGGCTTGTTCCAGCGGCGCGCTTTGGCTTGATGGAATGTCCTGGGTCCATGCTGCCTGCTGCAAGGCACTGTTCCAGCCTGCCAGACTGATCAAAAGCGGCACAGCGAGCAATCCGGTGGCGATGGCGACGGTTCCGAACCAGGGGGCCCGGTCCGCTGCAGGCGTTCGATGGATGGCAAGGGCGTCTGCGTCCACCATCCTGGCGGTTATTGCCCCGCCAGCTTGACCAGAGACCAGGGCGGGCGCGTACGCCGGGGTAGTTGCCCTGGCAGCTTTCCTGGCCTGCGCAATTTCGTGGAACACTTCAGCGGTTCGAGACATGCATCCTCAATACGGGTATCGGGTTGCCGGTCCGTTGCTGAACGTGGTCAACTGGGGGTTAACCGGACGGGCCGGGCTGCCGAAAAATTGCAAAACCGGTCCTGGACGACCGGTTTGCTCAAATGTCAGCTGTTACCGCGCTGCCCAAAGGGCAGGGGCGAGAGTATTCACTGGCGGTATTGCTGGATGCGGGTCGTGCGCAGGCCAGCCAGGCCATGGCGGTCGATCGATATTTGCCAGCTCAGGAATTCATCCATGGTGAGGGTGTAACGGTTGCAGGCTTCTTCAAGCGACAGCAGACCGCCACGTACGGCAGCAACCACTTCGGCCTTGCGGCGAATTACCCAGCGCTTCGTGCTGGGGGGCGGCAAATCGGCAATCGTCAACGGGCTGCCATCTGGCCCGATCACATACTTGACCCTCGGGCGGTGGGGTTCACTCATGTTACGCACTCACTTGTACTGAAGTCCAAACTATTCCTGGAGCTTATGCGAACGGGCTTAATATTCGCCTAAACCGGTCTTCAGGCGACGGCCGTAAAATTGCCGTAGATCGGCCATTTTGTTTCCTATCTGTTTAGAATTACCGGATTTTCGTGCCTTACCGGCACATTCGGCAGGGATTGGTTAACCATGACTCGCGGCAAAGGGGTATCGCCGTATTTATCGGCTCGTCGGAACAGGTTGGATTTTCCCGGCCCAGGCGTTAAACAGGCGGCAATGTGCGGTAGTGCCGGAGGATATGCAGGCGAGCGCGGTCAGCAATGCCGGCCAGCATCCGGATCAAGCACGGAAGCGCCGGTATTGACATGTCCACTGGATCGGTAACGGAAAAGGTAGCGGAGGTCAGGGCCGCCAACCCGCCTGTTGATACGGGCAAGGGCATCAACAGCCTCGGCTTTGCATGCCCGCCGTCACAGACGCGGGTAGTCGTGGCCATGTCGGGCGGCGTGGATTCCTCGGTCACGGCCGCGCTTCTTGCCCGCGAAGGCTACGATGTTATCGGGGTAACGCTCCAGCTTTACGATCATGGCGAGGCGGTTCATCGCAAGGGCGCTTGCTGCGCGGGCCAGGATATCCAGGATGCCAGGAATACGGCTGCACGCCTGAACATTCCCCATTACGTGCTCGATTATGAGACGCGATTTCGTGACAAGGTGATCGATGCGTTTGCCGATTCCTATATCAACGGTGAAACACCGGTTCCATGCATTGCCTGCAACCAGCACATAAAGTTCGCTGACCTGTTTGATACCGCGCGCGACCTGGGCGCTGATGCGCTGGCGACCGGTCACTATATATCGTCGGCGCAGGCGGCGAACGGTACGCGTGCGCTGTATCGCGCTGCCGACGCCAGCCGCGATCAAAGCTATTTCCTGTTTGCCACGACGCGCGACCAGTTGAAGTTGTTGCGCTTCCCGCTTGGCGATCTGCCAAAAAGCCAGGTACGTGCTTTGGCGGGCCGGTTTGGACTGTCCGTCGCGGACAAGGCTGACAGCCAGGACATTTGTTTCGTGCCGACCGGCAAATACTCACAGGTCATCGAAAAATTGCGTCCAGGGGCGGCCGAACCCGGTGACATCGTCCATGTTGATGGGCGCGTGCTGGGCCGCCATCGTGGCGTCATTCACTATACGATCGGCCAGCGCAAGGGCCTGGAACTGACAGACAATTCCGCGACGGGCGGCAAGCCGCTTTATGTCGTTCGCATTGAGGCGGACAAGCAACGGTTGATCGTGGGGCCGCGTGAGGCCCTGGCGGTCCGTTCCGTACGGTTGCGGGACGTAAACTGGATAGGCGACGGCGAATTGGCGGATCTGCCGAAGGAAGGCATTCGCATCGCGGCACGGGTTCGATCGACGCGGCCTCCGGTTCCCGCCCGGCTGTTTTGGGATCGGGGCATAGCCAGCGTCGAATTGACCGGCGGTGAATATGGCGTCTCGCCCGGCCAGGCATGCGTGTTTTACTCTGATGCTGGAGCGTGCGCGCGTGTCCTGGGTGGCGGCTTTATATGCCCGCCTCAATCCGGCGTGCGGGATTAACCGAAGATGAGCGAACAGAGCCCCAAGCACGGCCAGGGCAGCGAACGAAGCATCAGGTCTGCAGAACCCGGCGGACAGGGGTCAAACGATAATGTTTCTCACGACGTTTCCCACGCGGAGAAAGCCTACGCCCGCTGGGCGCCTCTCTACGATGCCGTTTTTACCCATGTCATGCGGCCGGGACGCCGCGCCATAGCCGCTGCCGCCAACGGCAGGGTCGCCGAAACCGGCGTCCGGATGCTAAACGTCGGCGTCGGCACGGGGCTCGAATTGCCGATGTTCGACCGCTCGTTTCAGATAACAAGTATCGACTTGTCAGAGCCGATGCTGGAAATCGCCCGCAAGCGGGTCCGTGACCTTGCGTTGAGCAATGTGATCGAGTTGAAGGCGATGGACGCCCATAACCTGCAATATCCGGATGCCGGGTTTGACATGGCGGTCGCGCCGTATTTCGTCACCATCGTTCCGGACCCGCACAGGTGCCTCGACGAAATGGCCCGCGTTGTGCGGCCCGGCGGTGAAATCATGCTGGTCAATCACATTGCCGCCGAGCGCGGACCCATTGCATGGGCGGAATCGCTGCTAGCCAAGGTCGGGCCCAGCCTCGGCTGGGACCCGCGGTTCCCGTGGTCGGTAATCGGCGACTGGATCGACCGGCGGTCCGACATCGAGCTGCTGGAGCGCCGGACCCTGGTGCCGCTTGGCATGTTCTCGTTGATCCGCCTGGCCCGAAATTAGGCCAGGCCAAAGAAATCACCTGGCCGAATTCAGCCGTACCGTGTGACGTGCAGGTGGCCGTGGCCGCCGAGGACGAGGCCGGTTCACGCGCTTGACAGGTCCGTTACCCGCCGCCTATATCCCCGCACGCGCCGGAACACTCCGGCCATTCTGGCGGAGTAGCTCAGCTGGTTAGAGCAGCGGAATCATAATCCGCGTGTCGGGGGTTCAAGTCCCTCCTCCGCTACCAGATTTCCATGTTTGAATTGGTCGACCGTTGCCGGTTTGGTGATTTCATCAAAGCCCGAAGTGGTTTTGCGCCCGCGGAAAAAGAGTACGCGGCTCATGGGCCCGGTGTTATTGCCCGGCTGATCCATGCGTTTCACCCTTCGGCGTTGTGCCGGCGAGGGCATAGCGGCCGTCGTGCAGGCGTTCGAGCCCGGGGGTGTCGCGCAACCTGTCCAGTTCGATGATGATGTCGCGGCCGTCGCGACTGCCCGTACCTTCCAGCAATTCGCGGAAGTGTTGCGGGCCCGATTGAAGCAGGCCCAGCACGGTTTGATTGCGGGCGGTCGCCAGTGTCGGCGGTTCCGGCACGAGGTACTCCGTTCCCGGGTCCCAGCCAAAGGGCAAGGTGAGATCAAACCCGGCCTTGGCGCCCTGCCGCGATCCATTCAATGACGGATCAAGCGGAACCGCGCGATATCCGGCTGTCACCATCAGATCCCTGTCGGCCTGGAAGCGGGTTGCAAACGCCCAGTCCATCTGGTCGTCGGAGAAAATGTCGATGTCCGGATCGACAGCGAACACGTGTTTGCAATCGGCCTTGGATCCGAAGGCCGCGGACATGGCGTTGCGGACTTCTCCCGGGTAACTCTGCTTGAGCGATATGCGCGCGTTGAACATGCCGCCGCACGACGGCGTGCAATAGACGTCGACCGGAAAGCGGATCGCGGTTTCGAGCGCCTGCCATATGGTCGCTTCGCTGCGGAGAGAACACAATTGCGCGGTGTCGGTATGGGCCAGGTGCCTGCCGCCAATCGTCAGCGTCTGGAACAGGGCGTCGCGCCGCATGGTGATGGCGGTCAGATGAAATACCGGGTTGGTTTTCATATGCCCGTAGTAGCCGATAAATTCGCCGTAGGGCCCTTCCGGTTGCGACCAGCCGCGCTCGTCGAGATAGCCTTCGAGAACGATCTCCGCATCGGCGGGGACCCAGGCGTCCTGGGTAACGCATTTCACCAAAGGTACCGGCGCGCCACGTACCGATCCCATCACGCCCAGTTCGTCGTCATGGGCGGTCATGCTGGTCGCGGCAAGAGCGTCAGCGGGATGGGAGCCGATTACGAATACCATCGGCATGCGATGTTTCTGGCTGGCGTACTCGCCGTAGATGCCGCGCAGATCGCTGGGCGCGATCAGGTCAATCCCCGCTTCCTTGCGTCCGCGTAGCATCATGCGCCTGTAGCCGGCGTTACGCCGGCTTCCATCGGCTGCAGTCGTGATGTCTATGCCGGCGGAAATGTAAGGACCGCCGTCGAGATCGTGCTGCAGATGGACCGGCAATCTGGTGAAATCGGCATCGTCGCCCTGCCAGACGATCTCGTGGCAGGGAGCGTCTGTACTTGATACTTCAACCGGGGGAATTGATCCGGAGAGTCTTTGCGTTACCGTTGCGAGCAAGTCGCGCTTGTCAACGCCGAAGGCCAGGGCAAGCCGGTCACGGCTCCCCATAACGTTACCGACCAGGCAGGCCTTTTCCGGCCCTGCTGCCTCGAATAGAACAGCCTTTGGGTTTCCATCGAGACGGGCAGCGATATCGACCAGGTCGATCTGCGCGGTGTGGCGTTCGACCTCGCCTTGTTGTTCCAATTGCTCGACATAGGTGCGCAACCGGAAGGTTTGCAGATCGGCCTGCACCGTCCCGGTGCTTGTAACTACGTTCATCTGATTTGTCCTCCCGGGGATTGGGGCGCTTCCTCGTTGCCTCGCCGGCCGTATTCAGGAATTCAGTCATCTAGCTCGAATGCGAAATAACGTTTGTCGTCCGGCAATGTTTCCCAGCACAGGCGCACTCGCTGGCCAATCGCAAGTTGCTCCGGATCGACATTCACAAGGTTGGCGACAACCCGTACGCCCTCGTCGAGTTCTACCAGGCCAACGGCGTAGGGAACCTTGTCCTCGAAGCCGGCGGCGGGAACATGCGTGATTGTGAAACTGTAAATTATGCCTTTTCCCGACGCTGTCCGCCATTCGAGATTCTGTTTGCCGGTTTCAAGGCTGGCTGGCCGCGGGTAGAACTGAAAACGGTTTGACGCCGGATCGAATTGCAGCATCAACTTTTCGTCGGCGGCACCCTGCCAGAACCTTTGAGTCAGATTGGTTGGTGTCGGCGCGGGGCGGATTTTGACAGGTTCGCTCATGATTGCGTCCTTTCCTACCCTTGTTCGAGGATCATCGCGGCAGATACCGACCAATTGCCGCCGTAGGGAATAATTCCAATTCCGGTCACCATTGCGTTGCGGGGATCGGTCACCTGCCGGCCCTCGGCTTCGCCGAACATCTGCCGCACCGCTTCGACAAGATTGGTGAAGCCGGAGGCAAGACCGATCTGCCCGCAGGAAATCTGACCGCCGCCGGTGTTGATCGGCAAAGCGCCGGTGCGGCTGATGTCGGTGGCCAACAGGAAATCGGAGCCTTCTCCACCCTTGCAAAATCCGCTTTGCTCAAGTTGCAGCATGACGGCGATGAGAAAATCGTCATAGGGGTGGAACATGCGCACGCCAGCCGGCTTCAGACCGGCCTTGTCGAGGACTTCCGGTCCGACCACCGAAAAGCCGGTCTGTGTAATATCCGGCAGCGTCGCGCGGCCGTTGAAATTCGTGATTTCCGCGTAGGCCGTGGGATGGACGAACCGGGTCAGGCCAAGGGCCCTGGCCCGTTCCGTGCGCATCATCAGGACTCCTGCGCCGCCATCGGCGAACATGACCGAATCGAGAAGCCGCAAGGGCGAACTGACGATGCGGGAGTTTAGATAGTCATCCAGCGTGATCGCTTTGCGCAGGGACGGCAAAGCGTTTGGATTGGCGAGCGCACCGTCACGTTGGGTGACGGCGAGTTTTCCGAGCGCTTCGAATTTCAATTGATATTGATGCATGTAGCGGTGCATCAGAAAGCCAAATGCGCCAGGCGGGCCCTGGATGCCTGTGGGGTCCCAGAATTCAGGCCGAAAGCCCAGGTTCTTGCCGTGCCATTGTGTTGTCGGCGCATCGGCGCCGAGCACGAGCACGCAATCGCACAGTCCCGCCTGGAGCGCCATCGCGCCGCGCGATACCGACGCAAGGGCCGCTCCTCCGCCATGGTCCGAAACCTGCATGAATCGCGGCGTCAGACCGAGCGAATCGCACAGATAGGCGGTAGCGTATTGATTGGCCGATTCCGAATGGGCGATGTTGGTGGCAAAACCGCCGATGTCAGCTGGCCTGAGCCCGGTCCGGGACAGGATCTGTTCCATTGCGGCTGCGGCAAATTCAAACGTGGTTTTTCCCGAACGCCGTTCAATCGGCGTTTCCCCGTAGGCGACGATCGCAATGTCGCGGTTGATAAGGTGGTTCTGTGTCATCGCAATCTGCAGGGACGGTAGCGCGGGAAATCCGCCTTGAAACCGGTGCCCGTGTCCAGACTGCCCCGGATTGGCTGGACGGACAAGGTCGAAGCCATTGCGTGCGCCGCTTCGGTGGTTCATCATCCACGCCCGAAAAGGATAGCACATGAATGATGGTTCCACGCCCGCCGGCCAGCGGGGCATAGGCGGTTTTGCCGGGGCAACGCTGGTTGCCCTGATCTGCGGATCGGCGATACTCATGATATCGCTTGGCATCCGCCACAGCTTCGGGCTTTTCCTGCAACCGGCCTCGCTTCAACATGGCTGGGGGCGCGAGACGTTCGGCTTTGCCATCGCGATCCAGAATCTTGTTTGGGGTGTCAGCCAGCCGTTCGTTGGCATGCTCGCCGACCGGTTCGGTGCAACGCGACTGACGCTTGCGAGCGCGGTTCTGTATGCGGGCGGATTGGCAATCATGGCCCAAGTCGCCGATCCGGTCGTGTTTGTATTTGGCACCGGCGTTATTATCGGCCTGGCGCTGGCCGGTGCGAGTTTTTCCGTTATCTTCGGTACAATCAGCCGGCTTGTGGAGCCGGAGAAGCGTTCCCTGGCGCTTGGCATTACAGCGTCTGTCGGTTCGTTCGGGCAATTCGCGATCCTGCCGCTGGCGCTTGTGCTGATCGAAGCGCTCGGCTGGCAGGGAACCTTGTTGGTATACGCGGCGATGTGTCTCCTGCTTGTTCCGCTGGCGCTGGGCTTGCGCGAAGACGGCGTCGCGGCCGCGTCCGGGCCGGGGCTCAGGGCAATGGATGCGTTGCGCGAAGCCTTCGCGATGCGCGATTTCTGGCTGTTGACGTTCGGGTTTTTCGCTTGCGGATTTCAGGTGGTGTTCATCGGCACCCATTTGCCGGCCTATCTCGCCGACAAGGGCATTGCATCATCGGTGGCGGTTACGGTGCTGGCGCTTATCGGTCTGTTCAATATCGCCGGCACCTATTATTCGGGGGTCCTTGGCGGGCGGATGCGCAAACCGATGTTGCTGGTCTGGATATATATTGCCCGTGCGATAGCGATTGCTGCATTTGTCCTGATGCCCGTCTCGGCGCTCAGCGCCTATATCTTTGGCATGGTGATCGGCTTGCTGTGGCTGTCGACCGTGCCGCTGACCAATGGCACTGTTTCTTCTGTTTGGGGCGTAAAGAACATGTCCATGCTCGGCGGGATCGTGTTCTTCTCCCACCAGATGGGCTCGTTTCTCGGCAGCTGGCTTGGCGGTCTCCTGTACGACGTAACCGGCAATTACAATATTGCCTGGGGGATTGCCATTGGTGTCAGCCTGCTCGCGGCAGCGCTGAATTGGCCAATCAGTGAAAGGTCGGTGGCGCAGCGGCAGGCAGCAGCGGCGCCGGGTTGAGATTCGGCGTTGCCAAGGCATGTGGGCATAGCGGAGGAATTGTCATGAAAGCAGTGGGGTTCAACCAGTTCGGCGGGCCGGAGGTTCTGAAAATCATTGATGTTCCCGAAGGGCATGCGGGCCCGGGCCAGGTTCGTTTGCGTGTGCATGCGGCTACCGTCAATCCGACCGATACGCTGACTCGCAATGGTTCGCGCGCGGAACAGTTCAAGGATATTCCTTTTCCATTTGTTGTCGGCATGGAGGCGGCCGGCATTGTCGATGAAGTAGGCGAGGGCGTCGATACCGGCGTTGCGGTGGGCGATGCGGTTCTGGCGCTCGTCGTTCCCGAAGGCGCACACGGCGCATACCGCGAGCAGATTGTATTGAACGCGCGTTCCGTCGTGCGTGCGCCGGCCGGCGCGAGCCACGCCGAGGCAGCCAGCCTGCCGATGAACGGTTTGACAGCACGAATGTCGCTTGACCGATTGGGCTTGCGGCCGGGTCAAACCCTTGCGGTGACCGGCGCGGCAGGCGCCTATGGCGGTTATGTGGTCCAGATCGCCAAGGCCGATGGCCTGAAAGTCATCGCCGATGCTTCGGAGGCTGACGAAGCGCTGGTCAAATCGCTTGGTGCGGATGTGGTCGTTCGACGCGGCGATGATGTTGCGGCGCGCATACTCGAGCATGCGCCGGGCGGTGTGGACGGTCTCGCGGACGGCGCTGTCTTGCGCGAAAAGGTGGTCTCGGCGGTCCGTGACGGCGGGTCGTTCAACTCGGTGCGCGGCTGGGGCGGCGACGGTCAGCGCGGGGTCAGTTTTTCCGTCACCGGCGTGCGCGGCTACGATGGGGAATTCGAGAAACTGGACCATCTGGCCAGGATGGTCGAGGACGGTAAGATCAAGCTCCGTGTCGCTCAGACCTATCCTGCCGAGCGTGCCGGAGAGGCTCATGCCCGGCTGGAAGCTCGCGGGACGCGTGGCCGTCTGGTGTTGACTTTCTGAGGAGTCAATTACCGGTTATTGGCGCGAATTATCGCGCGTAGCGACAATAGCTGATGCAGCAGCTATTCTTATTGCGGGACGTCGCATGATTACACTTTACAGCAAAGCCACCTCCAACGGCCGCAAGGCTTCCATCATGCTGGAGGAGACCGGGCTTGCCTATACCGTCCGGCCGATGGCGCTGGAGAACCACGAGCAGAAGCAGGACTGGTACGTGGCGATCAATCCAAACGGGCGTATCCCCTGCATCGTTGATGACGATGGGCCGGGCGGCGAGGCAGTCACTCTTTTCGAATCCGGAGCCATCCTGACTTACCTGGCCGAGAAGTCAGGCAGTCTATTGCCGGCCGCACCGGCGGAACGCAGCGAGACGCTGAACTGGTTGTTCTTTGCCTCAGGCCATGTCACCCACACTGGCATGTGCGTTCACTGGCAGGTGCGCAATCGTGATAACGGCCGCGAACACGCCCATCTCGCCAGCTGGCAGGAAGAAAACAGGCGCGTCTACGGGGTGCTTGAAACAGCGCTGGCGCAGCGCGACTATCTTGCTGGCGAATATTCCATCGCCGATATAGCCGCTTATCCGTGGATATATCGCTGGAAGATGCAGGAGATCAGCCTGGAGGCGTTTCCAAACGTGCGGGCGTGGCTGGCGCGGGTCGGCGTGCGCGCGGCCGTGCAGCGCGGCATGCAGATACCGCCGCGGGACGACGATCTTTGATTGCGACCAGGCATTGAAAAAAGGGACTTGCTAGTTTCCCTGCGCTGCCAGTTCCACCTGTGCGGCGGTTGCAAGCAGCGCCTCGTCGGACATCTGCCTGCCGACGATTTGCAGGCCGAGCGGCAGGTCCTGCCTGTTCTTGACAATCGGAACGCTGATTGCCGGCAAGCCCGCGAGATTGATCGGAACGGTGAAGATATCTTCCAGGTACATCTCCACCGGATCAACGCTGTGGGAACCGATCGGGAATGCAGCGCTCGGCGCCGTTGGCATGAACAGGAAGTCAACGGCGTTAAACGCTGCAGCAAATTCGTCTGCAATCTTTTGCCGGACTTTTTGCGCCCGCAGATAGTAAGCGTCGTAATAGCCTGAGCTCAGTGAGAACGTGCCCAGCATGATGCGCCGCTTGACCTCGGCGCCAAACCCTTCGCCGCGCGACTTCTCGTACAGGCTTGTAATATCGTCGACATTGTCGGCGCGGTATCCGTAACGTACACCGTCATAGCGCGCCAGGTTTGATGACGCCTCAGACAAGGCGATAACGTAGTAGGCCGGCAAGGCGTAGCGGAATGTGGGTATCGATACATCGACAAGTTCGGCATTCATGTCGCTGGCGATTTTGCGCGCCGCATTCCAGACGAGTTCCGTGTCCTCGGTGGAGCCGGCTTCGACAACTTCCTTTGCAATTCCAATACGCAGTTTTTCCGGCGGCGTAGATAGCGCTTTTTCAAAGCCCCATCCGCGATCCGGCGCGGATGTGGTGTCCTTGGGATCTTCTCCGGCAATGACGTCCATGACCAGCGCGATGTCCGATACGGTCTTGCCAAAAACGCCGGCCTGATCCAGCGACGAGCCATAGGCGATTATGCCCCAACGCGAGCAAACGCCGTAGGTCGGCTTGAAACCGGCGACGCCGCAGAAACTGGCGGGCTGGCGGATTGATCCGCCAGTGTCGGTGCCCAGCGCCGCAAGCGCCAGATCGGCGGCAATGGCCGCAGCCGAGCCACCCGATGATCCGCCGGGTGCAAGATCGCCAAGCCCCAGCCCTTCACCCGCCGGATTGATCGACGGGCCGAAATGGCTCGACTCGGTCGATGAACCCATGGCGAATTCGTCCATGTTGACCTTGCCGAGGATGACGGCGCCTGCATCCAGCAGGCGTTGGGTTACGGTCGACTCATATGCCGGGACAAAGTTTTCCAGCATCCGCGAACCTGCTGTTGTGCGGATGCCAGTGGTGCAAAAATTGTCCTTGACCGCTACGGGCAGTCCCTCCAGCGGTCGCGCTTCGCCGCGGGCGATCCTTTCATCGGACCGGCGCGCCTGTTCCAGAGCCTGTTCCGGTGTTTCGGTGATGTAAATATTGAGGTGGCGTTTTTGTTCAGCTGCTTCCAGGAAACGTGGTACCGCGGCAGTGGCGCTTTCCGCCCCGCTTTTCAGGTTTTCCCGGTAACTGGCGGCGGGCCCGGGAGCGGGGCCGCGATCTGGCGCATTCATACAAGAGGTCCGGATGTTCGCAGGATTTGCAGGGGATATATCGCCTCCTCAGGCCTGCGTAAACATCGGAACCAAGAATGACGGACGCGGGCGCGTCAGAATTGCTCGCCACGCAAGCTGGTGCTCAATCGCTCGCGCAAGGCATCGCCGGAATGATGCGGCAGAAGCACCATGAGTTTGGCCAGCGCAGCCTCCGGCGTTAGGTCCCGGCCCGGTATGACGCCCGCCGCGCGCAGGCTCTTGCTTACGGCATAAAGGTCAAAATCCACCATCG
>Ga0181594_10003902_pt1 | contig 13410 bp, 12 predicted proteins | sample 071ome_18_FD_145603 | JGI IMG/M metagenome (GOLD analysis project Ga0181594, IMG submission 145603) | Coastal salt marsh microbial communities from the Groves Creek Marsh, Skidaway Island, Georgia - 071413BT metaG (spades assembly) | ecosystem: Environmental > Aquatic > Marine > Intertidal zone... | reverse complement strand
CGCCCAGCTATTTGACACCCTTGAGCTGCCGGTCGATGCGCAAGACCCTGGCCAATTGGTGATCTTTCCCGAGATGGACGAGGCGGCCGTGGTGCCAGAAATCACGACCGCCTGCTGGGGCATCCTGGATGTCCGTCCCGACGCCATGATGTGTGCAACCTCGCGGATGGTGGTGAAGCGGAAGGGCGCAACGCACCCCGCGATCGTCGCCTGCACATTGTTGCCCTACGACGAACAGTTCGAGATCGGCCGAACCCTGGCGGACGCCCAAACCAGTGTGCGCCTGAATCATCCCTATTGCGCAAGCTTTTGCGTGTTGGGTGGCGGATCGTGCAGCGCTTGAACCTCCCGCGCATAGACGACCTCGGCGCTTTGGAACCGCCGCTACTGTTCTTCGGCGGTCCCTATAGCAACCTGCACGCCACCCAAGCGCTGATCGAGACAGCGGTAGCGTGTGACATCCCTCCTGAGTCGTGCATTTGTACCGGTGATGTCGTGGCCTATGGCGCGCATCCGCAAGAGACGGTGGATACGATTCGTGCGTTCCGATGCCACGTGATCCAGGGCAACTGCGAAGAGGCGTTCGCCGCACGCACCGGCGATTGCGGATGCGGCTTTGCCGAAGGATCGCGCTGCGATGTCTTATCGGCGCGGTGGATGGATCATGCCCAACGGCACCTGAGCGACGAGGCTTGCAGCTGGATGGCCGCGCTTCCATCCGGCATTCGCTTTTCGGTCCGAGGCACGTCGTTTTTTGTGACCCATGGCGCGCCGTCGCAAGTGAACCGATTTGTCTTTCGGTCGAGCGCGCGGGCGTTCAAAGAAACCGAGCTCGAGGCCTGCGAGGCCGATGTCATGATAGCGGGCCATTGCGGCCTGCCGTTCTCGCACACCTTGGGATCGCGCCTTTGGCACAATCCCGGCGTGATCGGGCTGCCGGCCAACGACGGCACGCCGCGGACTTGGTTTAGCGTTCTTGGCGATGCCCGGGACGGGCTTCAGATCGATACCCGGTCGCTCGACTACGACTTTGCCGCCGCCCAAAAGGCCATGCGAGATGCCGCGATGCCCGAGGCCTACGCCGCCACGCTGTCGACCGGTCTGTGGGACAATTGTGACATCCTCCCGGCCCCCGAAACGCAAGCCCAGGGCCGACCCCTCACACCGTCGTGGTTTACCCTCCCCCGGACCGCCATAACGCTGATCTCTGCAAACGCCTGACTTGACTGTCCGAAATGGGGGGCGTAAGTAGCTCCTCCGTGGTGATTTGAGCCGACCGGCTTGCGGCCACGTAAAACAATCCGCTTAAAAGGTCGGGGCGACAACCCGGCTCCTGGCCGGGTTTTTTTGTTGGGAGACAGAGCAATGTCCAGCACCGGAAAGAAGAAGGACAGCCGCACATGGCGGCGTCAGACCGTCGCGGTTCGTGGTGGCCAAGCCCGGTCGAACTTCGGCGAAACCAGCGAAGCGCTGTACCTCACCTCGGGCTACGTATATGACGCCGCGGAACAAGCCGAAGCGCGGTTCAAAGGGGAAGACGACGGCTTTATTTATTCGCGCTTCTCCAACCCCACTGTCGGCATGTTCGAAGAACGCATCGCCGCGATCGAAGGCATGGAACGCGCGATGGCGACCGCGACCGGCATGGCGGCGGTCAACGCGTCCCTCCTGTGTCAGCTCAAGGCCGGCGATCACGTCGTGTCGGCCCGCGCGTTGTTCGGATCTTGCCGATATATCATTGAAGACATCTTGCCGCGCTTCGGGGTCGAAACCACGCTTATCGAAGGCGGCGACCTCGATCAATGGCGCAGCGCCATGCGCCCTAATACGGTTTGCGGATTTCTGGAAACGCCGTCTAACCCGATGCTGGACATCGTCGACTTGAAGGCGATTGCCGATATCTTGCATGACGGCGACGCCCGATTGATCGTCGACAACGCCTTTGCCACCCCGGCGCTGCAACGCCCCGGCGAATTCGGCGCCGATGTCGTTGTGTATTCGGCGACCAAACACATCGACGGGCAGGGGCGCTGTTTGGGCGGCGTGGTTTTAGGTAGCGAAGATTTCGTCGAAAACACGCTGAAACCGTTTTTGCGCCACACGGGCCCGGCACTCAGCCCGTTCAATGCGTGGGTGATGCTGAAGGGTTTGGAAACATTGGAGCTTCGGGTGGAACGGCATTGCGCCTCGGCCGCGAGGGTAGCCTCGTTCCTCGAAGGCCATGATCGGGTGACGCGCGTCATCTATCCCTTCCTTGATAGTCATCCGGGGTCGGATTTGGCGAAACGGCAGATGGCCGGCGGCGGCGGGATCGTGACCTTCGACATCGAAGGCGGCAAAGCGGGGGCGTTCCGGTTCCTGAATGGGCTCAAGATTGTCGATATCTCGAACAATCTGGGCGACTCCAAGAGCCTGATTACCCACCCCGCGACGACCACGCATCAGCGGATTTCCGAGGAAGAGCGCCTTGAGGTCGGGATCAAACCCACCACGGTGCGGCTTTCGGTCGGCCTTGAGGATGTCGAAGATTTGATCGGAGATATTCGCGACGCCTTGGGCGCGGTATAAATAGACTTGCACTTTGGCAATCGTCGGCGGCTGCAACTATGTACGACAGAACGACCCGCGGCGTCCGTATCGAGGTCCAGCCGTTTTATCTCGAGGATCAATCGACGCCCGACCAAGGACACTTCGTTTGGGCCTATCGGGTGAAGATCGAGAACGTGGGAGATGAGCCGGTTCAACTGCTGAACCGGTATTGGAAAATCACCGATGCTTTCGGGCGCATCAAGGAAGTACGCGGCCCCGGCGTCGTCGGGGAGCAACCGCGGCTGGGTCCAGGCGAAACGTTCGAGTACACCAGCGGTACGCCGCTATCGACCCCGTCGGGAATCATGGTCGGGAGCTACGAGATGACGACCGACAACGGCGATTCCTTTCCGGTCGATATCCCGGCCTTTTCACTCGATAGCCCGCACGAACAATCGTCGCTGAACTAGCCGTACGTCCAGCCAAGAGGAGCACCCATCAGATGGACACCCCCGTAGACAAGGCCACTGGCACTGCCGACAAACGACCGTCCCGCGAAGAGGCCGAAGCCGCGGTGAGGACATTGCTCCGCTATGCCGGCGACGATGTCGCGCGCGAGGGACTGATCGACACGCCCGCCCGTGTGGTGCGGTCCTACGACGAATTCTTTGCCGGTTACGGCGACGATGCCGTCGAATACCTGGAGCGCACGTTCGAAGAAACCGACGGGTACGACGAGATGGTGGTCTTGCGGGATATTCGCGTCGAGTCGCATTGCGAACATCACATGTTGCCAATCATCGGTCGCGCCCATGTCGGGTACTTGCCGAACAACCGCGTCGTGGGAATCAGCAAATTGGCTCGTGTCGTCGATGCCTATGCCAAACGTCTTCAGGTGCAGGAAAAGATGACCGCCCAAATCGCGAGTTGCATCGACAGCGTGCTCAAACCCAAGGGTGTCGCCGTCGTCATCGATGCCGCCCATCAATGCATGACGATGCGCGGAGTTCACAAGCCCGGCGTCAGCATGGTGACCAGCCATATGACCGGCGCTTTTCGCGACGACGCGACGACACGGCGCGAGTTTCTCAACATCATCAGCAGCCCGACCAACCCGCCGGGCTAGCCCCATGTCTGGCCAGACCGGAGCGCACGATCGGTCATGATCGAATTCCGGCCCATTGTCTTCTTTCTCGGCGTGCTGTTGATCGCGTTGGCCGGCGCCATGCTGGTGCCCGCCGGCGTCGACGCCGCGAGCGGCAACCCTGACTGGCAAGCCTTTCTAGGCGCAGCGGCGCTTACGCTGTTCGTTGGCGTAAGCGGTGTGCTGACGACCCGGGGGGCCTGGTCTACGCTAACGATCCGCCAGAGCTTCGTTCTAACCACCTTGGCCTGGACGATCGCCGCGGCCTTCGCCGCCCTGCCGTTTCTTTTTTCCGGCCTTGGCTTGGACTATGCGTCGGCTTTTTTCGAGGCGATGTCCGGGATCACCACAACGGGATCCACGGTCCTCACCGACCTCGACAACGCGCCGCCGGGTATCCTGGTGTGGCGAGCGATGCTGCAATGGCTCGGCGGCGTCGGGTTTATCGTCTTGGCGGTATCGGTGCTGCCGATGCTGCAAGTCGGCGGCAACCAACTGTTCAAAACCGAGTTCAGCGATCCGTCGGGCAAAGCCTCGCCACGCATCGCCTCGTTGGCGAGCGGTATCGGCATGGTCTATGTCGGCGCGACGGCGCTGTGTTTCGCCGCCTACTGGGCGGTTGGAATGTCGGGCTTCGATGCGATCACCCATTCGATGACGACGATCGCGACCGGAGGCTTTTCGACGTCAGACGCCTCGATCGGGCACTTCGGCAATCCGGGGGTCGAATGGATTGCAACGCTATTCATGATCGTCGGCAGCTTGCCGTTCGCCATGTTGCTTGTGGCCTCGCGCGGTGACCCAATGCGCGTGGTGAGAAACAGCCAAGTTCAGTGGTTTGCCGGCTTTCTGGTGGCGGGCACCGCAGCGATCGCGATCTGGCAGATTGTCATGAACGACGACACCTTGGGTCACGCCATACGCGCCTCGGCCTTCAACGTCACGTCCATCATCACCGGCACGGGCTATGCAAGCGAGGACTTCTGGCAATGGGGAACGTTTCCCGGCATCGCCTTTCTCTTCTTCATGTTCGTCGGCGGTTGCGCCGGTTCGACCAGCTGCAGCGTGAAGATTTTTCGCTACCAAGTTCTCTTCCTGGCATTGAAGGCGCAACTGGAACGGCTACTGCGCCCGCACCGGGTCTATGTGGCGCACTACGAAGGACGCCCGCTTCCGGACAACGTCACGGACTCGGTATTCGCCTTCTTCTTTCTGTTCCTCTTGCTGTTTGGCCTGTTGGCGTTTGCCCTCGCTGCGCTGGGCCTCGACTTCGTCACCGCCGTCTCAAGCGCCGCGACGGCCATCACGAACGTCGGCCCCGGGCTCGGCGACATCGTCGGTCCGGCGGGGACTTTTGCCACCGTGCCGGAAACGGCAAAATGGTTGTTGGCGGCGGGCATGCTTTTGGGTCGGCTCGAAGTCTTTACCGTGCTTGTTCTTTTCACCCGCCGTTTCTGGCGCACCTGACGCCGACAAAGGATGCTATGACCGACTTTACGCCGCTGGCGATGGCCAAGAAGCTCGTCTCCTATGACACGACCAGTCGCGATTCCAATCTCGATCTGATCGGGTTCGCCGCCGACTATTTGAAGGGCCTCGGCATCGACGCGACGCTGATCCATAACGGCGAAAAGACCAAAGCGAATCTCTATGCGACGATCGGGCCAGCCGATGTGCCCGGCGTTGTGCTATCCGGCCACACCGATGTCGTACCTGTCGATGGGCAGGACTGGTCCACCAACCCGTTCGAGCCGGTTGAGTCAGAGGGGCGGCTATTCGGCCGCGGCACCAGCGACATGAAAAGCTTCATCGCCACCGCGCTGGCGTTGGCGCCCGATATGGTGGCCGCCGACCTCAAGATGCCGATCCACTTCGCGTTCTCTTACGACGAGGAAGTCGGATGTTTGGGCGTCCACGGCATCATCTCCCACCTAAGCGGGATCGCACCGCTGCCGCGCGCCGTCATTGTCGGCGAACCGACCGACATGAAAGTGGTCAATGCGCATAAGGGCGTCTTTGCGTATCGCACCTCGGTACACGGCTTGGAGGCCCATTCCAGCGCCACCCATATCGGGGTCAACGCGGTAATGTATGCCGCCCAGTTGGTGTCGTACTTAGCGGAGTTGGCGAAGGATCAACGCGAAAACCACGGCGACCATCACCGTTTCGATCCGCCCTATACAACGGTGCATGTCGGCACAATCCGCGGCGGCACGGCGCTTAACATCATCCCGAAGGAATGCTCGTTCGTTTGGGAATACCGATTGATCCCCGGCCAAAGCGAACAGGCTATTCTCGACAGATTCAACGCTTACGCCAACGATGTCGTGCTCCCTCAAATGAAGGAAGTGTCCGCGCAGGCCGATATCGTCACCGAGGCTAAGGGTCGCGTTGCGCCTTTGGTACCCGAGTCGGACTCACCCGCAGAAACGTTGGCGATGATGCTCGCCGGAACCAATCAAACCGATGTCGTCAGCTATGGCACCGAGGGCGGGATCTTTCAGGAGGCCGGCGTCCCGACCGTGGTTTGCGGGCCCGGTAACATCCTGCAAGCGCACAAGCCGGACGAATACATCGAGATCGCACAAATCGATGCGTGCGAACAGTTTTTGCGCAAACTGATCGACGTGGCGGCCACTCAGAGCATATAGGCCGAAAGAAACTCCGCGATCTTGGCCTCTAGGGCCACATTCAGGTCATTCAGCAGGACTTCGACGAGACGATGCTGAATGGCTCGCCGCTCGTTGAGCGTAAGATCTTCGGGGACAGTCTGGGATCGCTCAGCGGTCGCCGTGGCAAAGGCTTGGCGAAAGCCACGGTCGTTCCGAATCTCAAGGGTCACCGTCAGGGTCGCGTCATAGCGCCGCGCTTGATCAACCGTCACCGCGCCGCGCAAACCTTTTTCGACCGGAAGATCGGTTTCGACGACCGATGCCGTATCGATCACGAATTGAGCGCGCCCCTCCGTCCCAAGCGCGCGGAAACGATCTTCCGCCAAACGGCGCGCGGCCTGCGACGGCGGTTGCGGGAAGAGGTGTTCGATGTTCGGGCCGCGCAACGGCGGCACATAGTTCTCGACGACCTCGATCGAAGCGACGTTCAGATCGATCGTATCCAGGTGGCTGAACGTCAGGTCGGGCAGCGGGGCCGGCGGTGGTGTCTGCGCGCAGGCGGCCAACAGGCCGATACCCAACGCGATGACCGCAAGCGTTTGCATCTTTCTCGAAACGTAGCCCATCGCCGCCTCCTCAGATCTAAGGTTGCCCGTCGAAAGTATACGATTGGTTGCAGAATTCGCAGCGCACTTCGATCAATCCACTGTCCAGCACCATTTCCTTGACTTCCTCGGCAGAGAATTGCTCGAGCACGGTCTCGATGCGATCCCGCGAACAGCGGCACTTTGCCGCTAGGTTTGTCGGATCGTAGAGCCACACACCGTCCTCGTGGAACAATCGTCGCAGGAAAGCGGTGGGCTGCAGTAGCGGATCGCACATCTCGGCCGCGGTCGCGGTCTGCACCAATGCCTTGGCATGCTGCCAGTCTTGTTCGGTGGCATATTGATCTTCGATCTTGCGCCCGCTGTGACCACCCACGGCGGCAAGGTTTTGCACCATAATGGCGCCGGCGCGCCACTGACGATCGCCGCCGCGCACCATCTCTCGAACCACGCCGACCCGGACGACGGCACGCAATTGTTCCGATTGGCGAAAGTAGTTCTCGGTGCATTCGGCGAGGGTTTCGCCGTCGAGCGACACGATTCCTTGGTGACGCTCGGTATCGTTGCCCTGATCGACGATCCAACTCAGAACGCCATCACCGCAGAAATCGCGAACCCCACCGTTTCCGGACTGCGCCACCTGGGCGACCGCCTCCGAATCGAAACTCGCAAAGGCCCGAATCGATCCCGGAGATTGGAAGTCGGCCACCAGCGCCCGAATCGCGCCGTTGCCGCGCACTTGTAACGAAAAAACTCCCTCGAACTTCAGCGCACTCGACAACGCGGCACTGAGGGCCACCAGTTCGCCGAGGAAATTCGATACCGGGTCGGGATAGTCGTGATTTGCCAGTATGGTGTCGATGGCGGGTCCGAGACGAACGAGGCGCCCACGGATGCCGACCTTGTCGATCTGAAACGGGTAGACGCCGTCATCAGCCTCAACGTGGTCGCGACTTTCTAGTTCATGCACCAGTTAAGAATGCCTTTCTGGGCGTGCAACCGGTTTTCCGCTTCCGCCCATACCACCGACTGAGGTCCGTCGATGACCTCTGCGGTGACTTCTTGGCCTCGATGCGCCGGCAGACAGTGCATGAACACGGCATCATCCTTTGCCGCGGCCATGATGCGCGAATCGACTTGAAAGGGCTTCAGCAAGTTATGCCGCGCCGACGCCGCGTTCTTCCCATCCGCCGACTCGTCATTCATCGACACCCACACATCGGTCGCGACACACGCCGCATCGGCAGCCGCTGCCGCGGGATCGCGCGTCACGCCGATCGCGGCACCCTGGGCTTGGGCCCACGCCACGACGGTGGCGTCGGGCGAGAGTTCCTCAGGGCACGCCAATTCGAGGTCAAACCCAAAACGGGCCGCCGCCTCGATCCATGAGGTCGCCATGTTATTGCCATCACCGATCCAAGCGACCTTGGCGCCGCGAATCGGACCGCGATGTTCCTCGAAGGTGAGGATGTCGCTCATGACTTGGCAAGGGTGACTGCGATCGGTGAGCCCGTTGATCACCGGAACGCTCGCCGCCTCGGCAAGTTCCTCGAGGACAGAATGCTTCGACGTCCGAATCATGATCGCATCGACATAACCCGACAGCACCCGCGCCGTGTCGGCGACGGTTTCTCCACGGCCGAGTTGCATCTCCGCGCCACTCATTTCGATGGTTTGACCGCCGAGTTGCCGCATTGCGACGTCGAACGAGACACGAGTCCGCGTCGACGGCTTTTCGAAGATCATCGCAAGGATACGTCCCTCGAGCGGGCGATCGGCATCGAGCATGCCTTTAGACATTCCGGCACGTTGCTTTTTTCGCGCACTGGCATCGTCCAAAATCCGCCGCAGAGTCGCGTCGTCGAGGATCGCGATATCGGAAAAATCCGGCACGACCTAAAAGCTCGTCGCGCTCAGCGCCTCGTCAAGCTTGGCGAGCGCTTCCGCAATATGTTCTTCGGTCACAATGAGCGGCGGCAACAACCGAACGACGTTGTCGCCCGCGATCACGGTCAGCATCCCGCGCTTGCGTAATTCTTCGATGACAACGCCCGGATCACCGGTGCACCGCAGCCCCAGGAAGAGCCCCTTGCCGCGAACCTCGGTGATCTTGTTGCCATGCTTGGCTTTAAGCTTTTCCAGACCATCCCTAAGCAACGCGCCGTTTTTCTCGACGCCTTCCAAAAACCCCGGCTTGGTGACTTCTTCCATGACCGCCAGCGCGACCGCGGTCGAAAGGGGATTGCCGCCGAAGGTCGATCCATGGGTGCCGGCGACCATGCCTTGCGCCGCACGTTCGGTGGCTAGGCACGCGCCGATCGGCAAACCGCCACCGAGCGCCTTGGCGACCGCCATGACATCGGGCGTCACGCCCCAGTACTCGTGCGCGAAGAGCCGCCCGGTCCGCCCGACGCCGGACTGGACCTCGTCAAAGATCAACAAAATCCCCTCGCGATCGGCAATCTCGCGGAGGGCCGGCAGGAACGAGTCCGAAGGTACGCGTACGCCGCTTTCGCCCTGGATCGGTTCAACCATAATGGCGGCTGTGGCGGGCCCGATCGCCGCCTCGAGCGCGGGGACATCGCCGAACGGCACTTGGTCGAACCCATCGACCTTGGGGCCGAATCCGTCCAAGTGTTTCGCCTGATTGCCCGCCGCCAGGGTCGCCAGCGTCCGCCCGTGGAACGCGGATTCGAAGGTGATGACCCGAAAGCGTTCGGGATGACCGTTGGCTGCATGGTATTTGCGCGCAACCTTGATGCAGCACTCGACCGCCTCGGCGCCGGAATTGCCGAAAAAGACCGTGTCCGCGAACGTGTGGGCGACAAGGGTCTCGGCGAGCGCTTCTTGCGTCGGGATGTGCACGAGATTCGATGTGTGCCAAACGCCCTCGGATGCGGCCCGAAGCGCGGCGGTGAGGCGAGGGTGATTGTGGCCAAGCGTGGTCACGGCAATGCCGGAGGCGAAGTCGAGATACTTCTGTCCCTCGGTATCAAATAGGTAAGGACCCTCGCCCCGGACAAACGCAAGGTCTGCGCGGGCGTAGGTCGGCATGACGGCGGAAATCAAGGTGCTCTCCCGCGTTCGGTTCAGGGAACCAGCGTTGGAAAACGGCAGAATATGGGGCCCACGGCCAAATCTGTCAATCTGAACACCCGTCGGACACGTCGCGGTCGAGGAAGGAATTCCGGCTTTACGAAGGGTTAACCGGCTGCCCACACTCTGGCCATGTGCCACCTCAAGCCCCCAGCGAAACGGTCGAACAGAATATGACGCCCCCCGGCGCCGACGGAAAAATCGACGGCAAGACCGCCGCGCACGTCCTGGCCGCCGCCCGCGAGGCCGCGGCACAGGGCGACCAAGCGGGGGCCGTCGAGATACTGGCCACCTTTGACCGAAACCGGGACGACGCGGAAGTCTCGTTTACCCTCGGTGTTTGGAGGATGAACGCGGGTGACGCCAATACTGCGCTGGTTGATTTCCAAAGAGCGGCCCGCCTCGCCCCTCAGGTCCCCGAAGTCTTTATCAACATGGCCGCCGCAGCCTCTCGACTGGGCCAACACGACGAAGCTGTCGAGTCCGCCCGACACGCGGTCATGCTGACCCCTGATCGCGCCGTCGCCCATGGCGCACTCGGCAATGCGCTGGTTGCCGCCAACCGTCTCAAAGAAGGCGAGGTTGCACTCCGAGAAGCGGCCGAGCGCGCGCCCGACACGCTGGCTTGGAAATTAAATCTCGGCGACTGCCTGCTGGCGCAGGGCCTTATCGACACCGCACGACGTTGGTTCAACCACGCGCGCCAACAAGACCCGACGAACAGCATGGCCTTCAACGGTTTGGGTTTGTGCGAACAGGCGGCCGCCAACCATACGGCGGCGATACCGCATTTCGAGAAAGCCGTGGCGCAGCAGGCGCAATACGCGGAAGCATTCGGCAACATGGCGATTTCGCTCCAGTGTCTCGGGCGGCACGAAGATGCGCTTGAGGCCGCCCGGCAAGCCGTCGAGATCGCGCCGAGCGACCTCAACGCGCGCCTCAACCTCGGCCATATCCTGCAATCGTTGGGACGTCACGCCGAAGCCGTCGACGCCTATCAGGACGCGCTGTCGCGCGACCCCGCGCTGCCCGGCGCACATGCCTATCTGCTGCACTCGCGCCGCCACATTTGCGCGTGGGATGACGATGCGCAATTGGTCGCGGCGGTTATCGACGATGTACACGCAGGCGCCCAGGTGCCCCCGTTCGCACTAGCTGGAACAACCGCCGACGCCGAGACCCGCCTGATCGCGGCCCGGCGCTCCGCCGCCGCCGCCGAAGTCGGGCCGGTTGGAGACGCGCCGGCGGCGGTTCCGGGCAAGCCGACGCTTCGAGTCGGATTCGTCTCACCTGATTTTCGCACCCATAGCCTCGCCATGTCGTTCTCGAGCGTGTTGGCCGCACGCCAAGACTCCACCATCCAGTGGATCGGTTATTCCGTCGCTGCCGGGGAGACCGATACGCAAACCGAGGAACTTGCCGAGGCGTTCGATCGGCTCGTCGATCTCAATGCCTTGTCGGCCGACCAGGCCGCCGCACGCATTCGTGCCGACGGCATCGATGTCCTAGTCGATCTGGCCGGGCATACCCGTGGCGGTCGGCTGGATATCTTTGCGCGACGACCGGCCCCGGTGCAGGCGCATTATCTGGGCTACGGCAGCACGGTGGGGGCGGACTGCATTCCGTGGCTTGTCACCGATCGCACGCATACGCCGCCGGCGTTGGCCGCGCACTGCACCGAAGCGCTGGCCTATTTGCCCGATACCTTTATGGCGGCAAGACGAATCGATGTGCCCGAAGTCGCGCCGACCCGGGCAGAAGAAGGATTGCCCGCAACCGGTGTGGTCTATGCCTCGTTCAACGCGACCTACAAATTGGATCCCGCCGCTTTCGGCGCATGGATGAACATTCTGTCGGCGGTACCCGATAGCGTGCTGTGGCTGCGCGCAGCGGGCGACGACGTTCAGGATCGCCTGCGCGATGCCGCAGCGGGCCAAGGTGTTGACGGCGGACGCCTAGTCTTTGCCGCGCGCAAGGATCGACATGCGCACCTCGCGCGTCACCAGCTGGCGGATATTTGTTTGGACGCGTTCGGGCACACCGGCGGTGTGACGACGCTCGACGCACTGCTTGCCGGCGTCCCGGTCCTGACGATTGCCGGCACCACCCAAAGTGCCCGGACCGGTGCGTCGATCCTAACCGCGCTCGGCACCCCAGCGTGGATCCACGACGATGTGGCGGGCTACACGGCCGCGGCGATCGCCCTGGGAACCGAGCCTGAGGCATTGCGCCGCGCCAAAGAGACCTTACGCCGACAACGTGATGCGGCGCCGCTGTTCGACGCCGGTGTGCTGGCAGCCCATCTCAATACGGCCTTTCGTAAGATGTACGATATGGCGGCACACGGTACGCCGCCGACCACCTTTGACGTCGACTCAAAAATCTCCTGACCGCAAGAACGTTTCCATGTGAAAGCGCATGTGATCGGGAATGTATTGAAACTCTCGCCCCACCGGACAAGCGCGGCGAGAGGCACACCCGTGCCGCCGACAATCCCGCCCTTCGGCGCGACCGCTCCCGGCGCACCCCTGAACATGGTTGCGGATAAGGTCGTTGCCTGAGACGGGACACGCCGATGTGCAAAGGCGATCCTGACAGGTCACGCAAGGGGATGGCCGATCATCCGGTGCGAACAACGCAATCGATTCGGGGAACACCAGCGCCGCACGATAGGCATGCCAAAGGCCGTATTCGGGATGGACAAACAACCCGAGCGGCGAAGGCGAGACCGCATCGCACCGCGCGGCCCAGGTCAGGAACGGCAAGTAAGGCGGCCCTTGGTGGGCATAGACGACCCGCGCGCCGAGCGATGCGGCGACATCGCCCACCACCTGTTCGATCCACCGGTTCAAAGGATCCGGCAAGCCGTCGCGAGATATCGGATGAGATTGGAACGACGCCCACAGCGCGGACCCTGCGTTGCCGACCAACACGACGCTGCCCACCGGTTCATCGTTGGGAAGGCCGCATTCTCCTGGCGCGGGATCAAACCCGCCGCGATAGATCAAACAATACGGCGCGAGGGAACGCACAATAGTGCGGGCCATGACCACCGACCCTAGCGCAACCGACGTCAAAGTTCGGGCGAGCGAAGAACCATCATCTTCTGGATCTGCATGTCATGCATGGTGTGGGGAATACCGCCCACCCCGAGTCCCGACTGACGCAATCCCGCAAACGGCATCCAATCGACCCGGAAGGCCGTGTGGTCGTTGATCATCACTGCCGACGCATCGAGACGGCTGTAGACGCGCATCGCGCGGTCGATGTCTTTGGTGAACACTGCGGCCTGAAAAGCGAAAGGCAGCGCGTTCGCACGTTCGATCGCCTCGTCCATGTCGTCGTAGGGATAGACGCAAACCACCGGCCCAAAGATTTCCTGTTGCGAGACGCGAGCATCCTCGGGCGGGTCATAAAGGACGGT
>Ga0181594_10003896_pt1 | contig 13425 bp, 9 predicted proteins | sample 071ome_18_FD_145603 | JGI IMG/M metagenome (GOLD analysis project Ga0181594, IMG submission 145603) | Coastal salt marsh microbial communities from the Groves Creek Marsh, Skidaway Island, Georgia - 071413BT metaG (spades assembly) | ecosystem: Environmental > Aquatic > Marine > Intertidal zone... | reverse complement strand
CTCAGACTTGGGGCGCAATGCTGGAAAGGGTCTTAAATCTGACATAATGAGCGGCGGAGCTTAAAAAAGCCCGGCCGGAAACGCACGTGAAAATTGGGCGCCGTTTCCCAACCCGGCTGTCGCGACGTGGCCAAAAACCGACCTTCAGCATTCAAACCGGGAAACGAACGTCCCCTGCCCGCGACTACGGCTTCCCGATCTCGGGATTCTCCATGAAAGCGTAGCAAAGCAGGTGGCAAATGCCCATCTGCGCATCCTCCACACGGCCGTAATGCTCGGAATCGATCACAATCGTTTCTTCTGCAATCTCCGCCAACCGGCCCCGTTTAGCGCCGACCAGCGCGACCGTATGCAGACCGTTGCCTCTCGCCCATTCCATCGCCTTGACCACGTTGGGCGAATTGCCGCTCACACTCAAGGTCATCGCGATGTCTCCCGGCCGCCCATAGTTCATCAACTGGCGCGCGTAAATCTCGTCGTAGGCGTAGTCATTGCCAAGGGCCGTGATCCAGCTCAGGTTCTCATTCAACGAGATGATCTTGAAACGCTTGTCCAGGGCGTCCGACGAGCCCTTGCCCAGATCCGTCGCGAAATGGGAGCAATTCGACGCGCTGCCGCCGTTGCCAAAGACAAAAATCTGGCGTTCTTCCCGCAATGCGGTCCTCAACCGGTCGATCAAACCGGCGACCGCGTCCACCGGGATCGAATCCAGGGCCGCCTTTTGCGCATCGATATAATTGGAAATCCACTCGTTCATCGGTCGGCGCATCATGCGAGGCGCCCCCGGGTTTGTCAGGGGCAAAGTTTTCTCAATTCTTGCCGTGAAATATCTTCGGTTGCATCGCGCGCCAATCGGCGCCACTCTTCCTACATCCAGACATGGACCGGCAACAACATTGTTTGTTCCCACCCCGGCCCAGGTCGCCATTCCCATTGATCCGCTCCCCGACAGCCCCCATCCGCGACGCCCCAGGTGCATCGTGACAACGCCTGGCCGGACGCGGCCTCCAGCAAGACAATTTCCTGAAAAAGAATCCATGAACGAAGACATTTTGAATCTACTCCGGCGCAAGAGCTACGCGCCGATGAACATCCCCGAACTGCTCCGCGCACTGTTGCTCGAACCGGGCCAGCAGCAAGCGCTCCAGGCCGCCCTCCGCAAACTCGTGCGCAAGGGCGCCATCGCGCGCATCAAAGGCAACCGCTACATCATTCCCGTTGAAGCCGACCTGATCCCCGGCCGCATGCAGGTCACTCGCGGCGGCAATGGCTACCTCCACCCCGACGACCCCAAACTGGAGGAGATTCCCGTTTCCGCCACGGCCATGTCGACCGCCATGCACGATGATCGGGTGCTCGTGCGTCGCGACACCCGTATGCGCCATCGCGGCGGACAGTCGACTCAAGCCGTCTCCGGATCCGTCGTACGCGTGCTCGAGCGCGCCCGCACCCAGATCGTCGGCGCTCTGAAACGCGGCCCCCGTTTCCTCTACGTCATCCCCGACGATCCCCGGATGCAGCACGACGTCTATGTTCCCGAACCCAACGACGTCGGAACCATCCCGCGCGAAGGCGACAAGGTCGTCGTCGAGCTCCGGGAGTGGGAATCCCGCCATACCAACCCCGAAGGCGAGGTCATCGAGGTTCTCGGGCCTCCCGACAAGGAGGGCGTCGACCTTCTCTGCATCCTTCGCGGCTACGGCCTGCCCCTACGCTTTCCCCGCAATGTGCTCCGCGAAGCCCGGGCGATCGGAACCAAGGTCGCCGAAGCAGACATGGAGGGGCGCGTCGACTGCCGCAGCCACCAGGTCATCACCATCGACCCCGAGGACGCCCGCGACTTCGATGACGCCTTCTGCATCCAACGCCACAAGGCCGGTCATTGGCGGCTCTGGGTCCACATCGCCGATGTCTCCCACTATGTCAAACCCGGCTCAGAGCTCGACAAGGAGGCCCGCCGCCGCGGCAATTCAACCTACCTCGTCGACCGTGTCATCCCGATGCTGCCCGAGGCCCTGAGCAATGAGCTTTGCTCGCTCAAGCCCCAGGTCGACCGCCTCTCCAAGTGCGTCGAATTCGCCATCAGCGACCAGGGCGAGGTCTTGCGCTCGAAATGCTATGCCGCCGTGATCCATTCTCAACGCCGCTTCAGCTACGAAGAGGCGTTCAAGGTCCTGCAGGGCGAGCCCCGCGACGAGATTGAACGCATGCTCCACGACGCCAACCGCCTCGCCCAGCGCATCCGCAAACTGCGCTTCCGCAACGGCTCACTGAACCTTGATTTCCCGGAAACCAAGATCCGACTGAAGGACAACGGCGAGATCGACCGGATCGAGAAGGTGGAAAACGACATCTCCCACCAGTTGATCGAGGAGTTCATGCTGCTCGCCAACGAGGCCGTCGCCGAGACGCTTATCAAGAAACGGCAGCCCTCCATCCACCGGGTCCATGAACAACCGGACGAACGCCGCCTCGCCGAATACCGCGAGGAAATCCTCAGCCACGACATTCCCTGCGGCAACCTGAGCAACACCAAGGAAGTGCAGAAACTCCTCAACCGACTCGACAAGCTCTCCATCGGCCCGGCGCTCAAGATCGGTTTCCTCAAATCCCTCATGCGCGCCCGCTACGCCGTCGAACCCCTCGGCCACTACGGCCTCGCCAAACAGAAATACGCCCACTTCACCTCTCCCATCCGCCGCTACGCCGATCTAATCGTCCATCGCAGCCTCTTCGAGAACGGACGCCAATCCCAGGGCTCCCTCCGTGAAACCGCCGACCACATCTCACGGACCGAACGCAACTCCGACGACGCCGAACGCGACAGCAAGTCCGTCAAACTCTTCGCCTACCTCGAACGACAGATCGCCTCGGGCTCCCCCGCAGTCTACTCCGCCCTCGTCACCGACCTCCGTAATTTCGGCTTCTTCGTCGATGTCCAAGACCTCGGCATGAGCGGCCTCGTCCCCCTCTCCCACCTCGACGACGATTTCTACGTCTTCGACGCCTACGCCAGGAAGGTGACCGGACGCCGCCACCGCCGCACCATCCGCCTCGGCGACCGTGTCGACGTCCAGGTCCTCAAGGTCGACACCGTCAAGAAACGCGTCGACTTCCAATTGGCGAACACAACCCAATCCAGCGAACGCCGCCGCAGGAAGCCGAACCGGGGCAACCCCGCGGCCCAAGGTAGATCCCACTCCACGCGCAAACGCAGCCGCCAGCGACCCGAGAAACCCATAGCGCCCCAGGAGCCGCCAGGAAAGCGTCCCAAGAAAAACAACCAAGAGAAGGGCGCCCCCGCCCAGTCCGCCCAGTCCAGACGGAATACCCGCTCCCGGCCACGCCGTAGAAAGTGAGCGTTCCCGGACGCCGCGACACCCTCTGAAGGGATGCAACTTTGCGACTTAACGCCGCCAATCCAGAGCGGAAAAGCTCGCGGCATGACGCCCCGAATCCCGCTCCAACGCATCTTCACAAAACTCCTGCATTTGACGATCGCCGGTGGGCTTTGCGCGCTGCTTGCCGGCTGCGAAACCTTTACCGAATCAGCCCCAAGCGCCGGTTGGCAACGCACCTCGAATGGCGCAACCGTCTGGCACAAGCCCCGCTTTCACGCGTCCCAGCGTTATACCTGGGATGGTGGAACGAATGCTCAAGGATACGCCCACGGAAGAGGCGTGTTCACCTCGTACAATCCAGAGATTCCTGCCTGGGACATGTTCAGCTCTGGCTACTATGAGCAAAAACTCACCATGACCGGCAACATGGTGAACGGGCGTTTCGAGGGCGATGTCTATGTCGACAACCACATGCCGGCAAAGGGCCGTTGGTATTCCGTGGACAACTATTCCGGCGGTTTCCAGGTCAACACACGACAACTCAGCCACCAGGCTTATCAAAGCGGCAGCGATTCACTGACAGATGCCCAATTGGTTGGAGGCATTTTGGCGGTCGGCGGCGCATCCGCTGGAGACGCCAATGTCTCAGGAGCGGGCGTCAAAATGATTCAAGGCGACACCCATGGCGGAATCAGGCAACTAGGACATTCCGCCGGAGCCCCCGGCCACAACCCCACGACGGGAGCCAGCGAACCCAATCTGATTGACGAATGGGGTCTCGGAAAACATCGAAATGGCAACAGCCACATCGTCAACTATATCCGGGCCGCCGACTCGGCCTACGACGCCTACAAGAGAAGCGGCGACTCCCGTCACTATGCCCAGCACAAAGAATATGCCGGATTGGCGCGTGACTTCGACCGCCGCACCCGGAACTAAAGCCCCCAGCCCGCAAAACCCGCTTGTCGCGGCGTGTTCGATTTGCTTGGATGCAGCCGCTTCATGACGAAACGGTTTCTCATTTTTCTAACAGCCGGTCTCCTCTTCGCGCATTCCGCTTCCGCGGCGGAGGCTCCGGCCGGCGCGACCGATCCTGATTCGACCGCAGAGGAGGACGCCAAGCTGGTCGTGGAGGCTGTCTCGGGCCAGGAGGCCAATTTCAAGTCGCTGGAGGACACGGTGATCGAGGCGACGCATCCCTCCGGCGTCCAGGCGACCTACAAGGGCTCAACGCTTTCCGCCGACCGTCTCGCCGTGAACCGCGAGACAAGCCAGACCACAGCGGAGGGCAATGTGCGCCTGCAACGCGGCTCCAAGCTATGGGTTGGAGAGAAGTTGACCTACAACTTCGTGACCGAGGAAATGAGCGGAGACGAATTCAAGGTCGGCGACACCCCCTTCTTCGCTTCCGGACGCAACCTCGCGGCGTCGAAGCTTGAGGAGACGCCCGAAGATCCCGCCGCGCCCGGAAAGGGCGATTCACCAGACCTGCTGAACCGGGTCTACACCGCCAGCGACGGCACGTTGACCACGGACGATGTGGAGAACCCCGTCTACCGGATCAAGGCGAAGACGTTGATCGTCTTCCCCGGCAAGCGTATCGCCGCCTACGGCGCGACCGCCTATGTCGGCAAGGTTCCGGTTTTCTACTGGCCTTACTATCGACGCGACTATGCGGAGCGACATCCGAACAACATCGAACTGACGCCGGGCTTCCGCAGTCTCTATGGCCCCTACATTCTCGGCGCCTACAACTGGGTGGCCAACACCAACCTGAGCGGCTCACTCAACCTGGACTACCGACAGAAGCGCGGCTTCGGCGGCGGTCCGGACTTCAACTACAACCTCGGCCGCTTCGGTTCCGGCCTCGCAAGATTCTACATGGCCCGGGACGACGAACCCGGAACCAACTCGCTTGCGCGCCCCATCGACAGCCAGCGGCACCGCCTCCAGTTCACCCATCGACTCAAACTGCGGGATAACACCACCGCGCGCGGCGTCATGAACTGGCAGTCGGATGAATTCTTCATCAGGGACTTCTTCGAGACCGAGTACCGGCGCGATCCGCAGCCGAAGACCTTCTTCGAGTTCAGCCACTTTTGGCGCAATTTCAGCCTCAACGCCATGGCGCAGCCCCAGGTCAACGACTTCTTCGACACCGTGGAGCGCCTGCCGGACATCAAGCTGTCAGGGCTGCCCCAGCAGATTGGCGTAACGCCGCTCTACTACGAAAGCGAAAGCTCCCTCGGTTACTTCCGCCACCAGTATGCCAATAACGCCATTCCCGAATTCGCGGCCTGGAGGGGCGACACTTTTCATCAAGTCAGCCTGCCCCAGACCTACTTCGGCTGGCTCAATTTCAAGCCACGCATCGGCGGACGCTACACCCACTACGGCGAATCGGAAGGCCCGGGAATCCCATTCACCGAGGAAGACCGCTACGTCTTCAACACCGGGGCGGAGCTTTCATTCAAGGCGTCCCGGGTCTTCAAAGGCGCCAGGAGCCAACTGCTCGACATCAGCGAACTGCGTCACATTCTGGAACCCTCGGTCAACTACGTCTACGTCCCCTCACCCAGTGAAACCCCGGCAAACCTGCCGCAGTTTGACACCCGCTTTCCCACCTTTCGATTGCTGCCGATCGACTACCCGCAGTTCAACTCGATCGATGCCGTGGACAGCGAGAACACGATCCGCCTCGGCCTGCGGAACACCCTTCAAACCAAACGCAACGACCGCGTCGAGGACGTCCTGACCTCCTCCGTGCTGCTTGATTGGCACGCGCGTCGCCGCCCCAACCAGAAGACCTTCTCCGACGTGTTCACCTCGGTGGATTTCCAGCCCCGCAACTGGCTGAGCATGACGTCGATTACGCGCTATGACATCGACAACGGCGTGTTCCAGCAGTCGGACAATTACATGACCTTCGAGCCGGGCAACATCTGGAGTTTCTCGGTCGGACACCGCTACATCCGAGATATACCGGTCCTGGGGCCGGACTCCGGCGCGAGCGCGATCTACGGAACGTTCTACCTGCGGCTCAACGAGGACTGGGGTTTGCGCACGCAACACATGTTCGAGGCGCGCGAAGGCCGCCTCCAGGAACAATACTACACCCTCTACCGCGACCTGAGGAGCTGGACAACCGCGCTCACCTTCCGCGTCCGCGATTCCAGTTCCGGACGCGAGGACTATACGATCGCGGCGACCTTCTCCCTCAAGGCGTTTCCCCGATTTGGTCTCGGCGACGACAAGGTCGCGCCTTCGCTGCTGGTCGGGGAATGAGCCTGTCCGCCGCAGCGGTCATCCTGCTGGCGACCCGCAACGGCGAGCGCTTTCTCCGCGCGCAACTCGATTCCATCCTCTCCCAGACACGCTCCGACTGGCGCCTTGTCGTTCGTGACGACAGTTCCGAAGACACGACGCCCGCGATCCTCAAGGCGTTGGCGTCCCAGGATCGCCGCATTTCGATCCTGCCGGGAAACGAACGGCTTGGTTCCGCCGGCAACTTCAGCCGTCTGATGTCCGCCGCGCCGGCGGCCCCCCATTACTTCTTTTGCGATCAGGACGACGTCTGGCCGCAAGATCGACTCGAGCGCATGCTGGAAACGTTCGCGGTGCGCAACGCAGACGCCCCAACCGAGACCCCCGCGCTGCTCCACACCGATCTCCGATTGATCGATTCCAACGGCGCCGAAATCGCGCCATCTATGCATCAGCTTGTCGCCGCGCGTCATGCTGAAGAGGATCCCCTCGGACTGCTGCTGGCGCAGAATTTTGTCACCGGATGCTCGGTCATGTTCAACGATGCGCTGCGACGCCTCGCGGCCCCGTTTCCCGCGGAGGCGATCAATCACGACTGGTGGCTGGCTTTGATCGCCGCCGCAGCCGGACGCATACATTACCTCGACGAGGCCCTGGTCGACCACCGGCGCCATGACTCGAACACCAACCGAATCAGCCGCGACTCGCGATGGACGGTCAAGGTTCTTTCCGACCCAATCGGCAACCCTGCGCGACGCCGCCTGTTCCGGCGACTTGCGCAAAGCGCGGCGCTCGAGGCAAGGTTGGCGCAACGCGCGCCGGAATGCCCTGAACTGCCGCGCCTGCAGGCCTGGAATGCCGCCTCAAAGCAGGGCGGTTTTGCCGCCCTGCGCGCCGCCATCCGACAGGATGTCCGACTTCAGGATTTCCCCAGAACCGCCTTGTTCTACTGCCAATTGCTGACCTGCCGGCCTGCGGCCGCCCGGCGCGCGACGCCCGGGCGCAAATGAATTCCGTTTGCGTATCACCGCGGCGGCGACTAGTTTTCCCGCAAGTCATCACCAATTGCACAAGGGACTATGACCAACTCTCAGGGAGGCAGGCGACATTCCATTCAGACGATTCAATCGTCGAAGCTGTTTTGTGTCACGGCGTTGTTGAGCGCATTCCTGATCGCCTCAACCAGCGCCCGGGCATTCCAGTTCGACGTGTTTCTCGGCTACGGCAATGACGGCGTCGTGCGCGAGGCGAACTGGTTTCCCGTCACCTGTGAAATCCACAACGACGGCCCGGCCTTCACCGGCGTCGTGGAACTGGGGACCTCCAATTCCGGCAGCGACAACGTGCGACGCTTCGTGGTCGAATTGCCGACGGAAACCCGCAAGCGCATCGTCATCCCCGTCTTTGCAGCCGGCAGTCGCTTTCAGACCTGGAAAGCGCGGTTGTTGGATGAACGGGGCAGGGTCGTAGCCGAGCAGGAGGACATCCGGGCCGGCGTCGGCATGACTTGGAGCGCGCCTCTCATGGGAGCCCTTTCCCGGACCTTCCCGGGCTCTCCCCGCCTGCCCGAGATTCCCGCTGGCGACAGCGCTGCCAAACCCAGGACTGCCCGATTTCGCGCGCCCCTCGTTCCGGACAACCCCATCGCTCTCGAGGGCATGGACGCCTTCTACCTGAACTCTGAAACCGCCCTCGACCTGACCGCCCCCCAGATCGAAGCTCTCCAGAAGTGGCTGCACTCAGGCGGCAATCTGATCGTCGCCATCGAAAGCCCGAACGACGTTACCGGCTCGCCCTGGCTCAACGCGATCATGCCTTGCGACGTCAGCGGCGGCGGTTCCGTGACCGCCTCCGGCGCAATCCAGAAATGGTTGCAAACCGGAGCCGTCAGCGGCGTGAAACCCGACTGGCGCAAACCCTCTCAGAACACGGAGGATGTCTATGCCAAATTGGAGCCTGACGCCAATTTCGAAGGCCAGGACTTCCCCATTGCGAAAGCCGAACCGCGCGACGGCGTCGTGCATCTTGAGATCGACGGCTCGCCGCTGATCATCGCCGCCCCCCGCGGCCGCGGCATCATCACCGCCCTCGCGTTCAGCCCGGAACGCGAACCGTTCCGCAGTTGGAAGCTCCGCCCCTGGTTCTGGGCGCACATGATGGGCCCTCCGCCTCGGGACCTCCCCCCCCCCCCCCCCAAGCCAGTTTCGGCGGCCACCCCATCGACGGCGTCTTCGGGAGCATGATCGACAGCAAACAGGTGCGTAAGCTCCCCGTTCACTGGCTGCTGTTGCTGCTGGTGATCTACCTCCTGGTCATTGGCCCGTTCGACCAATGGTGGCTCAAGAAGATCAACCGCCAGATGCTCACATGGATCACCTTCCCCTGCTACGTCGTGCTCTTTTCCGTGCTGATCTACTGGATTGGCTTCATGCTGCGCGCCGGCGAGACGGAGTGGAATGAGCTACACCTTGTCGACGTCCATCAACGGGGCGACCGGGCCGAACTCCGCGGCCGCACCTACGCCTCCATCTATTCCCCCTCCAACAAGCAATATGGACTGGCCGGCGTCCAACCGACCGCCACCCTTCGCGGCGAGTACAGCGGTTCGCACATGGGAGCCTCCGACACCAGTCGCGCCACCGTCACCCACCAGGGCGACGGCTACGACGCCGACGTCTACGTGCCCGTCTGGACCAGCCAACTCTACGTGAACGACTGGTGGCAGTCAGGCGAGCCCCCCGTCAAGGCCGCCCTCGAACGCAAAGGCTTCAGACTGGAGGGGAACGTCTCCAACCTTCTCGACCGGCAACTTCAAGAAGTCCACCTCGTCTACAATTCCAAGATTCACACCCTCGGGCCCCTCAACGCCGGCGAATCCAAGACGATCTCACTGGACCTCAACGTCGGCCAGAGCCTGCGCAGCTTCGTGCAATCCCACGCCGGACGTTTTGTCAGCGTCATCAATCAGCGCCGCCAGGCCTTTGGCAGTTCGCGTCGCTCCCGGATTTCCAACATCCCCGCCAGCGTCATCGCCGCCAGCTTCAACCAGCAACTCAGACGCGGCAGCCAGAATAGCCAGAATGACTACAACAACAGCTTCATCGCCCCCGGCGGCCTGGAGCTCAGCGAGGCCGTTGACCGGGGACAGGCCGTTCTCATGGCGTGGGATGCGGGCGGCAGCCTCACCGGCAAGATGAACCAGTTTACACCGCGTCGGAGCCATACCGACACCATGATCCGGCTGAGCGTTTCGATCAGCCCCGAGAACTGACTTCGCACATGAGCATTCAAGTTGCACCCAACGTTCCTGCAGTCGAGACCACGGGTCTCTCCCGCCACTACGGCGACATGGTCGCCTTGTCCGACCTGAACCTCACGGTCAATCAGGGCGACCTCTTCGGCTTCATCGGCTCCAACGGAGCCGGCAAAACCACCACCCTGCGCATCCTCGCCACCTTTCTCGCCCCCTCGGCAGGCACGGCCAAGGTGTTGGGTCGCGACGTCGTGCGCAGCGCCGATGAAGTGCGCCATGTGATCGGCTACATGCCCGACTTCTTCGGCGTCTACAAGGACATGGAGGTGACCGAATATCTGGATTTCTTCGGCGCCTGCTACAAGATCCCTTCAACCCAACGCGAGAAGACCGTGGCGGATGTCCTGGAGCTGGTCGGCCTCAGCGAGAAGAGGGGCGCGCTGATCGGCGCACTCAGCCGGGGCATGCAGCAACGCCTCGGTCTGGCCCGCGTGCTCATCCACGACCCCAATCTGCTCCTCCTCGACGAACCCGCCAGCGGCCTTGACCCGCGGGCGCGCATTGAAATGATGGCGATCCTCGAGGAACTCCAGCGCATGGGCAAGACCATCATCATCTCCTCCCATATTCTCAGTGAACTGCAGAACCTCTGCAACCGCGTGTGCATCATCGAGAAAGGAAAGTTGATCTACAGCGGCCCCGTGCAGGGCGTGCGCGACCAGGTCGCCGGGGGCTCCGCCTGGTGGGTCCGCGTTTCCACCGACCCCGATGAAGCCATCGGCATCCTGAAAGCCCGCTCCGAAATCGCCGAAGTCGAGAATGAGGAAGGCGACCTCCGGATCACCCTCGCCAACCCCGATGGCGATCCCAGCGTCATTGCCGAGACCCTCGTCAACGGGGGAGCCCGCCTCACCATGCTCCGCGAAGACGAGATCGGCCTTGAAGAGGTCTTCATGCAGGTCACCCGCGGGGAGACCCAGTAACGCCGGGATCAAACGACGGATCAGCGTCGCCCCGGCCTTTACCTACTTTCTCGCGAGCCTGCAGTCGCTGATTGCGCTTGGGGTTTGCGTCGTCAGCCCGACAACCTGAATCAGCGCCAAGTCACCGATCCCCAGCAGTCGCGCCGACTGACTGAGCGATGTTTCTTTCGTGGATTGATCAACCATCCCAAACAGCGCAGATTGGGCGTGTCTGATGCGACCATGAGGCCCAGAGACGGACGGCGCGTTCTCCCAAAGCTCACAACCAACAACCCGGCCCCAGAGAACTGAACATTCCCCCCGCCATTGCGCGCGAACTGCGCGTTGAATCGCGACGACCGCTGAACTTCTGGCTGCGGGCGCTCGGCGCGGGCGCCATGATCGCGGTAGGCGCCATCGGCCATGGCGACGCATTCCAATCGGCTGCCCGGCTGGGGCCCGAGTTGTTCGGCAACCTGAATGCCGCCCTGTTTCTTGGAATCGTGCTGGGCGCGCCGCTGCTCACCGCCGACTGTCTCAGCCGCGAACGGCGGGAAGGCACCCTCAACCTGCTGTTCCTGACCCCGTTGACCGCGACCGGCATCGTCGCCGCAAAGAGTTTCGTGCACGCGTTGCGAGGAGTGACCGTGGCCGCGGCCGCCCTGCCCATCATCAGCCTCGCATTCCTCTTCGGCGGCGCCGGTTGGAAGGAAGGCCTGCTGGCGCTGATGCACAACTCGACCGCCATGATGCTCGCGCTCGGCTCCGGATTGATCGCGTCGTCCCACATCAACGAAGCGCGCTGGGCCGGGGCGGCATCGGTGGCCCTCAGCGCCATTTTCACCCTCCTGAGCTTCGCTTTCCATACTCTGCTTTCCTGTGTTCTCGCCGCCTTCCAGCTGGGCCGCTTCCAAGCGGAGAGTTTTGGCCGCAGTCTTTGGGATTCATTTCGAATGGAACCTCTCCTGTGCACCGGGGCGGAAGGCGCCTGGACGGTGGTTACAGCTCCGATGAATGCCGGGCATCTGGCTGCGTGGATGCTGATGACCGCCGTCTTCACCCTCTGCGCCGCCGCGGCGTTTGCCAGGATCGTCAACCATACCGCCCGCCGATTGCGCGAGAGCGTCGATGGGATTTCAGCGCCGCGACTGAACGAGCGCTGGTTGGCAATCTTCGCCTCGCCCATGATCCTCCGAGAACGATTGGCAAGGTCGGTTGATCGCAAGTTGACGGACAATCCGATCGGCTGGCTGCATTTGCGCACCACCAGCGCCCGGTTGACCAAGTGGCTATGGTCACTGGCCGTCTGTTCCGGAGGCTTCTACATGTATTCCGCACGCGTCGGCGGAACCGAGATCCTGGCCTTGGCGCTGAGCTGCGGCATGGCTTTCGCGGCCGCGGGCAGTTTTCACCGCGAACGAGAATCCGGCGCGATGGAACTGATCCTGGTGGCGCCTTTGTCCGTCGGTCAGATCATCAGGGGACGTATTCGCGGCCTCTGGTCGCAATTCCTCCCAGCAATCGCCGCCCTTGCCGCGGTCAAAACAACCTACGCGCTTCGCTACTTCCGCTTCGACCTTTCTGAGCTCGCCTACATGCTCCTCGCCTATCTGGCGTTGGCGCCGATCGGACTCCACTACTCGTTGCGGGCGCGCAACGTCGTGATAGCCTGGATCAAGACGATCTGCATGGCCATCCTCCTGCCCGCGATCACCGCGCTGGCCTCAGGCTACCTGATCAGGTTGATGGCCGGACAATCAGCTCCGGATTCCGCCGCAATCCACCTCATTGTGTTCATGCTCTCTCTCGCCAGCGTAACCGCTTACTCAGGATCACAGTTGAAGGGAAACTTGCAACGACGTGATTTTGTCATTCATTGACGCCCGATCTCGCTTTTGTTCGAACCGGTTCGGCCTTGCTCCCTCGCGAGCCGCAGCCAAACTTCCGAAACACCAAAATGGCTCAGCTTGGAGTCGGAATAGAAAAAGCCCTCCCCGCTCGGGGAGGGCTTTCGCGTCTTATCGCAAATAGAGTCAGGATTACTTGGCCTTCTCCGTTTCGTCGCTGTCGCCAGCGTCTTCCGCCTCTGCCTTCGGCTCTTCGGCTTCAGCCGTGGCCTCGTCGGCATCCGTTTTGGGCTCCTCGGTTTCAGCCTTTTCAACTTCGGCCTTGGGCTCTTCCGCTGCGGACTCTTCCGCTTTCGGTTCTTCGGGCTTGGCTTCCTTCTTCGGCTTGGCCGCGGCGGGCGCTTCGCCCGTGAAGTCCTCATCCACCCACTCCAGCATGGCCATTTCCGCCGCGTCGCCGCGGCGACGATGCAGCTTTACAATGCGGGTATAGCCGCCCGGGCGTTCTTTGAAATCCGGAGCAATCTCGTCGAACAGGATCCGGACGACGTCCTCATTCTCGCGCCAAGCCTCGCGCAGTTGCTTGCCGGGAACCGGAGTCTTGCCCTGAAGGCGGCCTTTGAAGTGCGTCCGCGCCTGTTGCTTCAGCCGCGCGGCGGCGAGACGCCGATGATGGAGGGAGCCTTTCTTGCCGAGCGTGACCATTTTCTCGGCGACGGACCGCGCTGCCTTGGCCTTGGCCAACGTGGTGGTGACGC
>Ga0181594_10003891_pt1 | contig 13434 bp, 11 predicted proteins | sample 071ome_18_FD_145603 | JGI IMG/M metagenome (GOLD analysis project Ga0181594, IMG submission 145603) | Coastal salt marsh microbial communities from the Groves Creek Marsh, Skidaway Island, Georgia - 071413BT metaG (spades assembly) | ecosystem: Environmental > Aquatic > Marine > Intertidal zone... | reverse complement strand
GCGCACGCCGGGCCGCTCCGCGTCGCCCACGTCGACTGCGACCTCTACTCGGCCACCGCGACCGCGCTCGAGGCCCTGGCCCCGAGGGTCGTCCCGGGGACCGTGCTCGTCTTCGACGAGTACCTCATGAACCCGCGCTGGCGGGAGGACGAGCACAAGGCACTCGTCGAGGTGGGCCAGCGCCACGGGTGGACGTGGCGCTACGCGGCCTTCTCCCTGCTCGCCCACCAGGCCGTGGTGCAGGTCACGGCGACCTGACCACGGCCGGGCCCGTGGGGACTCAGGGGGCCTTGTACGCCATCCCGTGGGCCTCTGCGACGGCCTCGTAGGTGACGTGGCCCTCGCACACGTTCAGGCCCAGCTTGAGAGCGGGGTCTGCGGCGACGGCCGCCTTCCAGCCCATGTCCGCGAGGCGGATGCCGTAGCCCTGGGTCGCGTTGTTGAGGGCGAAGGTCGAGGTCCGTGCGACGGCGCCGGGCATGTTCGCCACGGCGTAGTGGACGATGCCATCGACCGTGTAGATGGGGTCGCCGTGCGTCGTCGGGTGGGTCGTCTCGACGCATCCGCCCTGGTCGACCGCCACGTCGACGATGGCGGCGCCGGGCTGCATCGTGGCGAGGTGCTCGCGGCGGATGAGGTGCGGTGCCTTCGCGCCGGGAATGAGCACTGCACCGATCACGAGGTCTGCGTCCGAGATGGCCATCTCGAGGTTGCCCGGGCTGCTGTAGAGCGTCTTCACCCGGCCCTGGTAGACCTCGTCGTACCGACGGAGCACGTCCATGTTGACGTCCATCACGGTGACGTCGGCGCGCATGCCGGTCGCCATGGCGACGGCGTTTCCACCCACGATTCCACCGCCGATGACGACGACCTTGCCCGGGCGGACTCCCGCGACACCGCCGAGGAGCACACCGCGGCCGCCGCACACCTTCTCCAGGCAGCGGGCGCCGGCCTGGACGCTCAGGCGACCCGCGACCTCGCTCATGGGGGCGAGCAGGGGGAGGCGTCCTGCCACCTCGATGGTCTCGTACGCAAAGGCGACGCAGCCGCTGGCGAGGAGGGCCTCGGTCTGGGGCCGGTCCGGAGCGAGGTGGAGGTAGGTGTAGAGGATCTGGCCCTCACGGATGCGTCCGTACTCGGGCTTGATGGGCTCCTTCACCTTCCAGATCATCTCGGCGCGTGCCCAGACCTCGTCGGCGGTGTCCACGAGCTCGGCGCCCGCGGCGGCGTACTCCTCGTTCGAGATGCCCGAGCCGACGCCGGCAGAGGTCTCGACCATGACCGCGTGGCCACGACGGACCAGCTCCTTCACTCCAGCAGGGGTCAGTCCGACCCGGTTCTCCTGGGGCTTGATCTCCTTGGGGACGCCGACGAGCATGATGATCTCCGTGTGAGGACCTCGGGGGTGCGGGGTCCTACCCCGTCGGCCCCCTCCCGGGCGCGTCGATTTCACCTCTCCGCCACAGTCTGTCCTTGACGATCGGGGTGGCATCGGTGAAATCGTGCAGCCACCGCCACGTCCGGACGTGGTAGGTTCGGTTCGGGCAGGGAAGACCCGGGCCATCCCCTCACCGAGGTGCTCCATCCAGACGCAGTCCGCCGCGGGCGACACCGCCAGTCTCGTGCATCGGGGGCTCCCCCTGGAGACCGGCGACCCGGCCCTGCCGTATCGGCTGACGCTCACCTTCGACCATGCAGCGGCCCTCCGCGAGCTGGTCGGAGAGGTCGGCCGTCACCTGAAGATCGCGGGCCGTCAGCTGGGAGTCCGTCTCGGGCAGCGCGGAGACGAGGTCTACGTCTCGGGCGGGGCGGACGAGGTCCGCGTGGCGGCAGACGTCCTCGAGCAGCTGTTCGAGGTCGCGCTTGCCGGTCATCACCTCCACGGTTCCGACGTCGACCAGGCCTGCCGGATGCTCCGGTCAGACCCGGGAACCCGGCTGCTGTCGCTGTACCAGGACACGGTCGCCATCGGCGTGGGCAAGAAGCGGGTCCACCCACGCTCCATTCGGCAGCGGGCCTACCTGAACGCCATCCGGGAGCACGACCTCGTCTTCGGTCTCGGGCCTGCGGGAACGGGCAAGACGTACCTCGCGATGGCCATGGCCCTCGCGGCGCTGTTCCGGAACGACGTGCGCCGAATCGTCCTCGCCAGGCCTGCGGTCGAGGCCGGGGAGAAGCTGGGCTTCCTACCGGGAGACCTCGCCGAGAAGGTCAACCCCTACCTCCGGCCGCTCTACGACGCGCTCCACGAGCTCGCGGGCTTCGAGCGGGCCGAGCGGCTCGTCCAGAAGGGTGTCATCGAGGTCGCGCCGCTCGCGTTCATGCGGGGCCGGACCCTGGCCGACAGCTTCGTCATCCTCGACGAGGCCCAGAACACCACGCCCGCACAGATGCGGATGTTCCTGACGCGCATCGGGCTCGGGTCACACGTCGTCGTGACGGGTGATGTCACGCAGATCGACCTGCCGGACCGCCAGCGCAGCGGGCTCGTCGACGTCATGGAGTTCATGCCCTCGGTCGAGGACGTGGCCATCTGCGAGTTCACGGACGCCGACGTCGTCCGCCACCCGCTCGTCTCGGCCATCGTCCGGGCCTATGCGCAGGCGGACGCCGAGGCCGCCGAGAAGGAGGCCCAGCGCAAGGCCGACGCCCGCTCGCTGCGGGATGCCCAGCGCGAGAGCGGGGGGAGGAAGTGGTGAACGCCGAGGTCAAGGTCAGTCCGGGCACGGCCCTGGATCGCATGGTGTCGACGCTCCGGTCCGGTCCGGTGCGGCTGGGCCTGCTGCTGGTCCTGCTCTCGCTGGGGACCGCGCTGCTGACCGTCGACTACGGCCGGGTGCCGACCGGCACCTGGAAGGTCGGCGACGTGGCCGAGCGGGACATCCGGGCGACCTCGGCCCTGGAGATCCAGGACACGACCGAGACCATCCGGCAGCAGCGGCTCGCCCAGGAAGGCGTGCTCAAGGTGTTCGACTATGACGCGACCCTCTCAGCCCGGCTGACCGGTCGCATCGGGGCCGCATTCTCCGAGGCCCGCAGCGCCCTGGAGGCGGCTCGCCTGACCGCGGCCGCCGAGGAGCGCGCGGAGCTGACGGAGGCCGAGCTCGCGAGCATCACTGCCATCTTCCTCGCCCAGCTCGAGCTCTCGCTGGACGCGGCGGATCTGCAGCGGGTGGTGGATGCCCGCTGGTCTCCGGAGGTCGAGCGACACGCGGTCGAGATGGTCGGGATGGCGATGCAAGCGTACGTCATCGCGGACAAGTCGACGATTGCGCCGTCTGACGATGCGGTGAGCGTCGTGCGCATCCTCTCGCCTGACAAGCGGGACGAGGTCCGGCTCGACGCCTTCGACGGGGTGATGGTTCCGGCCGCCTCCCGGCGGCAGATCACGCTGTTTGCCCTCGAGAACGGTGACGCAAACGACCCGCTGCTGAAGGCGGCGGTCGCGCTCGCCCGGGCGGCTGTCCGACCGAACTTCTCGTACAACCAGCTGCTCACCGAGGACCGCCGGACGGCCGCTCGCCGTGGGGTCGGCGACGTGGTGGTGCACGTCCCGAAGGGCACGGTCATCGTCCGCGAGGGCGACCGCCTCGACGGTCGCGCGGTGGAGCTGATCCAGGCCCTGCAGCAGAGCCGCTCCGGGTTCAGCTTCGTCGGAGGGCTGCTCTCGCTCATGGCGATGAGCGCGCTCCTGTTCATTGTGCTCTTCCAGTTTGCGACCGGCTACATCAAGAAGTTCGCCCGGGAGTCGAACCAGCTCGAGGCGATGGGCGTCCTGACGCTGCTCTCGGTCGGGCTGGCCCGCCTGACCGTCGAGCTCTCCGACCCCCTGGTGACGGGCCTGTCGCTCGGCATGCAGCCGTCCGGGCTCTGGTACCTGGTTCCGTTCGCCGGTTTCGCCATGCTGGTGAGGATTCTCATCAACTCCGAGACCGCAGTGGTCTGGATCCTCGGCACGGCGGCCCTCCTCGGTGTCCTCATGGACCAGCAGGTGCTGTTCTCGGTGTTCTACGCCGTGAGCGGCGTGACCGCCGCGGGGGCGCTTGCACACATCCGGGAGCGCGTCGGCGTCCTTCGCGCGGGGCTGCTGACGGGTCTCGTGAACGCCGCAGCCGCCCTGCTGCTCAACCTCGTCCACGTACACATGGGAGACGCGCCGCTCCTCGCCGACGCAGCCTCCCAGCCGCTCTGGGACGTCGGGTTCGCCTTCCTCGGGGGCGTGCTCAGCGGCATCGTCGTGCTCGGACTCGTTCCGATCTTCGAGCTCTTCGGGTTCGTGACGGACTACCGGCTGCTCGAGCTCGCGAACCTGAACCATCCGCTGCTGCGGCAGCTGATGCTCCGTGCGCCCGGCACCTACCACCACAGCGTCACGGTCGCGCAGCTGTGCGAGGCCGCCGCAGAGCGGATCGGCGCCAACGCCCTGCAGACGCGGGTGGCCTGCTACTTCCACGACATCGGGAAGGCGGTCAACCCCAAGTACTTCATCGAGAACCAGCGCGGCGGGCCCAATCCTCACGACCGGATGCCGGCCCGTACGTCCGCGCGGGTGATCGTGAACCACGTCGAGGACGGTGAGGCCATCGCCCGGCAGTACAACCTGCCTCAGCCGATCATCGACGGCATCGTGATGCATCACGGCAACGGCCTGATCCAGTACTTCTACGCCAAGGCACTCCAGGAGGCAGGTCCCGACGAGGTCGTCGACGAGGCGGAGTTCCGCTACCGCGGCACGCCGCCGGACTCCCGGGAGACCGGGATCATGATGCTCGCGGACAAGGTCGAGGCGGCGTGTCGGACGCTCCCCGACAAGTCCCAGGAGAACATCCGGGCGCTCATCCAGAAGATCGTGAACGGAGCGATCATGGACGGGCAGCTCGAGCAGTGCCCGCTGACCGTACGGGAGCTCTACGACATCGTCGACGCCTTCACGGAGACCCTCCTCGGCATCTACCACCACCGGATCGAGTACCCCGGCATCCCCCAGCGACGGGCCGAGGCCCGCCGGGAGGATCCGCCCAGCGGCCCGATCATCACGCTCGACACGCCGTCGGGAGCGGGAGTCTCGGCACCCACGGCAGAGGAGCGCACGGCACCGGTGCAGATCGTGGACCCCTCGGAGGCGCGCCCGGCCTCCGACTACGAGAGCGTCGAGCTCGAGGCTCCGGCCGCATCCCGCCGACCCGTCCAGCTGGACACCGAGTGAGCGCGGGTCCCACGGTCGACATCGACGTCCGCGTGCCGGACCTCGAGCCTGGGGGTGTGCACTCGGACGCAGTCTGGCTCCTGCGTCGGCTCGACCTGCCGGACGGCGAGCTGAGCATCGTGCTGTGCGATGACGCGTTCATCCGTCCGCTGAACCGGGACTATCGAGGCAAGGACGCCGCGACGGACGTCCTGTCCTTCGCCATGCAGGAGGGCGAGCACCTGATCGAGGAGGACCCCGTTCTCGGCGACCTCGTGATCAGCGTGGAGACGGCAGGCAGGCAGGCTGCCGAGCAGGGACACGACCTCGCCGTAGAGCTCCGGGTGCTCCTCGTCCACGGGCTGCTCCACCTTCTCGGCTATGACCACGAGGTCGACGAGGCCGAGGCCGCCGAGATGCGCGCTGCCGAGTCGAAGCTGCTCGGTGAGCTGGGAGGCGCGTCGGGGCTCATCGCCCGGAGCGGGGCGTGATGCCGGCGGCGCTGCTCGCACTGCTGGCGGCAGCCGGGGCCACACCGCGCGCGGTCGGCTCCGCGGGCGGTGCCCTCCCTGTCGACGGGGTGGTCCGGGTCGCGTTCGACGGGGTCCCACGAAGCCTCGTGACGGTGGACGATGGGGTGGTCGACGCTCCGGTTCCGCTCCTCGAGGTCCGCTGCACGACGGCGAAGAGCCGAGAGACGGAGCTGTGTGCCTTCGGCTTTCCGGCGGACGTTCCGCGCGGCGTGCTGGCCCTCCAGGCGGACGCCCTGTCGACGACGGTCGAGGTCGGGGACGTCGTGGACATCGGGAACTGGGCGGGCGGGGTGGAGCTCGCCTCGTCCGAGGTCTCGCAGCGGACGGACCCGGAGACGGGCGAGGTGGTCGTGGATCTGGACTCGGTGTGGGACGTCCCCGCCGCGCCTGCGGCCGGGTACGTGCTCGAGGTCCGAGACGAGTTCGGGCGTGCCGTAGACTGGCGGACCGTCCCCGTGGAAGGGCCTGCCTCCGTCGCCGTCGCCACGGCCTCCGAGGTGCTCGTCACACACGGGGAGATCTGTCTGCAGGCGGCCGTCCTCGATCCGCTGGACCTCGAGGTCTGGCAGGGCGGGCAGATCTGCGCGGACATGCCGGAGCGACCGGATGCCACCCGTCGCCTCTGCGGAACGACGCCGGGAAGCGCGGGTGTCCTTCCTGCGCTGTTCGGCCTCGCTCTCCTGGGCCGCCGGAGGCGGTGAGTCTCCCCTGGCGGACGCGTGTCAGGGGCGTGGTTTACCGGACGGTCAGCCGGGCAGGGCAGGCGTTCCCGCGTCGGTCCACCGCATGAAGGGAGGGGATCGGGTTCGTCACGCACCCGGTCGGTGCACCGCTCCTTGATCGCGTTGTCGTGTGGGGATCCTGGCGGATCCCCGGCCGGGACACACCGGCGTGGTCGCACCACGTTACGGGCCGCGTCCGGTCCGGAGGTACACATGAGCCAGGACATCACCGATCTGCGGAAGTCCCTCCGTGAGCGCATCGAAGCGCTCAGGGGGCATCTTTGACGTCGCTGGAAAGCAGGAGCGCGTCAACGAGCTGAACGAGATGTCGGGGGACCCCGACTTCTGGAACGACCAGAAGCGGTCCCAGGCCATGCTCAAGGAGAAGGCCACGCTGGAGCGTGTGGTCAAGCTGTGGTCCAGCCTCGATGAGGCCTACGAGGACGCCGAGGCCATGCGAGAGCTGGCTGAGGAGGCGGAAGATCTCGAGACGATGGAGGAGGCCACGGAGATGTTCCGTGCGCTGGTCTCCCAGGTCGACGAGGCCGAGATCCAGCAGATGCTCTCCGAGGAAGCCGACCCGATGGACGCCGTCCTCGAGGTCAACTCGGGCGCGGGCGGAACCGACGCCTCGGACTTCGCCCAGATGCTGCTGCGCATGTACCGGCAGTGGGCCGAGAAGATGGGCTTCAAGTTCAACGTCGTGGACCTGCAGCACCACGACGAGGCCGGAATCAAGTCTGCGCAGGTCGAGGTCCAGGGCCCCTACGCATACGGGTACCTGAAGGCCGAGATCGGTGTGCACCGCCTCGTCCGGATCTCGCCCTTCGACTCCGCAGCGCGTCGGCACACCGCCTTCGCCAGCGTAGACGTGACGCCCGACCTCGACGATGACTTCGAGGTGGAGGTCAACGAGTCCGAGTGCCGGATCGACACCTACCGCTCGAGCGGCGCGGGTGGCCAGCACGTCAACACCACCGACTCGGCGGTACGGATCACGCACCTCCCGACCGGCATCGTCGCGGCCTGCCAGGCCGAGCGCTCGCAGCACAAGAACAAGGCCAAGGCCTGGAAGATGCTGAAGGCCAAGCTGTACCAGCACGAGCTGGAGCGGCGGCAGGCCGAGCTCGATGCGGCCAACGCAGACAAGAAGAAGATCGAGTGGGGCAGCCAGATCCGGAACTACGTCCTGCATCCGTACCGGCTGGTCAAGGACCTCCGCACCGGGCACGAGTCCGGGAACACCGACAAGGTGCTGGACGGTGAGCTGCTCCCGTTCATGGAGGCCTGGCTCGCGCAGCGGACCGGCCAGGACGAGGACCAGGCGTAGCGCCGGAAGGTCAGGCGCGGCCCACCACGCTTTTCAACCCCCGGACACCCGCCGGTACGCGGGGGCTGCTACGCTCCTCGCGCCTGTTCCGGAGTCCCCATGCGCGCCCGAATGACCGCCCCGATCGTACTGCTGGCCCTTGCTGCCTGTGCCGGCAAGGAGGATGAGGGAGACGACGCGTCGCCGCAGATCACGGGCGCCATCGCGCCGGACGGGGAGGGGATCTCCGCCGACGTCGAGATCTACAAGGCCTTCGCGATGCACGCTGGGAGCGGCTTCGTCGCCTACCTGTCGAACAACCCGGACGCCACCTGCGAGTCCGTGACCGAGTACCTCCGTGCCGACGCCCCCTACGACCCGTCGGGGTTCCTTGTCGGCGGCACCTGCGACGTGGCCATCCGCATCGACACCTGGGAGGAGGGCGCCGGCAAGGCCGCCACGGACGACCCCATCGCCGCCGCGGGCTTCGCCATCAACTGCTACTTCGGGTCGGACGGCTGGGAGCTCGAGACCCGGGACAACGACGACCGCGACTACTACTGGCAGGGACGGGAGTGGCAGGGATCTCCCGCGGTGTACTCCTACGACTTCTCCGAGGACGGGGGCGACTACACCCTCGACCTGTCGATGAGCGACTACAACGGCAGCTTCATCTACGAGAGCCTCGAGGCTGCTCCGGCGTCCGGTGGCGTGACCGGAACGATCCGGGCCGCGCGCTGCGAGGCCCTCGCGACGACGCCGTTCTTCCCTGGCTGAGGCGGGAGGTCCCGAGGGAGGGACCCGGGCTGCTTGCGGCGAGGGCGGGTACGCTGCCATCCTGCGGGTGACGTCGGAGGGAGCTGCCCGTGCCGTGGTCCACCCTGCTGTTCGCCGCCGCCCCGGCGGCCTTCCCCTGCGCCGCCCTCGTGCACGAGGTCGGTGCACTCGCGGAGTCCGACGCCCAGGAGGTCATCCTGTGGCAGGACGGGGACGAGTCCGTCACCGAGTACCGGGTCGCCTACGACGGCGACGCTGCTGCGTTCGGCTGGGTCATCGTCGTCCCGGCAGGCTTCGTCTCCCTGACCGACGGGGACCCTGCGCGCTTCGATGCGCTCCGGGACGCCTCCCAGCCCGAGGTCTGGACCTTCGGGTCCGGGGGCGGCGGGGACGCGGAGCCGGGCTGCGGCTGTGTCGGTGACGCCAAGATGGGCGGCTTCGATCGTGCCAACGCGCTGGACACGGCCAGCGGCTGGGACCTCCTCGCCGAGGGCTTCACCGGCACCTACAGCTACACGGCCTTCTCGGCGGATGACGCCCAGGGTCTGGGGGACGCCCTCGACACCCTGGGCTGGCCCGCCGGGGACGCGCAGGGCAGCCTGGAGGCCTACGCGGCCGAGGGGGGGGTGGACTTCGTGCTGGTCGAGGTGCGGCCTGACGTGGCGGAGACGGACGGTGTCCGCAGCCTGCCGCCAGTGGTCCTGCGGTCGACGGCAGACCGTCTGTTCTTCCCCAGCCGGATGGCGGCCGGCGCCTCGGCGGAGGAGATGCGCACCGTCGTGTGGGTGCTCGGCGACGAGCGTGCCCGGGTGAGCGGGTGGGGCATGGTCGACGCCGGCGTCGTCGAGGCCTCTGGCGGAGAGACCGCGGAGGAGGCCTGGGACGCCGCTCTGCGCGACGCATCCGCGACGGAACCCTCCTTCGTGCGCGCCTGGGCGGGGGCGTGGGACGGCCGCCGCGCGACGCGCCTCGAGACGCTCACCCCGGTCGGGATGCACACCTCCGACGCCGAGTTCCACACCGACGACGGGGACACCGAGCAGGCGTCCACGGTCGAGGTCTGGGCGACCGCCGTGGAGACGGGCGCCGCGGTGCTGCTGCTGCCGCTCCTCGGGGCCGGCGTCTGGGTCCGGCGCCGGGAGGGCTGAGCCAGGCGGACCCTACCGGCCCAGGCCGGCGTTCTTCATCGCGCGCGCGAGCACCGGCGTCGCGATGCTGCGCGCCCGGGCCGCACCGGCGTCCAGGATCCGATCCAGCTCTGCCGGGTCGTCGGTGATGCGGGCGTACTCGGCACGGATCGGGGCCAGGGTGGCCTCCACGGCGTCCACGAGGTCCTTCTTGAGGTACCCGTAGCCCTGACCCGCGAACCGCTCGCTGATGGCCGCCACCGGCTCCCCGGTGATCACGCTGAAGATGGTGAGCAGGTTTCGCACGCCGGGAGAGGCATGCTCGGGACGGTACTCGCACCCGGTGTCCGTCTTGGCCCGCATGATGGCCTTCTTGACCTTCTTCGGGGTGTCGAGGAGGTAGATGGCGTGTCCGGTACCGGTCGCGGACTTGGACATCTTCGCGGTCGGCTCGTCGAGCCCCATGATGCGGGCACCGGCCTCGCGGACGCGGTGCTTCGGCACGACGAAGGTCTCCCCGAACATGTGGTTGAAGCGCGACGCGATGTCCCGGGCCAGCTCGATGTGCTGGACCTGGTCGTCTCCGACGGGCACCACGTCGGTGTCGTAGAGGAGGATGTCGGCGGCCTGGAGCACCGGGTAGGTGAGCAGTCCGGTGCCGACGGACTCCTTGGCCTCCGACTTGGACTTGAACTGCGTCATCTTGTGGAGCCACGACAGGGGCGTCGTGCAGGACAGGACCCAGGCGAGCTCGGCATGGGCCTTGACCTCGGACTGGATGAAGATGGTCGCGCGGTCCGGGTCGATGCCGCAGGCCATGTAGAGCGCCGAGAGCTCGCGGGACTTGGCTCGCAGCTCTGCGGGATTCACGTTCTCGGGGACGGTGAGCGCGTGGAGGTCGACGATGCAGAAGGTGCACGCGTGGGTGTCGAGGATGTCTCGCCACTGGCTCAGCGCGCCCACGTAGTTGCCGATGTGGAGGCCACCGGAGGGCTGAACACCGCTGAACACCCGCTGCTTGCGCGTCTCTTCGCTCATCGTCTCGCCTGGGGGAGAGGGGAGGCGCTGCCTATCGTGCCGGGGCGCCTCCCGCAGTCGGACCGGGTCGGTCGGCATGACCGGGTCGGTCGGGTCCGGGAATCGCCAGGGCGTCCCGCGGGATAGCGGGGCCAGACACGGACGGCTGAGGTGCGCATGCGATGGCTGTGGATGGTTCTCCTCGTGGCGGTCGCGCTGCTGGTCGGCGGTTGTGCCCACAAGCGCTCCCACGACCAGGGCTGGGGTGGGGGTGATGGCGCAGACGCCTACGCCATGGAGGCGGCCGAGATGGAGGCGGTGGTGGCTACCCGCAAGTCCGTCCTGTCGTCGGCCGGACGGAGCGCCCGCTCCCGGCCGGCGCCGCCCCCTCCCCCGATGATGGCCGCACCCGATGCGGAGATGGAGATGGCTGCGGACACGGCGTTGTCGCCTGACGCTGGTCCGTCCGGGGTCGCGCAGGTGGCTGCGGCCCGGATGGTCCACTACGACGGCTATGCACGACTTCGCGTCACGCGTGTCGAGGACGGTGTCGCCGACCTGACCCGCCTCGCGGCGGAGCTCGGCGGCGCGGTCGAGCGGGTCGCGGGCCGCGCGGTCACGCTGCGGGTTCCCGTCGCCCGCTTCCAGGAGGCCTTCGACCGTGCGCTCGGGCTCGGCGATGTCCTCGACCGCTCGATCACGGCAGAGGACGTGACCGAGGCCTTCACCGCCGTCGACCTCCGCCTGTCCACGGCACGGGCGACGCGAGACCGCCTCGTGGCCCTCCTGGCGAGGTCCGAGGACGAGCAGGAGAAGCTTCAGCTGGTGCGTCAGATCCAGCGGGTCAGCGAGGAGATCGACGTGCTCGAGGCCCAGGTCCGGACGCTGGCCGACCTCGCGGCGCGCTCCCGGATCACCGTCGAGCTCGTTCCACGGGAGGCGCTCGCCTGGCAGGGGCCGGACGCCGAGACCGCGGAGATGGCTTGGATACGGGCGATGTCGCCCTTCCGTCGGGATCTGGCGGTCCGCAGCCGTCGGCTGGTCCTGGACGTCCCGGACGGCATGGTCGGCCTGGACGTCCGACGGGCCTTCGTCGCCGAGTCGCCGGACGGTGCGCGGGTCTGGAGCCACTCCATCGCGAACCGGCCGGTAGGGGACGCCGGGTTCTGGTTGTCGGCCCTCGAGGGCCGCCTCGGGCGGGACTTCGCGACCGCGCAGCGGACGGAGGCCGGGACGTTCACGGTGCTGACCCTCGTCGACCGGGGAGAAGACCCCTACACCTGGATCATCGCGGTCCGCGTCCGCGGGGACCGGGTCGAGCTGGTCCAGGCCTACCTGCCGGATCCGACGCAGGCGGCCCGCTACACGGAGGCCGTGCGGACGGTCCTGCTCGCGGCGGGAGGTGCGGCATGATTCCGGTGATCCTGCTTGTCGGCCGACTCGCCCTCGCGGGGCCGTGGGACGCCCCGGCCCCCGCCCCGGCGCCGCCCCCTGCGCCGACCTCGAGCTCCGCGCCGGACCCCGCTCCGGTGTGGGGCGCCCCGGCCAGCCCGGTACCTCCGGCGCCCGTCCAGCCGGACCCGGCGGTCTGGGGAGCGTCGCCTGCGCCCCTCGTCGTTCCCGCTGTGGCGGCTGCGCCGGTGCCCGTACCGATCAACACCCGCGTCACGGGCGGGCTGGTGCTGCGGGTCGATGACCAGGAGGCGTCCTCGCAGACGGCCATCGCCATCGCCGAGCAGATGGGCGGCTGGTTCTCCCGCTACTCCGGGAGTGGGGTCACGCTCCGGGTACCGACGGCCAGTGCCGATGCCTTCCTCGCAGCCGCACAGGACCTCGGCGACGTCGAGGATCGGCAGTACGGACGGGAGGACCTGGGCCCGCGCATCGCGGACGTGGAGAGCCGGCTGAAGGCACGGCGGGAGGTCCTCGAGCGCTACCTCGCCGTGCTCGACGAGGCGTCGCCGAAGGCGATCGTCCAGGTCGAGCGGGAGATCACCCGCGTCGTCGCGGAGATCGAGGGGCTCGAGGGTCAGCTTCGGGTCCTCGCGGACCGGGTGGACCACGCGGAGGTCACGCTGTCCTTCCGGTACCGCGAGCGCCGCGCGCCGACGCGCGACGGCAGCAGCAGCTTCGCGTGGCTGAACACCATGAACGTCGCGGACCTGCTCGACGATCTGGAGAACGGGTGGCGCGGCTCGTGGTCCCGTTCCGCTGCGGTGGCGCCCGCGGGCTTCGCGCCGTTCCTGCGGGCGTGGCGCTTCCAGGCGGTGAGCCCGGATGACGTCTCCTTCCGCGTTCGCAGCGCACGAAACCGGCCGGCGGCAGACCTCGGCTTCTGGCAGGAGGCGCTGGAGAGCCGGATGGTGGCGGCGGGATACCGCGTCCGGGAGAGCCGGACCGTCACCGTCGCGTCCGGAGAGACCGGGGCACTGCTGGAGCTCGGCGCCGCGAACGGCGAGAAGGACCAGACCTACCTGGTCGGGCTCTTCGTGGACGGCAGGCACCTCGTGATCGTCGAGGCCACCGGGGAGGCGGACCGCTTCCGGGCCCGACGGGCGGACATCGTCACGGCCATCGAGGCGCTGCGCCTCTGACGGGACGCCGCAGTCGGGTGTTCCTCGACCTCACACCCAGAGGTCGAGGGGCGCCCGGTTCACGAGGGCCCGGAGGATGTCGCTGCGTGTGAGGATCCCGACGAGGGAACCCTCGTCATCGCAGATCGCGATGGCGCCGATGCGCTCAACCAGCATGACCTCGGCGATGT
>Ga0181594_10003890_pt1 | contig 13434 bp, 10 predicted proteins | sample 071ome_18_FD_145603 | JGI IMG/M metagenome (GOLD analysis project Ga0181594, IMG submission 145603) | Coastal salt marsh microbial communities from the Groves Creek Marsh, Skidaway Island, Georgia - 071413BT metaG (spades assembly) | ecosystem: Environmental > Aquatic > Marine > Intertidal zone... | reverse complement strand
ATACATGAAGAGGAAGTTCAGCTTCCTCTTCATGAACCAGCCTCCTCCGAGGATGAGCGCTACGAGTGAGATGAGAAGTGTTTTGTATAAGAGGCTATCTTTTGCCATGTTGAGCTGCTCTCCTTAAGAGCTGATTGAAGGGGACTGCGTACGCAACTTCTCATGAACCTCATCACCTCGTGAGCTTATTCCTGTGGCTCAGGTGAGGCGGTCTTGATGATCAAATAAAGGTATGAAAGACTGCTCAAACACACACCTCATCAGGAGCTTAACTATGGGCGTTTTTGACAACAAACCCATCTCAGATCACCAAGGTCAGCGAGATGGGAATCACCCCCCGATCAAGGAGCTTAGGTTCGATCATCTGCAGGTGACCGCGCAAGAGTCAAGCTGGTCTCTGAGCGCGGCGGTGAGCGCTTATGATGAGCTAGGGGGCACCCCTGAGAGGGTCCGAGTGGGGTTGTTCCTCAATGGAGCTCGCCTCACAGATGGGCTGACAGATGACTGGGGACAGGTGACTTTTAATGTACACAACGTTAGTCTGCTATCTATCAGAAGCGCGCTGATTAAGGCTCAAGTCAAGGGGGTCTCTTGTTTTGTAGAGCGGGATATCTCACAGGAATATCAATCCGAAATAAGTCGAATTGAAGCTGAGGCTAAGCGGAGGGCGGAGGCGGAGCGGAGAGCGGAGGCGGAGCGGAGGGCGGAGGCAGAGCGGAGGAAAATAGAGATAAAGCAATTAAGACCTATTCAAATGAAAGGAATTCAAAACGTATCTGTATATCGTATTGGTAAAGTAGAGTTTAATCTTGTTCCTATCCCTGCGACACACTTTGAAATTGGACAAACCCCTGTGACTCAGGAGTTATATTTTGAGGTTATGAAAAATAACCCTAGCACTATGGGGGGGCTTAAATATCCTGTAAATAATGTAAGTTGGGAGGATGGGATTAGGTTTGTTAATAAGCTATCTCAGTTGTTAGGGATGACGCCAGCCTACGAGGGCTCAGATAACAACGCACGGTTCAATGAGGAGGCGAATGGGTTTCGGCTCCCGTTTGGGGCCGAGTGGGAGTTTGCGGCTCGGGGTGGACAGAGCTTTAAGTATGCAGGGTCGGATAACTTGGATGAAGTCGGGTGGTATGATGAGAATTCAGGAGGTTCTACACATGAGGTAGCGAAGCTTAAGCCAAATGGGTACGGCTTGTACGACATGTCTGGGAACGTGTACGAGTGGTGTGGAGACTTGTACAAAGAGCCAGGAAGGTACCTCTTCAAGCGCGTAATCCGTGGCGGGAGCTGGCGGTTCGGCGCCGGCAGCTGCGCGGTGGCGTACCGCAACGGGGACTCGCCCGGCCTCCGCAGCGACCTCCTCGGCCTGCGTCTCTCCAGGTTACTTGGCTAATTGGACCCTTGGCCCTTGACCAAAAATCACGATGAATCAGGGCAAAACGACAGGGAGGAGCCGGAGGCGGAGCCGCGGACACAGAAGCGGCCCGCAGGGCTGCGCCTGTGTCCTCGGCGGAGAGGGAGGCGACGAGCGGATATGAGCGGCGGTAGCTGGACTCCGCCGAAGGCGGAGCGAATTTTTTTCAAAGTGACGCCCTGACAGGCTTAAAGCCCTAAGCGACCCTTAACAGAGGGCTTGTGTAGGAGCACAGCGGCGTAGAGCGCTGGGATAAGGTCGGGGTATAGGCTGGACATGAGCGCCTCGACCTCAAGAGAGGTAGGGGGCCTCCCGATGGCGAGCTCATGACACTCTAGGGCCTTTAGACAGGCAGAGGCCGCGCTCTCTGGGTCTCCTTGTGTGAGGAGGAGGGCGAGCCCGTACCAAGCGAGGCTGGCGTCATGGATAGAGAGCGACAAAAAGCCACGGGCGATCAGCTCACTGCGCTCCTCTTGTGTGCCACGTTGAGGATTCCACCAGATCGCGAAGGCCTGCTCAATGGTGGCGATCAAGAAGTAAGGGTCGCCTTGATCAAAGCTCCCGAGCGCCCGCTCGGCCTCAGCCCAGCGACCGAGGAGCGATAAGGTTCGGCCAAGCGTGAGCTGGGCGAGGGCGGCCTCGCGTGGGCCTTGACGAGGTGAGGCGAGCCCTGCGATCGCGACCGCCCCTCTCAGGTGCTCGACCCCCGCGCTCAGCTCCCCTAACAGCACGCTCACTACACCGCTGAGGTAGCGAGCGGGGAAGTAGCCGCTGTAGGCGCTTAAGGCCTGATCAAGGGCCGCGCGTGCCTCACCATAGAGCTGAGCGTTGAGGTAGCGCAGGGCCGCCTTTGTATGCTCGCGTGACCTCAGCTCCTCTTGGCGTGAGAGGTTCCGGTTGAGCTGAGCACCAAGCTTGTTTAGAGCGGTCGAGAGAGCGCCCTCGAGCTGCCCGAGGGCCCCTCGGGTGAGCTCCCCCTCACGCCTGAGCGCCTCGATCGAGCTTAGGGCGGCCCGCGTGATGGCCTCTCGCGTCAGCTGCCCCTCACGCTCAAGGGTGGCGCAGAGCTGCCGCTCAAGCTGGTTGATGCTCTGCCGTGTGAGCTCCCCCTGCGCGCTCAGCTGCTGGCTGATGGCTCGGCCAATCTCCCCGACCTGTGCGCTGAGCGCCTGGTTTTGGGTCGCGAGCCCCTGAAAGCCACTCACGAGCTGTGTGTCAATCCTAGAGAGCCCTGTGGCGAGGCGCCCAAAGCCTTGGCTCATGCCTTGGGCGAGCCCCGCGCCTACGTTTTGGATGTCGGCGCTGACCTGCCCAAAGCCTTGGTTCATGCCCTGGGCGAGCCCCGCGCCTACGTTCTGGATGTCGGCGCTGACCTGCCCAAAGCCTTGGCTCATGCCCTGGGCGAGCCCCGCGCCTACGTTTTGGATGTCGGCGCTCACTTGCCCAAAGCCTTGATTGAGCCCTTGATTCACCCTCTGGAGCCCTTGATCGAGCGCGGCGCCTTGAGCTTGGATCGCTTGGTAGGTGTGGCCGGTCGCCTTGAGCTGGAGGGCTTGAGCAGCGAGCTGCTGGCCGAGGAGCTGGTTTTGAGTCTGCTGGTTCTCGATCATGCGCTTCTCAGGGCTCTTAATCGTGAACAAGCCCCGCTCCGCCCCGGTGTCGACATGCTGGAGGCCAGAGGTCAGGTAATCTTTGCGTGTGATCTGTCCACCCATCTCGCGCCTCCTTGCGTGGTCACATGTCGCTGTGATGCGGCATCTGTGATGTGCCTCTGTGATGCTCTCTTATCCTTGCTTATAGTTAAAGTCTCACGTCTCAACCTTGACCGATTGCTGTCTAGACATGAGCCCGGTCTCATCGGGACGATCCTACATATCCTCAAGAGAGAGGCCAAGGAAGGTCACCTTGTAGCCTCAGAGCTAGGTAAGCAGGCGCTGAGGGCTTTGCTTTGTCTTTGTTTTGCATGATATGGGGAGCTCCTAAGCGTTGGTTGCCTCGGGCTAAGACGCTCTAAAACAGCGCCTCTTGAGCGCTGAGCTCTGCCTTGCTTGGCGCTGATAAGAGCGCGGGCGTGGACTTAAGCGAGCTTGGGATCAATGCCTGAGCCAAATGTGCAGCAAGCTCTACGTACGCGCGGGCCACCTTGCAGGTCCGATCGTGCTCATTCACGCTCAACCGCAGGTCAAAGGACTCTTGAACCTTGCAGGAGGAGGCGACCTGAACGGGCAGGAGCGCGCCGAGCTGGGCGCCCGCGGCGCCCTCGATCAGCTTGCAGACCGTCTGGCGCTTATCGTAGCGCGTTAAGAGCCCACCGAGCACCGAGAGCGAGGGGTTGACGCGCCTCACCTGCTCGACCAGCGCGGTGAGCCCTGACAGGCCGTGGAGCGCGTAGGCGTCGCTAGCCTCGACCGGGACGATGAGGTGCTTAGAGGCGACGAGCGCCGCAGAGGTGAGGAAGCGGAGGCTAGGAGGGGTGTCGATTAAAACCATGTCATAGGCAGACGCGAGCGCAGAGAGCTTGAAGGAGAGCTCCTCAAGAGGGCGTAGAGAGCTGGCCCTGAGTTCATCTTCCATGCGCTCGAGCTCTAAGCCTGAGGAGATCAGCGACACCCCCTGGAAACGAGTCTTGGCTTGAACACAGCCCGGCGCTGACTCAAGGCTGCTCATGAGCAGGGTGTGGACGCCCGCCCTCTGCTCTGAGGGGTGCTTGAGGCCAAGGTGCGCGCTGCTCATCGCCTGAGGGTCGAGGTCGACGACCAAGACAGCCTCGCCGGCTCGCCCAAGCTCCACAGCGAGGTTGACGACCGTCGTGCTCTTCCCGCTCCGGCCCTTGGGGTTGGCGATGCTGATGATCGGCGTGTGTGATGTGGACGCGTTCATAGGCCCTGAACCTCCTCTCTCCTTTAGTGGTCATCGAAATTGAGCGGTTTAAGCTGCTTGGCTGTGTGTGAACCGCTTTTTTACTGAGGTTAGCCCTACGGGCTAAAGGTCACCATATGGCGCCCCTTGTCAAGACATATCGCTCACCATACCCTAAGACCTTAAGGAAAAATAGAGGGATGTTACTGGACCGCTCACGATGGCTTTATTGGGTACGGTATCATGGGTTGTTGATCACGCGATCGTTTGCTCATTTCGCTTAAAACAGGCTTGTCAGGCGCTTTAGGGCCGTGTACAAGTTGTACACGCAGATACATCAGGCACAGCGAGCCGAGAGGGGAGACACAAGGTGAGCATCGACACAAAGATCATCGCGATCGCTAACCACAAAGGTGGCTGTGGGAAGACCACGACCTCTGTGAACCTCGCTGCGGAGCTCGGGCGAGCTGGGAACAGCGTCCTCTTAATCGACATGGACCCTCAGGCGAACGCCAGCCTCCACGTAGGGCTCAAGCACCCCTCCGAGATCACGGTTACCTGCGCGGAGCTGCTGCTCGGGGAGCTCGACCTCCTCCCTCAAGCGATCCATGAGGAGACGACGCTCAAGAACGTCTCTCTGATCTATGGGAGCCTGAACCTCGGCTACGCTGAAGACAAGCTGAAGGAGGATGTGCCGAGGCCCTCTGAGGAGCTCGCGCACAAGCTCTCACCGCTCGTGGGATTCTTTGACGTGATCATCATCGACTGCCCGCCCTCGCTCAAGCTTTTGTCGAGCAACTCGCTCGCCGCCGCCACCCATGTGATGATCCCGATCGAGTCGGGCTCACAGTATGGGCTCTATGGGGTGAGCGACCTGCTTAAGCACATCACCAAGATCAGGCGCATCAACCCAAATCTTGAGCTCCTCGGGGCGCTCCTAATCCGCCATGATAAGAGGCTCACGGTCTGTAAGATCGTCGAGGGAGCCGCTCAGACGCAGGTAGGGAGCCTCCTGCCGGTGCGTATCCCGACCTCTACCAAGGTCAATCAAGCTGTGATCCTGAAGCAGAGCATTTTTGACGTGGACCACAGCTCCAAGGTCGCGCGGGCCTTTTATGACCTCGCCAACCACCTCACCGAGCGTTTGTCGCTTGGTCGCTCCCTCTTGGAGGAGAAGGCATGAGCATCAAAGCGAAGCTCGCGGCGAGCATGGCGCAGAACCAACAGACGCACAGCCGAGCGAAGGTGACTGAGCGTGAGGATGAGCGGAGCGCGCTGGTGAACATCCCCCTCTCTAAGGTCAGCCCTAACCCCTTCCAGCCAAGGACGATCTTCTCGGAGGAGGCCGTAATTGAGCTCGCCGAGACGATCAAGAGCGAGGGCCTCCTGCAGCCGGTGCTCGTCCGTCCCAATGGTGCGCGAGGTTATGAGCTGATCAGCGGTGAGCGGAGGTTGAGGGCGTTCCAGCGCCTCGGGCTTGAGGAGATCCCAGCGGTCGTCCGCTCGATGAGCGACACCGAGAGCGCGACCTCGTCGCTCCAAGAGAACATCAAACGCGAGCAGCTGACGGACCTTGAGGTCTCGTTCGCTGTGAAGCGGATCAAGGCGCTGCTCGAGGCGGAGGGCGAGGGGCCCTTGAGCGTCCAGGCGCTCGCTGAGCGGCTCGGGGTGAGCCGCCCTGCGCTCTACCGTTACCTCTCGTTTCAGTCGCTCCCCCCTCGGGCCCTCGCGACGCTCCAGGCTGACCCCGCGCTGATGAGCGGGACGACCTCGCTCGAGATCAAGCGCTGGGTAGACAGTGAGGCGAAGCTCGGTCACAGCTATGACCGGCTCGATGACGCGCTGTGCGCCTGTCTTGAGCTCGTTGGGGAGGGCCGGGTCACTCAGTCCTCTATCTTGAGCTGGGTCCAAGAGGCGCTCGCGGAGCCTGCGCCTGAAGAGGTGCTTGAGGAGGTCACTGGTGAGGCGAGCGCTGTTGAGGAGCAGAGGCTTGCGTCTAGGACCCCCACGAGACGGTCCTCACCTGTGCAGTGGGTTGAGGGGAGGCGCGTGGTGAAGGTGAGCCTTAGCCGCGCTCAGCTCACGGATGCTCAGCTTGAGCGGATCAAGAGCTTTATTGATGAGCTTGTCGCTGAGGGGTGAGCGGGGACTTAAAAGGCTAAACGCCTTCAGTGAAATGTCTTTGAGTCTGTCATTGTGGCTCATCTACAGATATATCCCCAGCTAGATGACCAGCGTGATCGATCTGAAGCCGGAGGGTCAGCCTACGCTGCAGTACTCACGGACGGCGTAGATCGAGATGATGGCCCCCTCAACTGAGAAGTACTGCTTGTCTAAGTCTGCCTTAGCGAACTTCAGGTGAAGGGCTTGAGCCTTAAGCTCCTCGATGCTCGTCAAAGTGACGGGCAGGCCGTCGGGGAGGAGCCAGTCGCGCCGATGTAGAACACGAGCGGGCAGACCTCCTCTTCATAGGTCTCTCGAGCGTGACCCCGTTGACGCGGAGCTCGAAGCGACGGGCGAGCTGGGCGTTCGCGGAGCGCAGCTTACCGATATTTAAGATCCGCTCATCGCCGAGGTCGATCTTATAGTTCACCCGAGCGTCAACGCTGCCCTCAGCGATCGACTGCTTGAGGTCCGCGTAGGGGGTCGTGGTGTGGAGGCTCAGCTGGAGCGTCGGCGTGATGTGGTGGCGTTCAAGGGCCTTGAACTGGGCGTCGGTGTAGTCAGCGGAGCCACCGGTGATCAGCGCGCTGAGCGTGGACTCGAGCGCCTTCGCGAGGCATAGGCGCTCAAAGCTTTGCCGCAGCGAGCCCACCTCTAGCTCATAATCAACGAGCGGCCTCCCCTCGAGCGAGATCGTGTAGAGCGAGGTGGGCTCAAACTCACCCTCGAGCACCCCAAGCTCAACGGGCCGGCGGTGGACCTGTTTACTCTCTAGCTTGACGGTGAGGCTCGGGACGCTCAACAAGCACCCCGTGACGATCTTATAAGAGTTAAAGCAGAGGAGCTTCCCCTTGAGCTCGATCCCCTCAACCTCGTCGATCAGCTCACCTGTCTCACGGTTAATGAGCTCGACCTCTTGCGCTACGAGTAGGTCGATCTCTGCGTCGTTGCGGTTAATGTCAAGCCTCAAGACCCGCGCGCGGCTCGGGTCCCCCGCTGGGCGAGTCGCCACCCAAGGTGGGGTGACGCCCCCGTCATCACCACGGGTCCCCTCTATTCTACGTACGGAGGCGTTCTGGTAGCCGTCGATGAGCGCGTCAAGGTCAACCTGGACCTGTGAGCGCGCCGTCAGCGCCCTCAAGACCCTCAGGACTGAGGCCTCAGCGCTCGGCATCCCATAGCGCTCTGAGGGTGGCTCGTCGGCGTCTAGCCCGAGGAGCGCGGCGCGCTTTAAGTCTTCTGAGAGGCCCGTGAGCTGAGCGACGGTGAGCGCCCTCGCGTGCGCATTGAGCAGCCTTGAGGCGCGTATGCTGACGAGCCCGTACTTCGCTGTGTTCAGCTTACCAGAGGCGAGCTGGCTGTGCGCGAAGGCCGCGAGCGGGCGGACGTCGTGGTCACCCACCCCACAATCAGGGGCGCTCGAGGCGCTGAAGGCCTCCGTGTCCACCTCACGGTAGCGATAGAGCGTGTGACCTGGCTCATCGGTGACCCCCCTCACCTTGAGATCAGCTGAGCTGCCGTTGACGCGCTGCATCCTTGGGCTCACAAAGACCTGGTAATCACAGCCCTCGCCTGAGCTAGTGTAGGTGGGGACGGAGGGCGCGAGGAGCGCGTCTGTCGAGCCCTTGAGGGCCTCGTACATCTCGCTGAGCGTGCTCGCCTGGAGGCAGCGCCCTGAGAGGGCGCTCGCGATGGAGCTCAAGAGCGTATAATCTGCGCTTGAGCGGTAGGCGAAGGTGTTCACGAAGACCGGGAGGTCGCTGCCTTGGAGCCGCTCGACGATCGCCTTGAGCTGGGCGCGCTCCTCGTTGGGGTTTGAGTCGTTCGCGTAGCCGTCGGAGTGCAGTGAGATACAGGTGAGCTCATCGGGTTGTGTGAGCTCAACCGCGCGGCTGAGCGCCTGGCTGATGCAGGTGACCCCGCGGGTGGTGAGGGCGCGCACCTCCGTGAGCTCGGCGGAGCCGGGGCGGCTCAGCTCGCTCACCTTGACCCTAGAGAAGTGCGTGTCGAGGTCACCCTCAGAGGCTTAGGAGATCAAGGTGAAGCGCGAGTCTGCGCCGTGGTACTCCTCTAGCGTGAAGAGCTTCTCAATGGTCGCCTTCATCTCCTCCATGTCACCGCTCATTGAGCCAGAGGCGTCGACGATGAAGATGTGGTGTGAGGGCTGACGGTCAGGCTGAGCGCCGACGCGTCGATTGGCGTCTCATCGACAATGAAGTGCCTGGCTGCTTCACCCTTAAAGGTGCGAAGTGAGAACTTGTGACGTATTGTGACTCCATTGGGTTCGTGTTGAGCTCAGAGCTATGAAGGTTCAGCTCTGTTAAAAGATCAAGACCTAAGTGACGTACGTTGTTATTCAGGTTGAGCGGATCACAAAGGCGCCCAGCCCTGAAACCTCTCTCGGGAAGGTGTGAGGCTATCAGGGCCATAGGTGGCGTCGAAGATCGCGAACGTGATCAGGTCAAAGTCATCACGGCGGGCCTCGAGGACCGCAGCGAAGTGGTCGACCACCTGATCGGTGTGGTTCATGAAGGCGCCACAGCCGTGCGCCCCGAGCACCGCGACCCGCTGCCCTGCGGCCTTGAGCGTGTCGAGGAGGGCGGTGAAGCGCTGAGCGCACTCCTCAGGGCTGAAGGGCTCGCCACGTCGGAGGTCCATCGCGGCCGCCTTGAGTTCATAAAACGGGAAGAGCTCATCGCCTGAGAGCCACTCGTAGCCTAAGTCACCTCGCTCGCCTCGCTCTCCGGACCTGACACAGACCCGGGGGCGCTCAAGGTCAAGGCAGACCCGGCCCGAGCGCCCTTGGAGCCGCGCGGTGACCTCTGGGGTGTAACGCACATAGCAGGGGTCGCTCGGGTCATAAGGCATAAGCTCCTCGGGCTTGAGGGAGAGGTGGCAGTCCGTGCGCCTGAACATGTTCTCCTCTTGGGTAGCGGTCCCCTGCAGGTAGGCGCCGCCCGCGACATAGGCGTTGGCCATGTTGAGGACGGGGAAGGTGAGCCCCCAGCGCTTGGTGAGGGCGAGTGTCACCTCACCCCAGTCGCCGGCGACCACCTCGACCTGGCCGCTCGAGAGCGGCTCACCTCGCGCAGCGCGCTCCTCAGCCCAGCGGGCGAGGTTTTGAGCGGCGCGCGCGTGGTAGTCAGCGTAGCCTGACCTCAGCGCCTCGATCGTCTCTCTGAGGACGGCGCGACGTCGCTCATGTCGCCAGCTCGAGTAGCACATCAAGCCCCGCTGGCCCTCTGAGAGCAGGGGCCGGTCGCTCCGTGACTGAGAGTGGCCCCCGTTGACCGAGGGCACACTGGAGGCGACCTCAACGCTCGCGGTTGAGCCCACGCGCGACCCGCTCGAGACAGGGGCGCCTGCGTCATGAGGGACCTCGCCTGAGTCACGTGGCACCTCCCGCCAAAAGTTCAAGCCGAGCGGTGAGCTCCCAGCGGCCCTCAGCTCAGCGCAGCGCTCAGGGTTGCGCTCCTCCCAGGTCCTCTGCCCGTTGACCCGCTTGATCGCCTCGGTTAAGCGCCCCGTGAAGCCGTGGAAGTCATCAAGGGAGCGCTCGCTATAGGCCTTGAGGAGTTGCCTGAGGGAGACGCTGACGGGGATCTCAAGCACGGAGGCGAGGGTGTTCGACTGCTTGAGGGCGAAGCGCCGCGCGCGGTCGTGGCTCTTGAAGCTCCCAAAGGAAAGGCAGCGATAGTAGACACCAGAGTAGGTGCTCAGCTGCCGAAGCTCCCAGCGCCGGTCAGCCCTCTTCAGCAATAGGTAGCCGAGCTGAGCGCAGTCTGCGCTGTACCAGCTCACCTCCTCGTACACCCCTTGTGAGGGTTACTCAAAGAGGCCGTTCCCCATCCCGAGGACCGCGGTGAGCGGGCTCACGCGGCAGCGGTCACGGGGGCCCTCTAGCAGCACCATCGCGATGCTCGCGTCGTGGACGCATAACATCCCTGTGTCAATCGACATAACGTGTCTCCTTTACCCAGCTTGTATGGGACGAGGTCAGCTTTATGAGAAAGACACGGCCCTGAGGTGTAATCTTTGTCGCTCTTGATAAAAGACGCTCACGTGGCGTGTTCCTCTGTACACCCACTCAGTCACTTATCCCCCTAGTGAGAGACAGGCCAGCGATGAAGGCGATCACCCAAACCGAGCTCCACGCGCAGCTTAAGAAGCTCATCAAGCGCAGCAACCCAGAGGTCCAGAGCGCCCTCACGACCCTGCTCAACCAGCTCAGCGTCGTAGGGTACACGCGGCTCGTCAAGGCCAGCTCGAAGCTCTTAGAGCTCCAGTCGAGCCGCTCGCTGCCTGTGACCCTCCAGCTGGCCTTGATGAGGTGCTCGACGCAGCTAGGTGGTGTTCAGGCGAGCGTCCCGAGGCGCTTCCAAGACCTTGAGTACCCACACCTCCTGAGCCAGCTCGGCGCGATCTTAACCGACCTCGAGGTCTATATTGTCCCGAACCCTGAGACCTTAGAGGGGCTCAGCTGGCGGCTCTGGATTGACGTCTGTAGGTCGCTCCTCAAGGAGACGAGGGGCGACGCCGAGAGCAGGCTAGCGCTGATCCTCGCGGGGCTCAGCGACGAGCTCGGTCAGCTGATCGAGGTGGACCTGCACGCGCTCATCGAGCGCGGCTCGAGCATCTTCGCGCGACACCTAGAGCCCCTCCAGAGGGCGGGTAACCTCGCGACGAGCGCGGTCGCGGGTCGCCTGTCTCCAAAGTTGAGACACCTTAAGGAGCGGGATGAGCTGCACTTGATCACGTCGGAGCGGGTCGTGACGCGGCGCTGGGGGGACTGCCACACGCTCAGGGCTGATGATGAGCTCCTGAGTGAGGTAGAGGTGCAGCTTGGGATGATCAGAGTGGAGGCCGGGTCGTTCTGGATGTCCAACGACAACGGGCTCCGCTACCCCTCGGTCAGGCTCCGCCACCGGGTCGAGCTCAGCCGACCGTTCTTTATGGCTCAGACGCCTGTGACCCAGGCGCTCTATGAGCTGGTAATGGGCGAGCCGAGGAGACGGCTCACCTACCCTCAAGGGGCAGCGTCTGGCCTCTCTTGGTGGGATTGCGTTCGCCTCTGTAATCGGCTGAGCGCGCTGAGCGGCCTTGAGCCTGTGTATCAGGTTGGGCGAGGCCACACCCCTGACGTGTCGCTCAACCTCAACGCGAGTGGCTTTAGGTTACCCACAGAGGCCGAATATGAGTACGCCGCTAAGGCGGGCACTGAGCTGACCTACGCGGGGTCTGATTATCGGCATGAGGTCGTGAACTACGCCACCGACGTCGGTCAGACGAAGGCGAACGCGTGGGGCCTCTTTGACCTGAGCAACTTCGTGGGCGCGTGGTGTAATGACCGCTGGGACCCAGAGGCCTACAGCGGGAGAGCTCAGCCCTGTGTTGACCCGCTCGTCTACACCGAGGCGCCCGCGCAGCGCGTGTATCGCGGCGGGAGCTCGTATCAGACCGTGGAGACACACAGGGTGGCCTACAGGAGCGAGGCGGCGCCTGACACGGCGACGCACACGATCGGGTGTCGCCTCGTGCGGACCGCGACGAGCCTTGACTGAGCCCGTTAACGAAGCCCTTCACCCGCTCAAGCGCTGTATGCTTTAGGCTGTCAATCTCAAAGCCTTGCGCCCTTGATAAAGGCGGCTGAGGGCCTACTTCAGAGTGAGGAGGTGGGGCTGCATATCGAGGCGGTAGGGGTCAAGTGTCCATGCTCCTCCTCAGCAAGCGCCCGCCAACGTTGCTCCCACGGTAGCGGGCGTCGCCTATTTGGCGGTACGCCACGCGGCAACTGTCGGCGCTGTGGCCTCAGCAACCGCCTCGGACGACGCGTTTGGTAGCTAATGAGGAGTAGACGCTCGGGTTCGTGATGACTGCGGATCTAGGCTTATAAGCGTCAGCGTCCCACTGATCACTGCACCACACAAGGTGTTTCCGCTCATGTCATACAAGCCCCAAGCGTTCGGCTTCTTTTGAGCGACCGGGTGAGTTTGACGGCCTGAGTTCTCCTTAAACCACGCGACCTCATCTAACTCCTCTGACCCGAGCTCCTTGAGCAGCGCCCGACACACGTCGATCCATAGCCGCCAGCTCAGCCCTTGTATCGTCGACGGGTCAGGGATGATGTAGAGCACTAGGTCGGTTAAGAGCGCCCTCAGCTGATCGAGCAGGTGTGGGTACTCAAGCGGGCTAAAGCGCTCCTCTACCTTCACTAGCGGCTGATCTGAGCGGTCGCAGACCCTGTTGATCGCGAGCTGAAGACTGAGGGCCCTCTCAGGGTAGGTCTTGATCTCGCTGTATTTTGTGCGCGCCTTCACGAAGGGGGGGTAGCCCACTGGCCTGAGGTCATGCAGCAGCTCTATCAACGCCTCCCTCGTGCTCAAACCTCCTGATTTGATCAGGCTAGAGAGCGCCTTGTAGAGCGTTGCTTGGTTTAAGGCCTTCACGTCACACCTCCTTCAACAAAGTTTAACAAATCCTAACGAGGTCTAACAAAGTAGGAGCTATTGATTAAGCCACTCAAAACCTAAACAGCTCAAGCTACCATTCTCAGCGCCTAAAGCCTAAGCTTCCCTCTACAAACAAGCGACAAGGACCGGATATGCTAGGGCTAGAGCTAGACACACAGACGATCACTGAGCGACTTAAGGGCCTCATCGAGGGCGCGGAGACAGGCGTGGAGCGGGGTGAGGTGGCGAAGATGTTGAGGGAGCTGGCCTGCATGGGACATGAGCCTCTGATTGAGGCGGCGCAGGGGCTGCTCAATGAGGAGGGCCTGTGGCTCCACCTTGAGCTCGAGAGCGGGCTGAAGAGGGTGTGCTCAGGGCGAGGACTTGAGCAAAGCTCAAGCAGCGAGCGGTTTATGGTTGTTGAGGAGGAGCACCTGCTCTCACAGCTGAGGGAGCTGATGAGGAGCCTGGCGCTTGACCGGCCGATGAAGGTGTTAGGGGAGCTCGCGCAGCTGAGGGAGGAGCTGTGGAGCGGGG
>Ga0181594_10003888_pt1 | contig 13435 bp, 8 predicted proteins | sample 071ome_18_FD_145603 | JGI IMG/M metagenome (GOLD analysis project Ga0181594, IMG submission 145603) | Coastal salt marsh microbial communities from the Groves Creek Marsh, Skidaway Island, Georgia - 071413BT metaG (spades assembly) | ecosystem: Environmental > Aquatic > Marine > Intertidal zone... | reverse complement strand
CAAAGATATCGCTGCCAGCGATACCATGAACAATATTCCGGGGGCCGGAGCCTGCGCCGTCTGCGGTTGCGTCATGCGGTATTGCCGCAGCGCCTGCGGCCTTTAGAGGAAGGATGGCCTTCCTTCTAAACTCTTGCGCCGTTGACGCAAGGGGAGCGTAAGCCTCGCCCGTTATGCGACCGGATCAAGCAGCAGGCAAAACCGTATCGCGTGGGGCGAGACGCCGCTCGGGTCCGGTGTAGGGGCGTTTGGATGACATGGATCCAGCCGCCGGCCCGCCTCCCACATTGGAACCAAACTGTCGGCGCAGGCCGAGTAACGGCAATTCAACGTACCAGTAGCTGGCGGTCGCGAACAGGAAACTGGCAGCCCAACCAATCGCCATCGCCATCACCAAATTCCAGCCGCTACCGGGAACGATTGCCTCGCCAAGCGCCAGACCGGCCAGGTGCCACAGATACAGCGAATAGGAGAGCTTGCCGATTTGCACCATCGGCCAGGATTCGAGAACCTTCCGGGCCAGGACGTAGCGAAACCCTGCCGCCGCTGCCAGGACAAGCGGGACAAGTGCAATCGACTGAATCGTGTAACGGATGGTTTCCCGAAAAAATGCGTCGCGAATCAGGAAACTGAATAACAGCGCAGCGAATGCCAGCATCACCACACCCGGGCGGGTCCAGCGTTCCACGAACGCCTCGCCCTTCATGCGCAGCATCAATGCGGCGGCCGCTCCGAACAAAATGGCGTCAACCCGTGTCTCTGTCGCCTTGCCGATATATTCCGCTGCGACCTCCGGATAGGAAAGCGCAATGAAAAACCGCAATCCGAGCGAGAGCGCGCACAATCCGAGAACCACCGGCAACGCCAGGAACAACCGCGGCGCCAGCACCATGACCAGCAACGGGTAGAGGGCATAGAAATGCTCTTCCACCGCAAGCGACCAGAGCTGACCGCCTACTCCCCGCATCGATTCCGGGATCAGGATACTCGCGTAGTTCGCCAGATAGCCGAGCGCTGCAGCTATACCGATCAGATCAATCTGATGGCCGGTTACAATCCAGGCCAATGTCGAAATCAGGATGAACACGATCAATGGCGGATAGAGCCACAACAAGCGGCGCACATAAAACGTGCGCAGGCAAATGCGCCCGTGCGCTTCGTGCTCGCGCAACAGCAGCGTGGTGATCAGAAAGCCGCTGATGAAAAAGAAAACCGTAACGCCGAATACGCCGGGGACAACGCCTTGCAATCCCGAATGAGACGCCATGACGAGCAAAATCGATATTGCCCGCAATCCATCGAGGCCAGGGATTTTGGTACCAGTGAATAGACCGTTCGACCGCATGACTTTCTCATCAATCTCTCTCCAAACCGGTCAATGTCGCCAGCGTTCCGCCGGTGTACCGGTTTGAAACAACTGTTCCGATTTGGAGTCAGGCCGCCTCGAAAACGCACGATCAACGCTACGCGCGCCGCCAATTCGGCCCAGGAACAACAGTGCATCCGCGGTTGCAATTTACAGGCCGTTTTTCGTGCTCCCGCCGGGAGCCGGAAGGACAGTAGACGGACGATATGGGCTGGGCTAAAAACAGGGCAAATTCAGCAAAATTGACCATGATCAGGGGGGAAGATGGCCGCCGCGAGCTATGATTACATTATTGTCGGCGCAGGTTCGGCCGGATGCGTTCTGGCCAACCGGTTGAGTGAAGACCCCTCCTGCCAGGTGCTGCTGCTCGAGGCCGGTCCGCGCGACCGCAATCCCCTCATTCACATTCCGCTCGGCATGGGCAAAATGCACGACTGGAACATGTTCGACTGGGGCTACGATACTGAGCCGGAACCGAACATGGCAGGACGCCGGATCGAGGCGACCCGCGGCAAGGTTCTCGGCGGCTCCTCATCGATCAACGTCATGGCCTACACGCGCGGACACCGCGGCGACTTCGACCGCTGGGCGCGCGGCGGCGCCGAAGGCTGGTCCTACGCCGAATGCCTGCCCTATTTCAAACGCTGCGAGACATGGCAAGGCGGGTTCGCCAATGCGGCCGATGATCCGGTCGAGGGCGGCGAAAGCGAGTACCGCGGTGGATCGGGGGAGTTGGGCTCGGAATTCGCGCGCACCCGCGACCCGATATTCGATGCGTGGCGCGAGGCTTTCCGGCAAGCAGGAGTCGAAGTAACCGACGATTACAACGGCTCAAAGGGTGAAGGCATCGGCCGCAGCCAGTACACGATCCGCAACGGACGCCGCTCGTCGAGCGCCAACGCATTTCTCCGCCCGGTGGAGAAGCGCCCCAATCTGCGCGTCGAAACCAACGCGCTCACCACGCGGCTGATCATGGACGGCACAACAGCCCGCGGCGTAGAGTACACCCATCACGGCGCGATGGTTGAGGCCCTGGCCAGCACCGAGGTCATCCTTGCCGCAGGAACCTTCAACACGCCGCAGATCCTGATGCTCTCAGGCATTGGCCCTTCGGAGCATTTGCGCGAAACCGGCATTGATCCGCTGATCGACCTGCCCGTTGGCAAGAACCTCCAAGATCACCTTGCTGCACTGATCATGTTTACCCGGCCAAACAACACTTCGCCGTTCCGCGAAACCATGCGCTTTGATCGCATCGCGTGGGGTATGATCCAGGCTTATCTTTTCGGCAGCGGCGTCGGGACAGTCGTGCCGGGCGGATCGCACGCGTTTATCAAGACGAAGCCGAACCTCGAAGTTCCGGACATTGAATTCATGTTCCGCGGTGTGCCGCTGAAAACAAACATGTGGTTTCCAGGGGTGGTCAAGCCGTACGAAGACGGCTACGGCATCCGGCCCTGCCTGTTGCATCCAGACAGCCGCGGTGAGGTATTGCTGCGCTCGACCGATCCGGCAGACAAACCGCGGATCATCTACAACTTTTTTTCGGAACCGAACGACCTGCCGCGCCTGCGCAACGGCTTCAAACTCGGTCGCGAAATCGCCGCGCAAAATGCGCTCGACCCGTATCGGGGTGTGGAAAAGTCGCCAGGCGCCGAAAAAGTGCGCACAGACGACGAAATCGACGACTTCCTGCGCCGCACGTCCGTAACCGCGCACCACCCGGCCGGCACCTGCAAAATGGGTGCGGACGAATCCTGTGTGCTTGACCCGCAATTGCGCGTGCGGGGAACGCAAAACCTGCGTGTTGTCGATGCTTCCTGCATGCCGGACATGGTAGGCGCCCATATCAATGCAGCAGTCATCATGATGGCCGACAAGGCTTCCGACATGATCCTCGGCAAGGACCCGCTGTCGCCGTCCAATGCCTAGGGTAGCGCTCAGCCTGTGACATCGTGGCGTTTGCGAACCCCTCCGCCGAAAGAATAGTCTGGAGCGCGGAGGTAACGCCCATGAACGAAGTGCCGCAAAGCTGGCGCACGCAAATGCGCAGCGACAACGAACTCAAGCTCGGCCTGTTTGGCGCCAATTGTTCCTCAGGTCGTGCTGTCACGCTCGTCGAAGAGCGTTGGTCCGGCAATTGGGCCGATTGCAAGGCGCTGGCGCAGCTCGCCGACAAGGTCGGTCTCGAATTCATGCTGCCGGTCGGCCGCTGGAAAGGCTACGGCGGCGACACCGACTATCAGGGCTCGACCTACGAGACAATTACCTGGGCAGCGGGGCTTGCAGCAGCGACCGACAATATTACCTGCTTCGGAACCGTCCACGCGCCGATGTTCAACCCGATCATGGCGGCGAAGAACATCGTCACGGCCGACCATATCGGCAATGGCCGCTTCGGCCTCAACATCGTGTGCGGCTGGAACGAGGGCGAGTTCGACATGTTCGGCATCGAACAGCGCGACCACGACAATCGATACGAGTATGCGGCCGAATGGATCGAGGTCATCAAGCGCGCTTGGAGCGATGCCGACGACTGGAACTACGACGGCAAATATCTGCAGCACCGGAAGGTCCGCGCCAAGCCGAAACCGTTTAGCGGATCGCGGCCGATCATCATGAATGCCGGCGCCTCGCCGAACGGACGCGCCTTTGCGCTGAAAAACTGCGATGCGTTTTTTACAACGACGTCGCGGATCTCCGACGATGAAACGCGGGAAAAAGTCCTGGCCATCAAGGACCAGGCGGCATCCTACGGGCGCGAGATCGACGTTTACACGGTCGGCGTTGTCACCTGCCGGCCAACGATAAAAGAAGCGCAGGACTATTTTCACCACGTTTCCGTCGAGCGCTGCGATTGGAATGCCGTGCGCGACATTCTGGCGATCAAGGATATTTCGCCCGAAACAGTCGGCCAGAAGGCCTACGACGAACACCGCATCGCGTATGCTTCAAGCGGAATGGGCGGCACGAATCTCATCGGTGACCCCGATCATGTCGCTGAAACGCTGATTGGCTGGTCGAAAGCGGGCCTGCGCGGTGTAGGCATGTCCTTCGTCAACTACCTCGACGAACTTCCGTATTTCGCCCAGGAAGTGCTCCCTCGGCTGGAAAAAGCCGGCGTGCGGATGGCGGTCCAATAAAACAGCAACCCCGTTTCCGCAATTGCGAATTGCCACAAAAAGGCCCGGTCAAACGCCGGGCCTTTCGCTTTTGGGTTCGGTGTAACTGCTACCAGAATTTTATCGGTGCAACCGCCTTTTCAAGCAGCCACAATACAGGATCCCGGATTTCCGGCAGCCATTGACTGATAAAAGTCGGCGGCCAGGGAATGGTGAGCAGTTCGTTGAAGACGAAGAAGACGAAGATCGTCAGTCCTATCGCCATCGGTACGATAATGCGCCACGGTTCGCGATTTTCCAGATACATGAAAGCAATCACGAACAGCGGGATCGTCGAGATCAGGCCAATCAGATACATGCCGGCCATCAGCGCCAGCAGCCAGACGAGAAACACTCCGGCACGGAACAGCACGGTGGCTGTTGTCATCTTCGACGTATCGGATGACAGGTCCATGTGGATGCGGACCTGCGCCATTTTGTCAGCCGCTTCATCTCCCGAGGCGACACGCTGTTGCAATTCCGGTCGCCGGAATATCTGGATCAACAGACTGATGCCTGCAAAAAACAATGCTCCGATACCAACGATAACCGGCACCAGCTTGGCGCTGAAGTTCCACGATACCGCTTCCCACAGCATGATTGTGACAAGCGCGATAAAGAATACGTAGAACAAGTCTGTCAGCCTGAAGGTCGGCTTGCCGAAACCGGCGAGCACCTTGCCCAAACCACCGGTCGCCTTCACGTCCTCATAGAACGGCTTCAGCAGCGCGAGCGCCGACATGGCGAACAGGACAACCACCATCGGTTTGGCAAGCCAGGCCCATTCGTAACGCTGGATCGAAATGAACATGTAACGCTCGATGATGTCGCCGAGGATGAATCCGAGGATTAACGGTGGGCGCGGCCATTTCAACTGTTTCATGACCCAGCCCAACGTGCCGAACAGGATCAGGACGTACAAATCGCCCCAGTTGCGGTTTGCCTGAAATGCGCCGACATACATAATCGCCATGATAATCGGCAAGATCAGCGTGTAGCGCAACGTCGCAACCTTCGCGAGCTGACCGGAGAACAGGAAACAGATGCCGGCACCGACAATATTGGCCACTGCAATAGACCAGACCATTGTATAGGTGACAGCAAGGTTCTTGGTCAGCATGTCCGGTCCGGGAACCAGACCATGAATCATGAATGCGCCGAGCAGGATCGCCATGCCGGCGGAACCGGGAACACCGAATGCAACCGTCGGGACCAGCGCGCCGCCTTCTTTCGCGTTATTGGCTGACTCAGGCGCGATAACGCCGCGTACATCGCCCGTACCAAACGTCTGTCCGGCACCCTTCACAGAGCGGATCGCGTGGCCATAGGCAAGCCAGTCGACAACCGCACCACCAATGCCCGGGATTGCGCCAAAGAACGCGCCGAGCCAGGAACAGCGCAGGACCAGCCACCAGTTCTGGAAGGCATCCTTCATTCCGCGCAACATGCCGGCACGCACGTTATACTTGCTTTCGCTGGCAATCGCCGTTCGTTGAATTGCCAGATCGCAAAGCTCGGGTAATGCAAACAGGCCGAGCACTGCCGGCACCAGCGGCATGCCTTCCCACAAGTAAAGCGTATCCATCGTCCAGCGCAGTGTGCCTGTCTGTGGGTCGGAGCCGATCATGGCAATCATGATGCCAAGGCCTGCGCCTGCCAGCCCGCGCAGCGGCGCGTTGCCGGACAGGACCGAAACCGAGGATATGCCAAACACAGCAAGGGCGAGCAATTCCGGCGAGCCTATGTAGAGTATGATCGGCCGCAGCGCCGGAAGCGTAAATCCAAGCAGCAGCGCACCAAACAGGCCGCCCATCAGCGAAGCTGTGTAGGCGGCGCTCAGCGCCCGGCCCGCTTCACCCTTTTTCGACATCGGCAGCCCGTCAAGCACGGTCGCCTGCGAAGCAGCGGTGCCGGGAACGCCGAACAGAACGGCCGGAATGGTATCAGACGTGGAGGTAACGGACGCCAGTCCAAGCAACAGCGCGAATGCTGCGTAAGGATCGAGATTGAAAGTAAAGGGCAACAGCAACGCCAGGCCGACAAGCCCGCCGATGCCTGGCAAAATCCCCAGGATCAGGCCCATGATGACGCCGCTGAACAGCAAGACCAGCCGGAGGGGCGTGAAGAGTGTTGTCAGCGCCTCTCCGGCGGCTGACAGCATACTTACGTCTTCCATCCCTGTTCTCCCCTCCCAAACGCGCCTTGCGCGCCCCTTGATTATTCGTCACGGCCCGTCAGGCGCGCGGCTGGCATGAACTGCCATGTCTTGGCGCCATCAAATCGGGCAAAAACCGTTCCTGCGGGTTATTTTGACTAGCATAGTCTTGGACCACAAGAAAGTATCCTTGAGGCGGCCGGGACAATGCGCCCCGCTCAAGCCCGCGTCCGCACCACCGCGTTGATGGTAACCTGCTGACCATCTTGCAGCTTCTTGTACCCGCGCTCGAGCGCCGGCAAAAGCTTCTCGGGGTCATCCACGCGTTCCCCGTAGCCGCCAAAGGCTTCGGTGATCTTTTCGTAGTCGGGCGATGGTGTGAGATCGACGATTGGCAGCGAATTGGCCTTTGAAGCCAGCCCTTCGGGATACATGCCGACTGTTGCCCGGCGCACCGCCCACCATTGCGAATTGTTCATGATTATGGTCATGGTCGGTAGATTTTCCGCTTGGCCAACGAAGTGGGCCGCGGAAGGAACCCCGAACATGTAGGACCCGTCGCCAACGCAGGTGATTACCTGGCGGTCGGGCGCCGCCGCCTTGGCGCCTAGCGCCTGGCCAAGCCCCATCCCGAGTGCGCCGGAACTGGTCGAAATAAAGCAACCGGGCTCATCCATGTCCAAGTGGCCCATCCCGACACCAAGTTCGTCGGAAACGATGTCCTTGGCGCCCTTTACCTGGTTTACGCAATGTCCAACCCAGGCATAGGTCATCGGGCTCATCGATGCCCCCTGCTCTACGGCCGCGCGCCGGGCGTCGTCGAGCGCCGAGCGCTGTTCGAGGATGCGCTTGCGGCGCGCCTCGACAACATCCTTCTTCGAGGCAAGCTTTATCGCCAGCATCTCGTTCAGCATGTTCATCGCAAGGCCCGGGTCGCCCGCAACGGCCAGATCCATCTCGAACCCGCGATAGGGATAACGGGCGAACATCGGGTCGTGGCCGATGTGGATCAACTTGGCATCGGGGTTGGGTTCGCCAAAGCGCGGGATCCACGGCACCGCGGAATCAAGTACGACAATCAAATCCGCCGCCTTCAACATGGCTGGATTTGCCGGGCCGAGATTCATCGGATTGCTGGTGGCGATCGATTGTTGCTGTCCGGCGCCGACTGCGATCGCATGGTCGGCCGCAATCTTGCCCAAAGCATGAAACGATCCATGGTTGCGTGCCGCACCCGACGCAATAATCAGCGGATTTTCCGCCGTAGCGATCATGTCGGCAGCTTTTTCGAGCGCCTCGACAGACGGTGCAGCCGGCATGTTGCCAAGCGGCCGGTCACGCTTTGTAGCGCCGGCCGGCAGCGCCGGATTGCCGAGAACTTCGCGCGGCAGCGTCAGATAGACCGGGCCACGCGGCTCGCTCATGGCGATGTCAAGCGCGCGTCCGACAATGGCGTCGACGGGCTGGCCCTCGCGCAGCTCGTATTCCCATTTCACGTGTTCGCGGACAATTGCGGCCTGATCGAAATTTTCCTGCGCCCAGTGAATCGCGACGTTGCGAGAACCGGCGTGTCCACCCTCGGTTACCGGCGTGCGGCCGGCGGCGAGCAGAAACGGAGCATTGTCGCGCGCCGCGTTCATCAGCCCGGCGATGGTATTGGCGGTGCCCACATTCACATGCACCATGACACCGGCGATCTCGCCGGAAACCTTGTAGTAGCCCTGCGCCATCGCCACGGCGACATTCTCATGGGGCACGGTGACAAATTCGGGAAGCTTGGCGCCACTGTTCTGGCTTTGCAGGATACCCTCGATGATCGGCGCAAAATCGGTACCGCCATTGGCGAACACGTGCCGGACGCCATACGTGTACAGCGACTGCATAAAAGTCTGGGCAACGGTTTCGCCGGCCGTCTGATGCATGTTCATGGGGTTTCCTCCTGACCCGCCAGGCCGGCGCAAAGCGGCCCATTGACCTGCGAGCCAATACTACCCCGAGCCTTCCAGCACAATAGGCCCCATGCTGCGGCAGGGCGCGGATGGACGCCGCGCCGGTTTGAACCTAAAACGCCCGGCAGCGATCACGGAGACTGACATGAGCGAATACGAACGCTGGGAGGGCCGGTACAGCGTGCCGGATTACATATTTGGCAAGGGCCCGAACTATTTCATTGCCAGCTGCAAGGACCTTTTGCCCAAAACCGGCAAGGCGCTCGCTGTCGCTGACGGCGAGGGCCGCAATGGCGTCTGGCTCGCGGAACAGGGCCTCCGGGTGATCTCCCTGGACTTTTCACCGGCCGGACAAGCCAAGGCGAAAGCCCTAGCCGATGCACACGGAGTGACAATCGATATAGTCCTGGCCGACGTGCACAAGTGGGATTATCCCGCGGATACGTTTGATGTCGTGGCTGAAATATTCACCCAATTTTCCTCGCCGCCTGAACGCGCGTTGAAGTGGGAGGGAATGAAGAAGGCGCTCAAACCCGGCGGACTGATGATCATTCAGGGCTACACGCCCAAGCAGCTGGAGTACAAGACCGGCGGACCGGGCATTCTGGAAAACCTCTATACCCGCGCCATGCTGGAGAAGGCATTTGTAGGCTATACCGACATGCAGATCGTTGAAGAAGAGCTGGAGATGCACGAAGGCTCAGGCCACGGAGGCATGTCGGCGGTCATCAATTTCACCGCCCGCAAGCCGGTGTGAGGCGTGCTTGGCAACCGCGGGCCGCGTCCATGAACGTTCATCCGGATATGCCGCTGCCCGGCGCGATGGCATTTCAGGATTTGCCGGCCGGCCCACGCATGGCACAGATGATTGTCCTGCACCGGAATTTCAGAAAAGTCGCGAGGTCAAACCATGAGCGCAAACAATATTCCATTCCGCGCCGATCACGTCGGATCATTGTTGCGCCCGGCGCATCTGCATGAGGCGCGTGCTTCGCGAGCAGCTGGCAAGATCAGCGCCGGACAATTGACGGATATCGAAAATGACTGCATCCGTGCGGCTATCGCCATGCAGGAAGACACCGGGCTGCAATGCGCCACCGATGGCGAGATGCGCCGGCGATACTGGCATTACGACTTCCTGTGCGGCCTCGATGGCATAGAGGAGATTCAACAACACCAGGGTCCGACCTTCCAGGGCGGCAGCGCATTTTCGTCTTTGCAGGTGACTGGCAGGATCGGCAATCCCAACGGCGTGATGCTGGATCACTTCCGGTTTCTGCGCGACAATACGAAGGTCACGCCGAAATTCTGCATTCCATCACCAAGCCTTGCCTACCATCGCGGCGGCCGCGACCTGATCGACAAAAATGTCTATCCGGACCTCGGCGAATTCTGGGCCGACCTGGAAGCGGCCTATCGCGCCGAGGTCGCCATGCTGTATGCCGAGGGCTGCCGTTACCTGCAGCTCGACGACACGACTTTCGCCATGCTGTGCGACCCGAAAGTGCGCCAGCAGATGGCCGATCGCGGCGACGATGCGGCGGATCTGGTAACTCGATACGGCCGCGCGATCGCGGCGGCAATCAAGGACCGGCCGGCGGACATGTCGGTTACAGTGCACATGTGCCGTGGCAACATGAAAAGCTCGTGGATCGCCGAAGGCGGCTATGAACCGGTCGCGGAAGCCATGTTTGCCGAAACGCCCGTCGACGGGTTTTTCATGGAATGGGATACGGACCGCGCCGGCGGCTTCGAGCCGCTGCGGTTTGCGCCGAAGGACAAGAAAATCGTCCTTGGCCTGATCAGTTCCAAGGTGCCGGAGCTTGAAGCGATCGACGACCTGAAGCGCAGGGTTGATGAAGCATCAAAATATGTCGCCATGGAGCAATTGTGCATCAGCCCGCAATGCGGCTTTGCCTCCACGGTCGAAGGCAATCTCGTCAGCGAAGACGACCAGCGCCGCAAGCTCGCCCTGACCGTCGAAACGGCTCAGGCAATCTGGGGATAGCGCTGCCCCGGGCCGGCCGAAGCCCGTTGTCGCGATAGTGGCAATTGTATCCGCGAACCCCTATGTTCGGTGAGCAGGTGTTACACCCGTCCGGACCATGCATGAGCGATACGGCTGCCCCAACCATTGTTTCCGTCAGCGCCCTGCGCGACATCACGCTGCCAGTCGGCGGGATGACCTGCGCGACCTGCGCGGGCCGGGTCGAAAAGGCGCTTGGCGCGCTGGACGGCGTGTCGTGCGAGGTCAATCTGGCCGGCGAAACGGCGCACGTTTCCTTTGATCCGGGTCGCACCAGCCCCGGCGCGCTCGCAGAAGCCGTCGAGGATGCGGGCTACGAAACCCGCCGTGAAACGATCGAGCTGAAAATCGGCGGCATGACCTGCGCCACTTGTCAGGCGCGGGTCGAGAAGGCGCTGGCGGGGATCGACGGCCTTACAGCGGCCAGCGTCAATCTTGCCAGCGAGAAAGCCAGGGTTGAGGTCATATCAGGGCTGGTTCGCCCATCGGACCTTGTCGCGGCGGTCGATGACGCAGGCTACGATGCCGATATTCTTACCGGCGATGCGCAGCGCCGGGAACAGATCACCGCGCGCGAGGCCGCTCGCCTGCGCAAAGACACCATCGCCGCGTTCGCCGCGCTCGCGCTGGCCGTTCCGCTCATGGCGCCAATGGCGGGCATCCCCCTGCCCGGCTGGGCGCAATGGCTGCTTGCGACGCCGGTGCAATTCTACTTTGGCGCGCGGTTCTACATTGCCGCCTGGAAAGCTGTCCGGGCCCGCACCGGTAACATGGACCTGCTGGTCGCACTGGGAACCTCGACGGCCTACTTCTTCTCCATCTGGATGTTGTGGCAAGGTCACGCGGCGCATGGGGGACACCTTTATTTCGAGGCGAGCGCCTTTGTGATCGCGCTGGTGCTGGTGGGCAAATTGCTGGAAACCCGGGCCAAGGCCTCGACTACGCAGGCAATCAGCGCGCTCATGACCCTGCGGCCTGAACGGGCGCGAATCGAACGCGACGGCAGCGAAATCGAACTTGCGCCGTCGGCAGTTGCAGCCGGCGACATCGCGGTTGTTCGCCCCGGGGAAAAAATACCTGTCGACGGGCGCATTCTCACCGGCCATTCCACCGCCGACGAGAGCCTGATCACCGGGGAAAGCCTGCCCGTGGAAAAGCAACCGGGCGAAATGGTTACCGGCGGCTCGATCAACGGTGCGGGCCTGTTGCGTGTCGTCACGACCGCCGCGGCCAGCGAGAGCACGCTGAGCCGGATCATTGCACTTGTCGAAAACGCCCAGGCGCACAAGGCGCCGGTCCAGCGGCTCGTGGACAGGGTCGCCGCGGTTTTCGTCCCTACAGTTCTCGCCATTGCCGGGCTGACGTTCCTCGTTTGGTGGCTGGCGGCCGGCAATGCCGCCGGCGGCATCATTGCTGCTGTCAGCGTCCTGGTGATTGCCTGTCCGTGCGCTCTTGGCCTGGCGACGCCAACGGCGTTCATGGCGGGCACGGGCGCGGCAGCACGGGCGGGCATTCTCATCCGCGATCCAGACGCCCTGGAAGAGGCGCATCGCATAGACACCATCATCCTCGACAAGACCGGCACGCTGACGGAAGGCAAGCCCACCGTAACCGATATCGCCGCCACGAGCGGCGACCCGGACGCACTCCTGGCGCTGGCCGCCTCGGCGCAGCAGGGTTCGGAACATCCGCTCGGCAAATCGATGCTGGCAGAAGCGAGCAACCGCGGTCTTGCGCTGAAGAAGATCGACAGTTTCGAGGCGCTGACCGGGCGCGGCATGTCGGCAATAATCGACGGGCAGGATCTGCTGATTGGCAATCCGCGGCTCATGTCGGAGAATGGCATAGATACAAGCGAGCTGGCGGCAAAGGCGCAAGAACTGGAAAACGCCGGCAAGACAGTGATGTGGGTTGCGTCGGGTGGCACGCCTCTCGGGCTGATAGCTGCGGCCGACGCCATCAAACCGCAATCGAAACAGGCGGTCGCCCTGTTGGAGGCCGACAGTATCACGCCGCTGCTCGTTACAGGCGACAACCGGCGTACAGCGGAGGCCATTGCCGCCGAAACAGGGATATCACGTGTCGAAGCCGAAGTCCTGCCCGAAGGCAAGGCTGCACACGTGCAGCGCTTGCGCGCCGAGGGGAGGCATGTCGCCATGGTGGGCGATGGCGTCAACGACGCTCCGGCCCTGGCGAGCGCCCATGTCGGCATGGCGATGGGTACAGGCGCGGACGCGGCGATGCATACGGCCGGCATTACGCTCATGCGTGGCAACCCGCTATTGATCGCAGATGCAATCGGCATATCGAGAGCCACTTACTCAAAAATCAAACAAGGCCTTTTCTGGGCCTTCATATACAACGTTATCGGCATTCCGCTGGCGGCACTGGGTTATCTCAATCCGATGTTTGCCGGCTCCGCGATGGCGCTGTCGAGTATCAGCGTGGTGCTGAATGCGCTGACGCTGCGGCGCTGGCGACCGCAAGCGAAGTAACGCTGCCTGGAAATCGCGGAATTCCGGTTACGCAGACTGCGCGGCCTGTAATCTGACTACGATGGGAGTATTTTACGATACTTGACAATTCTGATGATTACTGCACGAATAACGCGTGCATTTTTATTGACCGATACTTTGTGTTCGAGGCTACATGTAATCGTTCTCCTACCAGATTGTCGTTTCAGTTTGGGGCGAAGAATACACAAATCGTTGCGTTGAATTCTTGCTACCCAGCCTGACAGCTCCGGGAAACCTGGCCGAACTGGCCGTTCAGCACGAC
>Ga0181594_10003887_pt1 | contig 13435 bp, 9 predicted proteins | sample 071ome_18_FD_145603 | JGI IMG/M metagenome (GOLD analysis project Ga0181594, IMG submission 145603) | Coastal salt marsh microbial communities from the Groves Creek Marsh, Skidaway Island, Georgia - 071413BT metaG (spades assembly) | ecosystem: Environmental > Aquatic > Marine > Intertidal zone... | reverse complement strand
AGGAAATCGCGCCGGTTCAATTCCTGGTTTTCCGGTTGGTTCTGTTGATCTTTGTTCATCGGTCAAATTCGGTGTCACGTTCCGGTCGCGACCACGGTCAGGGTGCGCCGCCGACTTGGAACAGCCGGTTACCATAGGCGCTGGTCCTCAGATTCCAACCCCATAATGCCATGCGGCGACCGTCTGAACGTCAGACCGCGACGGCCGCTCCGACATTCATTTTCCGTTGGCGTTGGATGCCGCTCCGGATTGGCGAAGGTAGCCGTTGCCAACCACCAGCGCGTCCGAAAGTCCCTTGAGGAAGGCCTCGGCGCCGTCTCGGTCCGGGAAGGAGAATCTCAGGGGATGGGACTCTGCGGCCGCCCCCGAACCCATGGGGTGGTCATGGTTCGACCCTGGATCAGAATTGCCACATTCCACTGTCCCCGCAGCGACTCCAGTTCGATCGCGAGAACCGCCTCGGCGCGCAGGAAGGCCGAGGTGGTCTTGGGCCTCGAGGAGAAGCCGCGAAATGGCGGCGCATCCTCGATTGAAATGAACGCCCCCCGGCCCGCGATCTGCCAGGCCTGGGCGGTGATCGGGGCCAGCAGCAATGCCAACGCGACAGCAAGTTTCTTCATGGATTTCCTTTCTCTCGGGTTGAATTCATCAGCTGGATCAAGGTTTCGGCGCAGAGATGGGCGAACGCGGGATCATTGATGGCGGCCGGCTCCTCGATGATCGAAATGTCGTTGCGGAGGTTGTCTCTAAGGGCGGTGAACAACGCCGCATCCGCGGCCGGGTCGTGAAAGGGCTGCCCCTTGGCGCTGATGACGCTGATGGCCTCGGTCGGCAACAGGACGGCGATCGGGCCGGTGGACGCGTTGAGCTTTCCTGCCAGGATTTGACCCAACTGACCGTTCTCCTCCGGCGTCGTCCGCATCAAGGTCACCTGCGGGTTGTGCTCGTAGAAGCTCCGTCCCGCAAACGTTTCCGGGACGGAATCCGGCGAGCCGAAATTGACCATATCGAGGCAGCCGGGCGCGACAACAGCGGGCACGCCGGTCCTCGCCGCGGCTTCCAGGCGCGCTGGTCCGGCGCCGAGAATGCCGCCCACAAGTTCGTCCGCCCATTCCGTCGTTGTCACGTCCAGGACGCCCGCGACCATGCCCGAGTCGATCAAGGATTCCATGGTACGCCCACCTGTGCCGGTGGCGTGAAACACGAGAACCTCGTAGCCCGCTGTCTCCAAGACTTTCTGCGCGATGGAGACGCAGTCGGTGGTGTTGCCGAACATGCTGGCGACAACCACCGGCTTGTCCTTCGTCGCCTCGACCCGGGTCTCGACCATGCCGCAGATGGCGCCGGCCGCGTTGGCGAAGATGCGCCGGGAGACAGAGTTCAATCCGGCCACATCCACAATGCTGGGCATCATCGTGATATCCTTCACGCCGACGTAATCCGCCACATTGCCGGCCGCCATGGTGGAGACCATCACCTTGGGAAAGCCGACCGGCAACGCGCGCATCGCCGCCGTCGCGATCGCCGTTCCCCCGCTCCCGCCGAGGGAGATCATGCCGTCGATCCGCCCCTCGGCGAACAGCCCGCCGGCCACGACGGGCGCGCCCTCCGACATCGCCTTGACCGCGCTGCCCCGGTCCTTCCGCTCCAGGATGCCCGGCAGGTCCGTTCCCGCCGCGCTCAACAGCTCTTCGCGCGCGATGTCCGGCTTCGTTGTCGGTTCGCCCAGTGTGCCGGAATCGATCAGCAGCGGCGTGTGCCCGCGTTCGCGGATGAGGTCGGCGACGAAGGCGTGTTCGGCGCCCTTCGTATCCAACGTTCCCAAGACTGCAATGGTGGCCATGACGGAGGGAAAACTACCTGAATCATCGACGGCGAAAAGCCGGCATTTTTCTCGCGCAGACTGCCACTCGCAGGCGCGCATCTTGTTCGCGAAGGCGCATCGGGTTATAAGGGCCGGCATGCCTGCACGACTGTCCCCCTGGCGCGCCCGCGCAATCAGCTTGCTGCTCCTGGTCGCCGTCCCCACCGGCGCGAGCGCCGCCGAGCCAGAGATCCTGCCCGGAACATCGCGATTGGATTGGCCGGAGGAGGATCTCTCCGAACGCATGATGAATGGAGCCCACGCCTTCATCGAGCGGCAGATCGATGAGTCGGTTGAAAAGCGAAAACGCCGTTGGGACTGCGATTCCTCCTCGCCCGAGGCCTTTGCGAAATCAATTGAACCGAATCGCGCGCGTTTCCGAGAGAGAATCGGCGTCGTGGATAGGCGCGCCGCGCCGGGAATGGAGTTCTTCGGCGACGAGGAGAATCCAGCGCTGGTGGCGGAAACCGGGGCCTATCAGGTCTTCCAGGTGAGATGGCCGGTCTTGGAAGGCCTCTTCGGAGAGGGCTTGCTGATCCGGCCGAAGAAGCCCGCGACGAATCATGTCGTCTACCTGCCCGACGCGGACCAGACGCCCGAGCAGACCCTCGGGCTCGCGTCAGGAATCGCCGCGGATATGCAAATGCCGCTGCACCTGGCAATGCGGGGCGTCGAGGTCCTGGTCCCGACCCTGATCAATCGGGCGAGGCTCGAGACGACGGACGCGCGCCTGAAACGCTCGGACCAGACCCATCGGGAATGGATCTATCGCCAGGCCTTTCACATGGGTCGTCACATCATCGGCTACGAAGTCCAGATCGCGCTCGCCGCGGTGGATTGGTTTGAAACCCGACGCCGACCCGGCGGACAGATTGCCGTCGGCGGCTACGGCGAAGGCGGCCTGATCGCGCTCTATGCCGGCGCCTGCGACCCGCGCATCGACACGACCTACGTGGGCGGCTACTTCGGATCGCGTCAGAAAGGCTGGTCGGAGCCCATCTATCGCAATGTGTTCGGTCTGCTTTCCGAGTTCGGCGACGCCGAGATTGCGACCTTGATCGCGCCGCGGAAGTTGCGGATCGAAAGCAGTTTCGCGCCGGAGGTGGAGAACCAGAAGGGAGCCAACCTGGATCCAAGAAGTCCCGACATACAGCAGGAAATCGCCCGGGCGAAAGCGTTGTCGCCGCTCGCCAACATCGAGTTCATCGATGGCGGTTCGCCGCGGGGCGCCGCGGACGGGCCCAGGGAGCGGTATCTGGACGACGGAACCGTCCTGCGGCCGATCCACAGCCATGGCTTCATCTGGCCGAGAATGCTGTCGGCTCTGGCCCCGCTGGAGGTTCGCTCACTGCAGAAGCCCGTCGACCGCCGGAAGTCCTTTTCTCCGAAGGCGCGCCATGAACGGGTTTTCAAAGGCATGGAACGGCACGTCCAAGACCTGGTTCGGAAGTCCGAGCATGTGCGCGACCGGTTCTTTCTCTTCGATGTGGAGCCGGACTTCGCGGGCGGCCGGTGGAGCACGAACAAGGAACACCCGGTCAAGGATCCGGCCGGGTTCACTGAGAGATCCAAGGCCTTTCGCAGGAAGTTCAACGAGGAGGCGTTGGGGAAGTTCGACGCTGTTCCGCTCACTCCGAATGCGCGCACGCGGAAGATTGCCGGGTCGGATCAATGGACGGCCTATGATGTCGTCCTGGATGTGTATCCGGAGTTGTTTGCCTGGGGCGCGCTCGTGTTGCCCAAGGATCTGAAGCCGGGGGAACGGCGGCCGGTGGTCGTTTGCCAGCACGGACGCAACGGCGTTCCGCTCGACACGATCAACAAGGGGACGACGGCCTACAACGATTTTGCCGCGAAGCTGGCTGAACGCGGTTTCATCACCTTTGCGCCGCACAACCTCTACCGCGGCGAGGATCGCTACCGGTGGCTCGACCGAAAGGCGAATGCCGTGGGCTGCACGCTGTTCTCCTTCATCATCGCGCAGCACGACCAGATTCTGAAATGGCTGAAGACCCAACCGTTCGTCGATGGCGACCGCCTGGCTTTCTACGGTCTAAGCTATGGCGGTGAGACCGCCGTGCGGGTCCCGTCGATTCTTGAGGACTACTGCCTGTCCATCTGCTCCGGAGACTTCAATCAATGGACGCGCAAGATCGCGGCGACCGATCAGCCGTTCTCCTTCATGCGCACGATCGAATGGGAGATGCCCTACTGGAATCTGGGCCACACCTTCGACTACGCGGAAATGGCCTACCTCATTTTCCCCCGTCCCTTCATGGTCGAGCGCGGCCACCATGATCGCGTGGGCCGCGATCGCTGGGTGACCCATGAATACGCCAAGGTCCGCTGGCTTTACGCTCAATTCGGGCTGAGTGACCGGACGGAAATCGAGTTCTTCCAGGGCGGCCACAGCATCAACGGTCAGCGTTCGTTTGATTTCCTCCACCGACACCTGGATTGGCCGAAACCACCAAGTCGCACGAGCGTCCGAGAACGCTGATCAAGGACGCCTGGAACGCCGGTCTCGCTGACGCGACCCGACGCTTTCGTTCAAAGCTTCTTCAGCTTGATATTGCGGAACCAGACGGGATGGCCGTGGTATTGCAGACCGATGTGGCCCTTGCGAGGCAGGTCCTTGAGCGCGGTCTTGAACTTGTTCTTGCTGCCGTCCGGGTTCTGATTGGCCGTGTCCCAATCATCGATGTCGGCCTCCAGGACCTTCCGGCCGTTGAGCGTGACGGAGATCTTGGGCCCCTTGCAGGTCAGGACCATGGTGTTCCATTCCCCGTCTTGTTTGCCCGCTGCGGCGGACGGCGCCTTCGCGTCGTAGAGCGAACCCACCACGTGCTTGCCGGAGTAGATGCCAGCTGAGGCGATCTGGATCTCGAAACCGCCCTGCACGGCGTTCTTCGGGTCCGTGCGGAAGAAAAGCCCGCTGTTGCACTTCTCGGAGGTCTTGTAATCGACCGAGATCTCAAAGTCTTCGTAGGTCTTCGTGGTCCACAGGTAACCGCCCGGCTTCTCCGATATCCCGAGCACGCCGTCCTTTACTTCCCAGGCCCCGTCTTTCTGCATCGTCCATTGCTTCAAGCCATTCTTGAGCAGGTCCACCGACCGGGATTTGTCGGCGGCTTGGGAATTCAGCGCGACGACAAAGAACAGCGTCGCAACAACAGCGTGGGAGAAAATGTTTCTTTTCATAGGGTGGGCGGGATCGTTGCGAAATATCCGCACGCGAACAAGTTGTTTTGTGGGAGCGCATGACTGGTGAGGCCTCGATCCGGTTGGCGGCCATGGACAAGGGCTCCGCCCACGGCGTGCTCCGGTCGGCCGGCATGTGGACAGGAATGTCCGCGCGCCTTGGGCAAGGGGCGTCGACCTCTGACCGCTGATCACAGCCCGCTGCGCAGGATTTCGATGGCCTTGTCGAGTTGGGGGTCCTTGCCGGAAAGGTAATCATCCGGGTGCAGCCAAAGCCGGACGTCCGGTTTCTCGCCGCGATTCTCCATGGGCGAGCCGTCGAGTCGATAGACGCCGGCGCCGGGCATGCGGGCGGATGTGCCATCGACCAACTTGAGTGACTGCGTCCAGATCACGTAGCCCGGGGTTTCCCAGCCGACCAGTTTTGCCAGCCCCCGGGTCCGGATGGCGTTGGGAAACATCTCGGCGTTCGAATAGCTGTGCTCGTTCATCAGGACGACGATCGGCTTGGTCCAGGCGCGCGAGGGCGATTGCGTGGCGACGCTGTCCCGCGGCTTGATGTAGCCATGCGGTTTGCGCTCGAGCCAGTCGATCAACGTGTCGGAAATATTGCCGCCATTGTTGAAGCGCACATCGATGATCATGCCCTCCTTGCCCAGAATATACTCGTAGGCCTCCTGTTCGAAGCGGGTGCGATCGTTGGAGCCCATGGAAGCGATGTGAAGGTAGCCGATTTGGCCGTCGGTCGAGTCCTCCACCACTCGTCGCAGTCGCTCGGTGCGCTCCTTGTAATTGAGGTCCAGCCATTCGCTTTGGCTCAAGACCTTGTAGGTCACCTCGCGCGCATCCTTCTTCTCTGGCTTGTCATTCACCAGCAGGGTCAGGTCGCGGCCGTCCTTGCGGTTGACGATCTCGTAGTAGCGCTCGTTGGGCGTCACATCCGCGCCGTTGATCTGCAGAATGTAGTCGCCGGGATTGATGCGGGTCTTGTCGTAGGAGCCGGGAGCCGCGTCCGGGACCTTGTCCACCCGGATTCCCGGCCCGGCGTGCGAGTAGTCGAAGGTGAAACCGAGTCGCGGGGTGACCGGCCCGTCGGGCCCGCCGCTGGCGGGCTTGACCTCGGCATGGGAGGTCTCCAGTTCTCCGGCCATCATGTTCAAGAGCTCGGCAAACTCGTCGCGCGTGTCGATGGACTCGAGGAACGGTTCGTAGTGGGCGCGGATCTTCTCCCAGTCACGGCCATGGAAGTTGGCGTCGTAGAAGCCGCGATCGAAGGAGCGCCAGAACTCGGTGAAGGCGGCGTGGCGCTCGGCGCGGACCTCGTGCCGCCAATCGGCGGTAAAGGACACCTTGGTTCCGGCGGACGGGCTGGTGAGGCGCGTCGTATAGAGTTCGCCGTTGCGGACAAAGGTCGCCTTGGAGCCGGCGGCGTAAGGCCGCATGATGGCGGCGCCGCCGGTCGTGCTCATCTTCTTGGCGGTCTTGCCGTCGTAGCTCAGGGTGTAGAGATCGCCCCGATAAACGAAGGTCAGCTCGCCTTTCGGCGTGACGGACAGGCTGGAAATCGACGTCTTGGAGTGAATCTTCCGGATGCGGCGATGAATGCCGTCGAAGTCGATGTCGACCTGCAACTCGTCCTCCGGTTTCTTGAACTCGATATCCGTGTCGGCGGCGCGCGCATCCTCGCGTTGCAGGGGGATTGCATAGATCCCGGAGCCATTGCGGCTGGAGTAGCAGAACAGGTAGCGTCCGCCCGGACCCCAGATCGGTTGGCTGTGAAACGCATTCAAACGGGTCACCTTGACGGGGTCGCCCCCCTTGGACGGGACAATCCAGATGTTGCGCGATCGATTCTCTTCGACACGGGTGTAGGCGAGCCAGCGTCCGTCGGGCGACCAGTCAAAGCTTCCGCCGCCATAGCCGCGCCATTGGGGACCCGGCACCCGGACGATGCGCCGGGAACGTCCGCCCTCCAGGTCCACGGAGAACAGACCGCCTTCGCCGCCGGTGACCCAGAACGCCAGTTTCTTGCCGTCCGGCGAGAGCCGGATGTGGGTCACGTCGCGGTCCTCACTCCAGACCGGCCGCGTCTTGCCCGTATCGACCGCGACTTCGTAAATGCCGTAGTTGAAATCGCGATCCGAGACGAAGTAGATCTTCTTGCCGTCCCGGGACCAGGAGAAGTCCGAATCGTCGCCGGCCCAATCGGTCAGTTGGCGCGCGAATTCGGCGTTGCGGCCGGCGACGCCCTTGGGCTTGCTGATGGCGATGGTCCAGATATCTCCCTTGAGACCGAAAGCGATCGTTTTGCCGTCCGGTGACGGCTCCGCCTCGACGACGCCCTTGGTCAGCTTGTCGTAGTGGACATTGGTTTCCTTCTCGTCCGAGGCGGCATGAAACGCGAGCTTCCTCGGCTTGCGTCCGCGGCGGGTGGTGCGCCAGAGATCCCCGGCATATTCGAACACGATGTCATCGGCCTTGGCGGCGACCGCCGGCCAGCGCACGGCCCAGCCGCTGAACTCGGTCAACTGCTTGGCTTGCCCCTCCAGGTCGATCAACCAGAGGTTCGGCGTATTGATGGGATCGTCGATCAGTTTCGGCGGTGTTTCATGAAGTCCGTGGGAACTGGGGGACGGCTCGCCGGTGGTCACCGTCAGCAACTGCTTGCCGTTGGGCAGGAACTGCGGCCAGAGATGCTGACGCTCATCCCGCGGAATCGGATAACGAACCGAACGTTCCAGGTCGTGAATCCAGATCTGTTGGGCCGCCGAGCCGGAATACCTGGGGCGCGTCCACGGAAAACCGTAGCGACCATAGACGATGCGCCCGCCATCCGGGGAAAAGCTGGCATGGTTCATCCGGGCGTAGTCCTCGGTGACCTCCCGCAATCGCAAGGTCCGGACGTCGATGGTGAACAACTGGTAATTGGGGGAGTCGCGTTTGGAACTGAAGACCAACTCCCTTCCGTCCGGACTCCAGCCATGGGCGATGTCCGTGCCCGCGTGCCGTGTGATGCGTTGGGGGGAGCCTCCATCGGCCGGCGCGATGAAAATGTCCCAATTGCCATGGCGCCGGCTGGAGAAGGAAATCCACTTCCCGTCCGGCGAGAACTGCGGATAGGCATCGTGCTCGACGTGCTGCGTCAAGGGGACGGCCTTGCCGCCCTTCGCCCTGGCGGTCCAGATGTCGCCCCGCCACACGAAGGCGATCCGATCGCCCCTGGGACTGAGCGCCGGCATGCGAGCCCCGAAGATCGGCTTGCGGACAGGTTCGGAAAGCTGAGCGCGGGTCGTTTCGCTCGTCACCACGAGCGTCGCCGCGATCAGAAGGAACTGGGAAAGAGTGGTTCGTTTCATTTTGTCGGGAAGTCGGACGTTACGCCTTCCGTCAGTCGAGGGAAAGGATTTCGACCCGGGCCCGAGAACATCCCGCCGCTCCGGTTCTGGAGTCGGCGCCGTTGCCTTTCGCGCCGCTCAGACCTTGATGCAGATGTGTTTCTGCTCCATGAAGGCGTCCATGCCCTCAATGCCGAGTTCGCGGTTCCAGCCGCTCTGCTTGACGCCGCCGAAGGGGCACTGGGTGGTCGTGGGGACGCCGTCGTTGATGGTGATCATGCCGGCTTCCAGTTCCTCGGTCAGACGGAAGGCGCGGGACATGTCCTCGGTGAAGGCGTAGGCGGCCAAACCGTAACGGGTGTCGTTGGCGCGGGTCACGGCCTCCTCCTCGGTTTCAAAGGAATTGATGTAGGCGACCGGGCCAAAGGATTCATCGCACATGCCCATCGCGTCGTCGGGCACGTTCGTGAGCACGGCGGGCTCCATGAAATAGCCAGGCGAGCCTTCGACACGCTGGCCGCCGCAGAGGAGCCTGGCCCCCTTGGCTTGGGCGTCGGCAATGTGGTTGAGCGTGTTGTTGAGCGCCTTCTCATCGACCATCGCGCCAATCTCGACGCCTTCCTCGAATCCCTCGCCCACCTTCATCGCCTTCACCTTCTCGACGACCTTCTCCACGAAGCGGTCGTGGATGCCCTTTTGCACGTAGATGCGGTTGGCGGCGATGCAGGATTGGCCGGTGTTGCGGAACTTGGCGATCAGCGTGCCCTCGACCGCCTTGTCGAGGTCCGCGTCGTCGAAGACCAGCACGGGCGAATGGCCGCCCAATTCGAGCGAAAGCGGTTTGATGTCCTTGGCCGCGCCCTCGATGAGAACCTGTCCGACCTCGGTTGAGCCGGTGAAGGAGATCTTGCGGCAGATGGGGTTTTCGAGGAACTCGGCGGAGATTTCGGAAGCCTTGCCGGCGACGAGTTGGAACACGCCTTTGGGTAGGCCCGCTTCGTGGCAGGCCTCGGCGAAGATGACCGCGGAAAGCGGCGTGGCGCTGGCGGGCTTGAGAATCACCGGACACCCGGCGGCCAGGGCCGGCGCAATCTTGCGCACGGCCAGGACGAGCGGGAAGTTCCAGGGCGCGATCGCCGCCGCGACGCCGATGGGCGTCTTGATGGTCAGATGTCGCTTGCCATCCTGCTGGTGGGGAATCGTGCGTCCGTAGCCCCGGCGCGCTTCCTCGGCGTACCAGCGAAGGTGATCGATGGTCATCCCGAGTTCTCCCTTGGCCTGCGGCAGGGGCTTGCCGTTCTCGCGAACGATGACCTCGGCGCATTCGTCCATCCGCGCCTTCAGGGCGTCGATGATCTTGTAGATGTAGTCGGCCCGGGCCATGCCGGTGAGTTTGCGCCAGGCGTCGAAAGCGGCCTGCGCGTCCTCCAGCGCCTGCTTGACGCCGGCGCGATCCGTCGTGGCCATCCTGGCAAAGGTCTCGCCGGTCGCCGGGTTGATCACGTCAATCGAGTCGCCGGTTTCGACAAACTCGCCATTCAGGTAAAGGGGATGGGTTTTCATTCTGTTGTTCAGTGCAGCCGCCCTCGCTGCGCTTCGGCGCGTCAAGGAGGGCTGGATGCATGAAGAGGAATTCTTGAGGAAGACGCGGCGGACACGCAACGACTATCGAAGCGCAATCGAATTTCCATTGAGCCGGGCCGTCGAATGCGCGTAAGTTTTGTGTTTCAATTCATTCGACACCGATTCCAATCGTGACCATGAACAACCGCCGACTCTTCAAACATCCGCTCCGTCGTTTTTCGATCTTCGCCTTCGCTCTTTTCCTGACGGTCGCTCCGCGCGCCGAGGCGGAGAAGCCGAACATCCTGTTCATCTTCGCGGATGACATGTGCTACGAGATCATCGGCGCCTTCGGACATACGGACATCGACACGCCGAACCTGGATCGCCTGGTTGAGAGCGGCACGACCTTCACGCACGCCTACAATCCCGGCTCCTGGAGCGGCGCGGTTTGCGTGGCGAGCCGGACGATGATCAACACCGGCCGTTTCCTCTGGAACGCCAACAAGGTGTACAAGGACACCGGCAAGGAGCAGCAGGAGGGTCGTTTCTGGTCCGAATACATGAAGAAAGCGGGCTACCGCACGTACTTCACCGGCAAATGGCATGTGCGCGCCGACGCCAACAAGGCCTTCGACATGGCCCGGAACATCCGGGGCGGCATGCCCAAGCAGACGCCCGAGGGTTACAATCGCCCGATCGACGGACAGCCCGATCCCTGGAGTCCCCATGATCCGAAGTTCGGCGGCTTCTGGGAGGGCGGCACGCATTGGAGCGAGGTCGTTCGCGACGACACCTTAGCGTTCTTGGCCGATGCGAAAAAGAGCGACAAACCCTTCTTCATGTATACCGCCTTCAACGCCGTTCACGATCCGCGGCAGGCGCCCAAGGAATACATCGATCGTTACCCGCTGAGCCGGATCAAGATGCCGAAGAACTGGCTGCCTGAGTATCCTTACAAGGACGACATCGGCTGCAGCGCGCGGCTCCGCGATGAGAAGTTGGCGCCTTTTCCGCGCACGGAGAACGCCATCAAGGTCAACCGCCAGGAATACTACGCCATCGCCGAACACATGGACGAGCAGATCGGCCGCATCCTCGACGGACTGGAGAAATCAGGAAAGGCCGACAACACCTACATCTTCTTCACCGCCGATCACGGGCTCGGGGTCGGGCATCATGGGTTGCTTGGCAAGCAGAACCTCTACGACCACAGCGTCCGCGTGCCCTTCATTGCCGTTGGACCCGGCATTGCGAAGAACAAGAAGATCGCGACACCGATCTATCTGCAGGATGTGATGCCCACGACCTTGGCCCTCGCCGGCGTGGAGAAGCCGGACCACGTGGAGTTCCAGAACCTGCTGCCGATCCTGCGCGGGGAGAAGAAGAAGTCGGACTACAAGGCCATCTATGGCGCTTACCTCGCATTGCAACGCTCCATCATCGTGGGCAACAACAAGCTCATCCTCTATCCCAAGATCTCCAAGGCGCGCCTCTACAACCTGAAGAATGATCCGGACGAGATGAAGGACCTGATCGACACCGAGACCGGGAAGAAGGTTGCCAAGCGGCTCTTTCAGCAGTTGCTCAAGATGCAGCAGCAGAACAACGATTCGCTCGACCTCAAGGCCGTGTTTCCAAAGCTGTAGCGCGGGCTTCCGGTTCTGCCGGCCCGGCATCAAGGCCAACGATTGAAGCGCCATGGAGCGCGAGTTGATTCCGGCCTTCGTAGCGGCTGAACTGGGAAGGCGCACCACGACGTCGCGCGGCCGGAAAGATGGGCTTCCTCATGTCGGCTGCTACAAAGTGCTTCACTTCCTTCAGGACGTCATGGAACCGGAAACGTCTGGTTGACGCCTCGCGCTGGGAACGCCAAACGTCATCAACCCATTTCACGCGTATTCCTCCACCCGCTCCTCGTCGACATCGGGCGCGGCGACGAGTTCCTTCATGGTCGGGTTCTTGAAGTCGATTCCGGTGAGGGCGAGGTAGTTGTGGAAGACGTCGGTGTTATTGATGAAGCCGCGGAAGCGATCGGCGCCGGGGCCGACGGCGGTGAGCGGGACGTAGTCGCCGGTGTGCGACGCGCCGGACCAACCGATGCCCCAGTGGTTGCCCATGAGTTGGCCGAACTGGCAGACGGGGTTGTTCATCGCGCCGTAGAGGCAGTCGCCCTTCTTGTTCAGGAACGGCGCAAACATCTCCGCCTTGCGCGTTGAGACCTCGTAGCCCGTGCCGTCCTTGATGATTTCCTTGATCTGCGCGGTGGAGGGCGTTTTGCCCATCTTGCCCAGCATGACCGAGAAGGACGCGGTCGCCTCGGAGATGTTCTTCAAGAGCACGGGGCTCATGACGTAACCGCCGCCGGCCGCGTTGAGTCCGGGATTGCCGTTGCCGTGGTCGGTGGTGATGACGATCAGCGTTTCCGGATGCGCCTTCTGATAGTCCAGGCAGACTTGCACGGCGTCGTCGAAGGAGATCTGGTCGCGGAAGGCCGCGACGGCGTCGCAGGTGTGGCAGCCGTGATCGACGCGGCCGCCCTCGATCTGGAGAATGAAGTTCTTTGAGCGGTTGAGTTTTTTGAGCGCGGCCTTGGCGAGGGTCGCGAGCGTGGGGACGTCCTTTTTCAGTTCGTCGCTGTTCTCGCGGTCGACGGTGTAGGGGAGATGTCCGTCGGCGAAAAGTCCGAGCCATGGTTTGTTGATCGGAGCCTTTTCCAGTTCGGCGGCGGTGTTGACGGTCGCGTAGCCTTTCAATCGGAAGCCGGCCAGGAGATCGCGCCGGTCGCGTCGCGTCGTGGAACTGAAGTATTTTCGGCCGCCGCCGAGCAGGACCTCAATCTTCCGGTCGAGGTATTGAACGGCGATCTCATTGGCCATGCTGCGCTTGGGGACATTGGCGGCGAAACCGGCGGGCGTCGCGTGGGTGATCTCGGTGGTGGTGACCAGGCCGCGCGTCCAACCCTCGGCCCCGAAGACATCGGCCAAGGTCTTGAGCTTGCGGCCGTCGGGCAGCATGCCGATGGCGCCGTTGGAAATACGCGAGCCCGTGCCCCAGCTGGTCGAGGCCGCGGCGGAATCGGTCACATACGAATTCAGCGACCGCATGTTCATCAGGGCGTTGACGACATCCGGGCGATCCAACAACGCGGGCCAGACCAGGGATCGCTTGCGCATGATCTGCGACAGGTAGTCGGCGCAGGTCAGCGTGCCCATGCTCATGCCGTCGCTGACGAGATGAATGATCTTCTCGGGACGCGGCCCGTCGTTCGCGGCGGCTCGAGCTTGAGAGCCCTCGTGAAGAACGGCTCCGGTCGTCGCGGCGGCAAGGCCCGCGCGATTCATAAATCGTCTGCGATTCAACATGTCCCAGAAACTAGGCGCCCAAGTGAGTTCCCGCAATTCGAGAATGACGCCTTCCGCCCCCGACCAACCACTGACCACGAATCACTGACCACGAGTCACCTTCCCGT
>Ga0181594_10003883_pt1 | contig 13448 bp, 10 predicted proteins | sample 071ome_18_FD_145603 | JGI IMG/M metagenome (GOLD analysis project Ga0181594, IMG submission 145603) | Coastal salt marsh microbial communities from the Groves Creek Marsh, Skidaway Island, Georgia - 071413BT metaG (spades assembly) | ecosystem: Environmental > Aquatic > Marine > Intertidal zone... | reverse complement strand
CCGCCCCATCATGCCCGCCCCGACGATCAGCAGGCGGGGTTTGCGCCCACTCAACAGGTACGGGTTCTCATTTGTGAGCGCAGTGACGCGCTCCGCGGCGTTACCTTCGAGCGGCGATGACGGCTTAGTCATGGGTGAGCCCCCGAACCGGCGATCAGTCGGCGGTGCCAACCGAACCAAAACAGCACATTCAGCAGAAGCAGACCCAGCAAAACGGGCGTAAAGAGATTCGAGCCGTCACCTACCAGCCCGACAGGTGAGAACACGACGTACAGCGCCACCACGCAGGACAGCAACGTCATCGCGCAGGGTTGAGCGTAGGCCCAGGGAGTGAGGTCCACTTCTGCACTCTGTTTGATGGCAGTCTCCTCTCCTCGCGGGCGCCAGAAACCGATCGCGAGCATCATCGCAACCTCCACCACAAAAAGAATCGCGTAAAGGTGCAAAAAGTGCACCGGCAACAGATCCTTGAGGGCAAACTGGAAGGCGCCATAGGCAACAATGTGGAACACAATCACCACCTTGGCCGCTACCGCAGGCACCTGCCGAGTGAAGAGCCCGATGATCACAATCGCGATCATCGGAATATTGTAGAAGCCCGTGAAAATGCGAATGACCTGCCAGAGCCCCTCGGCAGCAAACTGCAAAAGCGGCGCGACCAATAACGAAAAGCCGGTCATCACCAGCCCCACCCGCTTGGCCACTCTCACCATTTCCGCATCAGACACCACCCTGCCAACGAGGGGCTGATAGACATCAATACAGAACAGGGTCGACGCGCTATTGATCAACGAGTTGAAGGAGCTCAACACCGCGCCCAGCAACACGGCGAGGAAAAACCCGGTGGCATAGACCGGGAGCACGTCGCGCACCAGTTGAGGGTAGGCCAGATCGATCGATTGCAGCTCGGGCCCGTAAAGGTGATACGCCACGACACCTGGGATCATCATCAGTAGCGGCACCAACACCTTGAAAAAGCCCGACAGCAGCACGCCCTTTTGCCCTTCGGCGAGGCTACGGGCCGCAAGGGTGCGTTGAATCACATATTGATTGGTGCACCAGTAGAAAAGATTGGCAAACACCATGCCGGTAAAGAGCGTGGCAAAGGGCGTCGGGTCGGTTGGCCCGCCGATGGCGTTGAGCTTCTGGGTCTCGGTGGTCAACACCATATTGAGACCCGCACCCACGCTCCCCTCACCCAGTGCCTGCAGCCCCAACCACGGCACGGCCATGCCCACGATGAGTAAGCCAACGCCATTGAGGGTGTCGGAGATCGCCACCGCCCTGAGACCCCCGAGGATGGCGTAGGACGCCCCCAAGGCGCCGATAACCATAATGGTCAGCACCAGCGCCGTGCCATAATCCAGTTGCAAGAGCTCGGGCACGTCAAAGAGTTTGAGCACCGCGATCGAGCCGGAGTACAGCACGCTGGGGATCGTCACCAATCCATAGCCCAGCATAAAGAGCACCACGGTCATGCGACGAACGCCCTCGTCAAAGCGCGCACTGAGAAACTCCGGCAAAGTCGTGAAGGCCCCCGCCAGGTACCTGGGCAAAAAGAAAAACGCCATGAGTACCGTGGCGACCGCGGCGGTCACCTCCCAACCCATGCTGCTCAGGTTGTAGCCATAAGCCGACCCATTCAGACCAATGAGCTGCTCCGCAGAGAGGTTCGTGAGCAGTAGCGACCCCGCAATAAAGGTGGCGCCCAAACCCCGCCCGGCAAGGAAGTAACCGGCACCGGTATCCACCCGGCCGCGGGTCTGCCGCCAGGACACGAATGCCACCAGCCCCATAAAGCCGATACAGCTCAGGATCGTCAGCAGCAGATCAGCCGTCATCTGGGGAAGAAAGCAGTCATGTGAGGAAAGGTGTGGTCACCATGACTGCAGGGTACGCACAGACCCCCCCACCAGCAAACTCCCGGTGTTTTGAGGACCTGTGACATCGCACAGGGAGTATATTACTATACCGTCTGGACGGTTTATAGATGGTGCAGCATGAAATCGGAACAGACCCGCGCGCGCATTCGCGTTGCTGCGGCTAAAGTGATTGAGCGCGACGGTGCTGGGCATCTCACGCTGGAGAAAGTGGCGGCCGAGGCCGACCTATCGAAAGGTGGGTTGCTGTACCACTACCCCTCCAAGGATGCACTGCTGCAGGGACTGCTGGACCATCTGCTGGAGAATCGCGCGGGGTTAGTTGAGGACTCAGGCTCGGCAAAGGGTGTCAGTGACGCGACGCTACTCAATAGTTTGATCGATGCCGATTTCGATCTCCCGAAGGACGAGCGGATCATGGCACAGGGCCTGATCGCGGCCTCAGCCGAGAACCCGGAGCTCATCGCGCCAGCCCAGCAACACGTCGAGGCCGTGTTCGCCCAATTAGGCCTCTCTAAAACCACGGCGACGTCGGCACGGACCATTTTTCTGGCCTCACAGGGGCTCCAGTTTCTGGAGCTGCTTGGTCTATTGTCACTCAGTACCGCCGAGCGCAACGAGATCCGCCGACACCTCAAGGCGCTGACAGAGGAGCTGGCACCATGCTGATGCGGGTGGCTCTGGGTTTATGTTTGATGATGACTGGCTGCGAGGCTGATGTCAGCACGCAGGAAGAATCGTTAGCAAGGCCCGCACGATTGTTTACCGTAGGCATTGGCAACCGCCCGGCACCTCTTCAGTTCGTGGGCAAAGTAGCCGCGGCACACACCGTGGATCTTGGTTTTGAAATCGACGGGAAATTGCAAACGCTACCGGTGCGCGAAGGTGAAGTCGTCACTGACGGGCAGATTCTTGCGCGGCTAGACCCCGAGCGATTTGATCTGGCACTTGAGAGTGCGCGAGCTGATCATGAATTGGCTGAAAAAACCTTGTCCCGGGTCGAGTCACTCAGAGCGTCTGGCACCGTTTCTCAGGCGGAACTGGACGAAGCCATGGCTCGCGCCAAACTTACCGGGCTCGCCGTAAAGGCCGCGCAAAAGGACCTTTTTGACACCGTTCTTCGTGCCCCGTTTGACGGCCGGGTGACCAAGAGACTCGTAGAGAACTTTTCGCCTGTCGCACGGCTGACACCGGTCATTCGTCTTGCACCTACCGAGCGTATAGAAGTAGTGGCTGGAGTGCCTGAGCAGTTGATGGCCAACCTGAACCCGGCAGCGCTGGAAAAGGCCCAGGTGCGCTTCAGCACTGACCCTGAGCGACTCTTTGCTGCGCGGTGGCTCGATTATGAAGGCGAAGCCAGTCGCGACACGCAAACCTACGATGTAAGGTTTGCCCTGATAGAGACACCCCAGTGGGCCGTGCTACCAGGTATGACCGCAACGGTCCTTTTATCGCTAGCCACGACCGATCAGGCGGTCGTCCAAATACCAATGAGTGCCCTGCAGAGCGATGCCACGGGCAACTTCTTTGTTTGGGTGGTCGACCCGGTCAGCACCAAGGTCGCCCAGCGAGCCGTCAAACTGGGCATCCCAGTTCGAGACCATGTGCCCGTCATCGCTGGGCTTAGGATCGGCGAGCAAGTGGTGGCTGCCGGTGGCGCCTGGCTCTACGCCGGCATGAAAGTCCGGCCACTCGCGGAAGACTGACCCTTGTCGAGACCCTCACTGACCGACTTTGCACTGGCGAATCCCCTGTTTGTCTGGGTGGTGGTGCTGAGTTGCTTGTTCGCTGGGCTGGTCGGTGGGCAACGTATCGCGCAGCTCGAGGACCCACCCTATCCGATCAAGATAGCCTACGTTTTCACGGAGTACCCCGGGGCTTCGGCGCTGGACGTCGAACAGGAAGTTACCGAGGTACTGGAACGGTCGATTCAGGAACTCCCATGGATTGAGGAGATCGTCTCGCGGTCGCTGCCCGGACGCTCCGAAGTCCAAATAGAACTCGATCACTCGGTGTCTGCCGACGACACTGAGCAAATATGGGATGAATTGCGCAGGCGCGTAGCCGAGGGCGCGATGCGTTTACCGGCCAACGCGCACCCTCCTTGGGTCGAGGACGATTTCACTGACGTCTACGGACTGCTTTACGGCTGGGTCATTCCAGAGGGATACGACATCGCCACCCTACGCGATGCAGCGCGGCTACTCGAGACGGAAATCAAGCGCGTGGAACACGTTGCCAAGGTGCGCGTCGAGGGCGTTCCTGAGGAGCAGGTTTACGTCGACTTCAATTACGCCCAATTGCGCCAGCTGGGCGTACCGTTCTCTCGCATTGTCGAGGCAATCAACAGCGCCTCGGGCCTTTTCCCCGCTTCCATGATGGAGTCGGGCCCCCATCGGCTGCGGATTGATGTCCCGCTGCGGCGGAGCGAGGCAGTACTGGAGAATCTCCTAATTGCCCTCCCCGGCGAGACCTCGATGATTCGGCTTGGTGATATCGCCACTATCTCCCGAACGGAAACTCGCATCCCTTCCCTAATCGTCAGGCATGAAGGGCAGCGCATTTTTGCGCTGGGCATCGCTATCGACGAAACCCAGAATGTGGTTCGAGTGGGTAAGGTGGTCGAAGAGCGTCTGTCAGAGCTACAGCAACTACTGCCCGTCGGAATAGAAATGATCCCGCTGTTCGAGCAGCATCAGCTTGTCGACCAGACAATCAGCCAATTTCTCGTCAATCTCATCGCATCGGTCACCACCGTCATTCTGGCGCTATGCCTCTTCATGGGTTGGCGAGCCGGTGCCATGGTTGGCGCGGTGCTGATGCTGACTGTGAGCGGCACTATCGGCATCATGGCTGCCCTTGGGATCGAACTGCAGCGTATTTCGCTGGGTGCATTGATGATTGCAATGGGTATGTTGGTGGACAACGCCATTGTGGTCACAGAGGGCATGATCACCCGCATTAAACAAGGGGCAACCCCGAGGGAATCGGCCGTGTCGGCGGTTGCCAACACTCGCTTCCCACTACTCGCCGCCACCATCATTGGTGTTGCAGCCTTTGCGCCCATTGGTCTATCAGCAGATTCAACCGGCGAATACCTCGGCTCTCTATTTAAGGTTTGCGGCATATCGCTACTGTTGAGCTGGGCGCTGGCGATCACACTGGCACCCTCGATTGGCGTCGGCCTGCTGAAACCTGAGGCTACGGCGAAAGACGAGGCGCAAGTCTACTCCGGCCCAGTTTTTGTCGCCTATCGAAAGATCTTGAATCAGGGCATTTCACGGCGCGGCTGGACAACCATTTCACTGATTGGCGTCATGCTATTGAGCATGGTTGGGTTTACTCAACTCCGGCAGGGCTTTTTCCCCACGACCAGCACACCGCTATTTTTTGTCGATCTGTACCAAACTCAGGGTACGGATATTCGCACAAGCGATAAGCTCGCTGATCAAGTGCGGGAGCGTTTACGCTCTCTAGAGGGGGTCACTGAAATTTCCAGCTGGGCTGGCCGAGGCCCAATCCGCTTCACTATGATTTTACTGCCTGAACGACCTGATCCGGCCTACGCGCAACTGGTAGTGAATGTCGATAACACGAGCGCAGTGCAGGGCCTCATGGAGGCGACCAGCCAGCTGATCGAGACGGAATTCCCTGAAACTCACCACATGGTCAGACGCCTGGAATTCACCGAAGGTACTGCCAGCAAAATAGAGGCGCGCTTCTATGGCCCCGACCGCGCCGTGCTGCGAAGCCTCGCTGACCGAGCGATGCAACTCTACGTCGATTATGGTCTCGTTGATCGCAAGATCGATTGGCGCGAGCAGAGACTGTCTCTTCGGTTTGTCCCGGATGAATCTCGCGCACGCCGCGCTGGAATTCAGTTACCGGACGTTGCCCGGGCGGTGGCATCGAGCACAATAGGCACTAACGTGGGCGTGCTGCGAGATGCCGACAAGCCGGTCCCCATCGTCGCAAGGATCATGCCGCTGGCAGAGACAGCAGAGACGCTGCTTGAACGCGACTTGTGGAGCGAGAGCACCCAATCCTTCGTCTCCGCCCGACAGATCGTGTCGAGCGCAGCACTGCATGCCGAAGACAGTTTCATCATGCGCCACAATCGGGTTCGCCGGATCACCGTTCAGGGCAATGCACCACCGGGTCAGACCGCTAACGGTGCCTTTAACGCCATCAGAGCAGACATTGAGGCCATTGAGCTTCCGCCGGGCTACGAGATGAACTGGGGCGGCGAGTATGAAGCGATGACGCAAGCAAACGAATCCGTGATCAGTCGCTTTCCCATCGCTCTACTGGCGATGGTCATTGCGACACTGATGTTGTTTGGCAGCGTGCGGCAAATGCTGGTGATCTGGATGACCGTGCCGCTCATCATGGTGGGTGTTTTTCTGGGACTCTTTGTCACCAACCTCTCCTTCACCTTCCCTGCGATGCTGGGCCTGCTGAGCCTGGTCGGGATCTTGATCAAGAACTGCGTGATCATGGTCGAAGAAATCAATCTGCGCTCTGCTGATGACGGCCTGAGCCAACACGCGTTGGTGTCTGCCTGTGTAAGCCGCCTGCGCCCGGTGCTGCTGGCAGCAGGTACCACTATCATCGGCATGGCGCCGCTTCTGAGAGATGACTTCTTCCGCGAGATGGCGGTGTCGATCATGGGCGGGTTGGCCTTCGGATCGGTGTTGGCCCTCCTCGCCGTGCCGGTTTTCTACGCGCTACTGTTTTCGATCGGAAACAGCCGCAACGCTGCCTAAAGAGCTGGCTAGGATTGCCACGGCACCGCGTCGCTTAACGCTCCACAGTCACCATCGCGGAAGGAGAGACTGCTGGCTCGACGATGGTTAAAAAATCATTTCTGCTAATGACCCGCTCAGTGCAAGCACCGTATACCTAGCAGGAACCGAGTCCTATACTCGCGCCCTGACACGAGAAACAACCTGATCAAGAGGAGGGCTACTCATGACTCACGGTGTATTACTGCTGGACGGCGGCATGGGGCAGGAACTGATTCGACGTAGCCCCTCCCCTGCACATCATCACTGGTCACTTCAGGTCATGCTGGAGCAGCCCGAACTCGTCGCCGAGGTACACCGCGATTTCTGCGAAGCGGGCGCCAACGTCGCGTGCCTGAACACCTACGCAATTACCCACACCCGGCTGGCACGGGGCACGGGCCTGCCGCCGATCGGTAGTTTGTTGAATGATGCTCGAGATCTTGCGCAACAGGGCGTGGAGGCGAGCGGTCGGCCAGACACTGCCTTGGTGACCTCACTGCCTCCGCTGGTCGCCAGCTACCGCCCCGATACCCAGCTCCCCCTCGAGCAGGCCGTTCAAGAGTATCGGGAGTTGATTGAGCTGCAGGTGGAGAATGTTGACGGTTTTATCGCCGAGACAATCCCTTCCATCGCCGAGGCAACTGCGGTACTGACCGCAGCCGATCAAGCGGGTGTCAGGATTATGCTTGGGCTCACCGTTGCCGATGACGACGGCCAGCTTCTGCGCTCCGGAGAGCCACTTTTTGATGCGCTGGAGGCGATCGACGCCTTCGAGCCGCTTGCGGTGGTCATTAATTGCTCCAAGCCGGAGGCCGTCTCCCAAGCGATCCCTATCTTGAAGGAATCGCGCTTTGCCTTTGGCGCTTACGCAAATGGCTTTACGGCCATCGATGCACTGGAACCGGGGGGTGTGGTCGACGTGTTGGAAGCCCGACATGACCTCGATCCAGAGCAGTACGCAAAGTTCGCCGCCGAGTGGCTGGATGCAGGCGCCAGCGTCATTGGTGGCTGCTGCGAGGTCGGCCCGGACCACATCAAAACGCTCAGCACCCTGCTGCAAAGTCGGGGGCACGAACAGCTCACGTGGCACGATTTGGCCGCCTGATCAGGCCCCAACCCCCTCCGTTTTCTGGGCAAAAGTGAGACGCCTTTAGGGGCGCTGGGCTGCCGCCAAAAATTCACGAATTTGCTACTTGCGAGGTATAAATTTAAGCGCAAAATGCGCGCCTCTTTGATTCACATGTAATAGCGGTGAGCGCAGATTATGAGCACCCTCCGGCCCGTATCTTCATTGCTCTTTACGACAGCATTTCTGCTGGCCGGCCATGGCCTGCACATGACCTTTTTGCCGCTGCGCGCCAGCGAGCTCGGCCTGTCACAAACACTGATCGGCCTCAGTGGTTCGGCTTATTTTGCGGGCTTTCTGACCGGTGCGCTGATGATTCCCCCGATCATCGCCCGGGTCGGTCACATTCGCAGCTTCACGGCGTTGCTGGCCATCTTCCTGTCGAGCTTCCTGTTCCTCAGCCTTGTTGATGAAGGCATCTTCTGGGTGCTGGTGCGCTTTGTGCTCGGTGCCGTGATGTGCGGCTCCTACACTGTGATTGAAAGCTGGCTTGCCGAGCAGAGCGACAGTAGCCGCCACGGACGGGTTTTGTCGGTATACACCGCGATCGTTCTGATCTCCATGGCGGTGGGCCAGTATCTATTGGGCCTCACCGAAGCCAATCCGCTGTACCCCTTCATATTAGTGTCGTTGCTGGTGGGATTGGCAATCGTACCGGTCAGCCTCACGCGTTCGCTCGCTCCCGCCCCAGTACCGGCAACACGCTTTGACTTCTTCAAGCTGTACCGCCGCTCCCACACTGCGTTTGCCGGCGCGCTGGGATCGGGCGTGGTCATGGGCAGTTTCTGGGGTTTGGGCGCCATTTATGCGCTCGCGCAGACGAAGGACCCAAGCTTTGTTCCTGCTTTCATTGCCGCCAACATTATCGGCGGCGCTTTGGCTCAGTACCCAATAGGCATGGCCTCGGATCGTGTCGACCGGCGCTATGTGCTGGCAGCACTATGTGCCGCCAGTGGCGCGTCAGCGTTTGGTTTGACGCTGGCAACGTCTCCGGAATCACTGCTACTAGGATCATTCGCTTTCGGCGCTTTTGCCAACTCTCTCTACGCTGTGTCACTGGCCAAAGCAGCTGATAATTCAAAACGCGAAGAATTTGTCACGATTGGTTCCTCTGTCTTACTGCTGAACGCCCTCGGATCCGCGAGCGCTGCCCTGGTCGTAGGATGGGCAATGCGCACCTTGGGTGACGGCGCGTTGTTTGCGTTTGTTGGGGTCGCGAGCCTCGTGACTGGCGTATTCATCATTCTCCAGCCGCCGGGCCGCACCGCTGTCACCATCGACGAGCAAGGTGCGTTTATACCCGCAACATCGGCCATGGCGCCCGCTGCTTTCGATCAAGATCCGCGTTCTGACGAGGAGGTCGAATACGAGCCGGTTGCGCCCGTCGATGGCGAACTCGACGCGCCGCGAGAATTTACCGAGACAGAGTTTCCCAAGGCAGCAGCCTGATCAGTAGGTGCTCTTTGCCCACAGACGATGGGAACTCGCCGGCAGGTTAAGGCGCCTTGCGATCGTGACAAAAAGATTCCGTGGCACAGGTTTCAGCGCCATGCTTCGAGCCGCCATAATATCGATTGCGCCCCCGACCGAGTGACGCCATGACATCGCCTGCGATTACGATCGGGCCCCGAGTCCGGAAATCCCCCTTCTATGACGCGACCATAGAGGCCGGCGCTCAGGCTTTTACCATCTACAACCACATGTTTATGCCCACAAGCTACGGCGACACAACCGCCGAGTACTGGTCGATCGTCGAGGGTGTCTCGCTTTGGGACGTCGCCGCGGAGCGCCAGGTGGAAATCATTGGCCCCGACGCCCTGACTCTGACGCAGCTACTGACACCTCGGGACATCGACAAGTGCCCGATCAACCGGGCACGTTACGTGGTATTTGTCGATGAGAACGGCGGCATCATCAACGATGCCGTCATGTACCGACATGCCGAAAATCATTTCTGGCTGTCACCGGGTGACGGCGATGTGCTGCTGTGGGCCAAAGGCGTCGCCGCACAAAGTGGGCTCGATGTCACCGTCCGCGAACCCGACGCATCACCGCTGCAATTGCAGGGCCCGCTGGCACCGCGGGTGGCACACAAGCTGTTCGGCGACCTGGCTATTGAGCTTGGCTACTACCACTTTTGCCACACCGCGCTGGACGGTATACCCGTGGTGCTAAGTCGCACCGGATGGAGCGGCGAGTTGGGCTACGAAATTATTTTGAAAGACAGTAGCAAAGGTACCGCGCTGTGGGATCTCTGCATGCAAGCCGGAGCCGAGTTCAACATTCAGGCCGCCTGCCCCTCCTTGGCACGCAGCATGGAAGGTGCACTGCTCTCTTATTGCAGTGATATCACCCTGAACGACAGCCCCTTCACCATCGGTATGGATCGACTCTTGGATATCGACAAGCCTCATGATTATGTCGGTAAGGCTGCGCTGCAGGCCATTGCCAAGACAGGGCCGGGGCGGCGACTGGTCGGCGCCAACTTTGGCGGCGACCCCGTAGTGCCCAACCAGCACTTCATGGACGTCAAATCGGGCGACGAGGTGGTTGGCCACGTGACGCGCTACTGCTGGTCGCCGCGGTTGAAGCACAACATTGCACTGCTCAACGTACCCAGCGCTATGGCCGTGGCCGGCACAGCACTCTTGCTCGATGCCGGCGATAGCTGGCGGGATGCCGAGGTCGTTGACATCCCGTGGATACCATCAGAGAAGATCATCCCTGCTTTTTGAATGAGTTCCAGCGCAGCGATGATCTGGGCGCTTGGCGTCAAAGCATCAGAACCCGATAAGCCGACCCTCTATTTGTGGCAACCGACTGCCACAACTGGGCACGTGAACGACTTGCTGAAACGGCGCGTATAGATAACGTATGGGCCCTGATATCAAGGCGGGAAGCAGAGATGTCTAAACAGCAACTTGGTAATGACTACCCCGACGCAACAGAGAAACTTGATCGGGGTGTACTGGGACTTTTCAGCGCAGCAGAGCGGATCCTGCTCGTGATTATCAGCCTGCTGACCATGGTGGCGGTCGCACTGGAGTTATCCACCTTTTTTGACGCAGGTCGCATCAGACTTGCGGACTTGTTGCTGCTGTTTATCTATCTTGAGGTGATTGGCATGGCCTACGCCTACTACGCCACCCATAGCGTCCCCGTGACGTTGCCTGTCCTCATCGCCATCACCGGTATCACCCGGTTGATCATCCTGCAAGGAAAAGAGGCCGAGCCCAGCAAATTATTGTTTGAGGCGGGGGCGGTTCTGCTACTCGCAATAGCACTGGCCATCCTGACATGGGCATCCCAACGCTCTCCATCCATCAACTCCAGTGACAACCCAGGTCATTAATCCTCCCCGGTGCGCTCATGCCCAAAGACCTGAAGCGCCGGTGCTAATATGGCGAGATGCCCTACCAGCCACTCTTCCCCGAACTGAACACCCCAGGTTTCGCCGCGGGATGGGCGCCACTAGGCGAATTACAGGGCGATCTTGATCCGGCAGAATGGCAAGACATCTCAGCCGCAAGCACGGCGCGGCAGCGGGATTTCATCGCCGGACGGCGGTTAGCAAGGGCCATCTCGTCAACGCTTGAATTACCCCCTTACCCGCTGCGTCGCGGGGAGGATCGATCGCCGGTTTGGCCCGACGATCGCGCAGGCAGCCTCTCCCATGGCAAAACGCTCTGCGCTGCCGCCATCGGCAAACGAGACGAAGTACGATCAGTGGGGATCGACATCGAGTCAGTCGGACGTGTGGAGCCCAAACTTTGGCCAACGCTTTTTACTGAGCGGGAGGTCACCCACTTTGCTTCCCTTGAATCGGATCAAGTGGCTAAGGAGACCACGCTATTTTTCAGCGCGAAGGAAACCTTCTACAAATGCCAGTACCCGGTCACCCATGGCTGGGTCGGGTTTCAGGATGTCGAGATCCAGCGCAGGGATGACAGCACACTCTTGGCGAGGCCCACCTGCGGATCTGTGCAGATCTGGCATCAGTCGCCCATTCACCTACTACAACTCGATGCGTCGCATGTCGTCACTCTCATGGTACTCAAGGCGTAAAGCACCGACCTACTCTCAAAACAGGCTGTGCTCGCCGCGCTCGGGGGGCGAAATGTCTCCTGAAGCCAACTTTGCATAAAAATCGGCCAGCGTGTCTTCACCGAACTCGGGGGTGGCATCAGCGTCGTACCGCTTGGCGCTCTCGTCCCAGTGCAGCATGGACTCCGTCGCATAAAATTTGGCAATGCGAAGAAATTCCATGCGATCCCGAACTCGCTGTGACACCAGCGCCAACGGGCTGATCACCCAGCGGATCCAATCGAACATCTCAGGCGGAATCGACGTACTGCGAAAAGGTCGCCCCAAGCCCTCGCACAGCATCCGCCCCTGATCCTGAGGCGTGAGCGCCGGCCCAGGCCCGCCAACGGGCAGTGTCACAGTACCCTGCCTCTCCTCAGCCAGTTGCATGACAATAAATCGCGCCAGATCCCGGTCTGATATGGGCTTACAGGCAGTCAGGTTACCGCTACTGAAGAGTAAAAAGGGCTTGCCATTACGAACCCGCTCAAACTGACCGACCAGCGAGCGAAAAAACGCCGTCGCCCGAATAACCGTGCTGGGCACGGGTGAGCGATGCAGCAGCGCCTCAAACTTCAGCTTTTCTCGCTGAAATGCCAAGCGCGGTCGTTGCACGCAGATCGCCGACAGCAACACAAAATGTTGTGCGTCGATCCGCTCGGCGTATTCAAGTAACCTCCGGTTGGCCTCGTACTCGACTTCTCGGGAATCAATTGGCGCCCCGCTGCGACTGGCCAGGCAGGAAATCACGGCGTCGACTGCCGGGACCGATTGATCCCAATTTGGATCGGAGGTGATCGCGGCCTCGGTCACTGTGACGGCGTCCGCCGAGCCAAGTGGCAGTCGGCGGCCCGGCCGCACCAACGCGACAATGTCATGGCCCTCTGCGATAAGCTCCTGAAGCACCGCCTGACCGATGTAACCTGTTGCACCTGCCAACAGTACCCGCATGACCCACACCGATAACTCGATCACTCCACCCTAGGTGGGCCGCTCCCGAGCGTCAATGGCTGTAGAGACACATTCCCCGGGCAACAGCGCGTTACAACAAATGGCTCAGCCGATCATCGATTCGGCAAATCATTCGCGGATTATCGAGATGGCATGGGAAGATCGCACGCCCTGTTGGGCATTCTTATCATGGCGTAACGCTGGTCACTGAACCCTCACCCCAAAACAGTGGGCTAGCCTCCCTAACAGCGATTAAGCTGTCATCGTGGGAAGATGCTGATCAACACACGGTGAGTACCAAACGCATGACCATATCAGTTCTGGGTTCAGGAGATGCAACGGTGGTAACGCCGGAGGCCGCGCTGCCGGAGCCTCTGCGCGATACAGCGATCTCCTGCCGACTCTTGGCGGTCCCCGACGCGGTGTTTCCGGGATCAACAGAAGCGCGACTGATCTGTGAGCAGGCCTATTTCGATGCCGGCATGGCGGCAGCCGCCAACGGTGCCGAAGCGCTGTACATCAACACGGTCGGGGACTACGGCGTCATCAAACTGCAGACCGCGCTCGATATACCGGTCAGCGGAGCGGGCGCCGGCGCGCTGCGGCAGGCGCTACGGCACG
>Ga0181594_10003877_pt1 | contig 13460 bp, 13 predicted proteins | sample 071ome_18_FD_145603 | JGI IMG/M metagenome (GOLD analysis project Ga0181594, IMG submission 145603) | Coastal salt marsh microbial communities from the Groves Creek Marsh, Skidaway Island, Georgia - 071413BT metaG (spades assembly) | ecosystem: Environmental > Aquatic > Marine > Intertidal zone... | reverse complement strand
CTGTCGGTCCCTAAGCTCTACTTTGGGTACGCGACAGGCGCGAACTTATTTTTTCCATTGTCGGTAGGGGCGAGCGCGATCTTGTTCCCCGATAAGCCTACCCCCGCGCGTCTTTTTGAGCAGATCGATCGCCACAAGCCTACCTTGATGATCAATGTCCCGACCTTGATCAACCGGATGCTGTCTGAGCCGGGCGCAGAGGCGCGTGACCTGAGCTCCCTTAGGGCGGTCACCTCCGCTGGAGAGGCCTTGCCCGTCGCCTTACATGAGCGCTGGGATCAGCGCTTTGGGGTGCCACTCTATGATGGGCTTGGGACGGCTGAGATGTGGCATATTTTCTTGACCAACTCCGAGCACGCGAGCAGAAAAGGGACCCTCGGGCAGGTCGTTGAGGGCTTTGAGGTCTCGCTGAGGTCCGCGGATGGCGCGGAGGTCTCGGTTGGTGAGGCGGGCGTCATGTGGGTGAAGGGTGGCGCTCGAGCGACGGAGTATTGGCAACAGCGTGAGGCGAGCGAGCTCGCCTTCCAAGGCTCATGGTATGCATCTGGTGACCTGATGCGAAGGGATGAGGATGGGTTTTACACGTACTGTGGTCGCCAAGATGACATGATTAAGGTCGCGGGGAAGTGGGTCTCTCCCAAAGAGGTAGAGGACGCGCTGATGGCGCATGAGGGGGTGAAGGAGTGCGCGGTGATCGGCAGTGAGGATGAGGCCGGCCTGCTCAAGGCCTTCGCATATGTGATCCCACGAGACCTTGACGCGCTGACCCAGGACCCTGAGGGCTTAAAGCGCTCTATCTTGGGCCACTTAGAGGCGCGCCTCGATCGCTATAAGCTCCCCAAGAGCCTCACCTTGAAGGGAGACTTCAAGCGCACTCACCTTGGCAAGATCGACCGAGGAGCCCTTCGGTAGCCCGCTACGGAGCGGGCGCCTGCTCTTGAGGTGACCGCTGATCTGAGCGCTCCTCGCCCTTTGGCTCAAGGGCGATGAGGCGAGCGACCCTCAAGGTGTGGCTCTCGATCGATTTTTGACGCGCCTCTATGTCAACCAAGAGCGTCACAGGCTCCTCACCCCGCTCCCTCAAGGTCAAGAGGAGCGCGCGGGCCTCTGCGGAGAGGGGACGCTCGATCGCGACTCGCTCCCACAGCCCCAGCGCAGGTGGAGGGGTAGAGGGCTCATTCGGGTCAAGCGGTCGAAGCTCAACGCTAGTGATGAAGCGCTCACTCATGAGACACGGGCAGGGATTAAAGCGCGCCCATCGGGGTTGCTCCCCCATGCTCCAGCGTGGCGCGCCCGAGGCTCTGGGGCCCCCACAGCCTAAGAGGGTGAGGCCGACGAGCAAGCAGAGGCTGAGCTTAGCGCTCATTCATAAGCTCTTTGTGCGTGACATCTATGATCAATGACTCATGAGACGAGCCCTCTTGGGAGGCTTCGGGCTCGGCGCTGACCGCTTGAGGGAGCGGTAAGCGCTCGAGGAGCCTCGCAGAGAGGAGCGCGTGGCTCTGCTGTGTGCTCACGCGATTTTTACGTGCCTCCTCAGGCACCTCAAAGCGCTCAGCGAGCAGACGGAAGGTCTTAGCGCCGATCCCCTTGATGAGGCCGAGCTCTTCCATTCTGCGGAAGGGCCCATACTCATCTCGGTAGGCGAGGATCTCATGCGCGCGAGACGCCCCGACCCCCTCGAGCTCACAGAGCTCAGCGAAGCTCGCGGTGTTGATGTCTGCGCGAGGCTCAGGTGTAGGCTCAAGGCTCATCAGGGCCTCACTATAGAGGCGCTTGGCGTCTAAGAGCGCGAGAGGCTGCAGGAGGTAACGGACGCCCTCTTTGAGTGGGGTGGTGACCCATGGCTTACTCAAGACCCTCCACAGAAAAGCGCTGAGTGGGTAGACGATCAAGAAGAGGACGCATGACGCGCGCAGTCCTAAAATTAAGAGGGCAGGGAGCGCCTGAAACATAAGCTCTTAGGTCTTATTTAATGTTCGGGTTTGGGTTTGGTTGCTCCTCAAGGCTCGCAGGCGCGGTCTTACCCATCTTGATCTTTTGGGTGTTGTTCTCGACTGTCTTCTTACCGATTCCCTTGACGCGAGTCAGGTCCATTGGGCTGGCGAAGGGGCCGTTCGCCTCACGGTCTTTAACGATGGCCTCAGCGCGCTTTTTACCGATGCCTTTGAGCGTCATCAGCTCGGCTGCGGTCGCGGTGTTGATGTCAACTCGACCGTCTGCGACGACCTCCTTGACCACGGCCTTCTTGACCGCGACCTTAACAGCGGTCTTCGCGGGGGTCTTAGCCTTCAGCTTTGCAGGTGGGGCGCAGAGCGCTACGCTACAGAGTCCGAGCGCTGTGACGAGCGCGAGGGCGATGTGAAGAGTGTTCCGCGCGACGCGCGTCATGGATGAGGGAAGCATAAGCGCTCCTTGTGGTGGGTGAGTGTGTGAAGCCACGATGAACCTAGCATAGGTGTTCGAGCTAGAGGCTAGATACGTCATTCATGGGGCTTTATTCGCTCCCTGATTACGATCTGCTGTCAAGAGTAAAGTTGAGCCTTGATCAGAATCATGACGGCGTGAGTGGAGAACTGCGTGACAGCGGAGCGATAAAGACATAAAGTGAAGCCCTCAGGATCTCACTATGGCCACAGGAGCTCGTATGAAAACTCAGTTCACGTTCACCTCAATGTGCTCAACCCTCTTGGGGCGCGCTGTGTTGGTCGCTTATGTGCTGATCCCCGCCGCGCTCGCCTTCGCGGAGGGAGGTGGTGGTGGCGCGATCGATGGGAAGGGAGGGAGCGGTCCGGAGCCCTCCTCTTTAGCTCTCTTAGGGGTCGCGACTGGGGTCGGGCTCCTGATCTCTAAGCGTCGTGGCGGAGCGACTCCCGCTCAAGAAGAGGAGCGTTGAGCGACATATGAGTGAGCTCATCTATGATTGGAACACCGTAGGCGCTGAGGCCTCGCCACGCGTTGAGGTGGATGATGAGACCTTACGTGATGGGCTCCAGAGCCCCTCAGTGCGTGAGCCGAGCCTAGAGCAAAAGATCGAGCTCTTAGAGGCGATGATCTCTTTGGGAATCAAGCGAGGTGATATTGGGCTCCCTATGTCCGCTCAGCTAGAGGACATTAAGGGCCTCTTAGGGCACATCAGCAGTCAGCGTCGCCCCTTTGCGCCAGGGCTCGCGGTCAGGACGGTGATCAGTGACCTTCAGCACGTCGCAGACCTACAGCAAGCGTATGGGATCCCAGTTAAGGCCGAGGCCTTCTTAGGTTGCTCACGGATACGCCTCGCGGTTGAGGGCTGGGACCTTGATAAGGTGCTTCGGCTCGCCGAGTCTGCGGTTCAGTTCGCCCGCGCAGAGGGGATCCCGATGATCTTTGTCACGGAGGACACCACGCGCGCCCACCCCGATGACCTCCGAGCGGTCTATGGGCTCGCGCTTGACGCGGGGGTCGAGGAGGTCTGTATCGCTGACACGGTAGGCCACTCAACTCCGTATGGGGTCCGAGCCGTAGTGAGGGCGATCAGAGAGCTCGCGACGGAGCGAGGTCGAGAGGACGTGTTAATCAACTGGCACGGGCACTCAGACCGAGGGCTCGCTGTGATCAACAGCCTCGCGGCCGCAGAGGCTGGAGCTGACGTCCTACACGCGGCGGGCCTCGGGATTGGTGAGCGTAGCGGGAACACCCCCATGGATCAGCTCCTCGTAAACCTTAAGCTTATGGGGCGCTGGGACCATGACCTGACGGGCCTTAAAGACTATGTTCAGCTCGTGAGCGAGTGTGTAGATGTCCCCGTTCCGCGAAACTACCCTGTCTTTGGTTCAGACGCGTTTCGGACCGCTACAGGTGTACACGCCGCGGCCCTCCTTAAAGCGAGAAGAGATGGGGATCGCGCGCTAGAGGACGTCGTCTATTCAGGCGTCCCAGCGCACTTGTTTGGCCTTGAGCAAGAGGTTGAGCTTGGGCGGATGAGCGGTAAGAGCAACGCCCTCTATTGGCTTCGCAAGCGAGGCCTCCCTGAAGACGAGGAGCTGGTGGATGACCTCGTGAAGGCAGCCCAGCGTAGCTCCGTGGTCCTCAGCGAGGTTGAGCTCCTTGGGCTCGTCAGCTCATATCAAGAGCGCGCCTAAGGGAGAGAGGTGGGACATGCCAATCTACAGTGTAGAGGAGGGGGGGCTGGCGCGAGCGGTCGACGCGTTACGCGCTGGGTCGTGTGTTGGGCTCCCCACCGAGACAGTGTATGGGCTCGCGGCCGACGCGCTCAACCCCCTCGCAGTGGCGAAGGTCTTTGAGACCAAGGGTCGACCACACTTCGACCCGCTCATTGTTCACCTTGGGCCCGAGCAGGACCCTGCGCGGTGGGTGACCTTGAGCGACACAGCGCGAGCCTTGATCGACGCCTTTTGGCCAGGGCCTCTCACCCTGCTCGTCCGGAAGGGACCTGAGATCAGCGACCTCGTCACCTCCGGACACCCGACCGTGGCGCTCCGTTGCCCTGCTCACCCGGTCGCCCAGGCCTTGCTCAGCTCGTTTGGTGGGCCGCTCGTAGCGCCGAGCGCCAACCCCTTTGGGCGCATCAGCCCCACGAGCGCTGAGGCGGTGATGGATGGGCTGGGGGCGCGCCTCGAGGTGATCCTAGATGGAGGTCCATGCGCGGTGGGCTTGGAGTCCACGATCGTTGACACGACCGAGGCGCCCCCCTCACTGCCGATCTTACGCCTTGGTGGGATTGAGCCCGAGCGCCTCGAGGCGCTCGGCTTTGAGCTGAGCTACCCCACCCCGATCATTGGACAAGCGCCGGGCACCCTGAAGAACCACTACGCGCCCCGTAAGCCCCTCTATGTGTTTGATGGGGAGCTGAGTGAAGGGCAGATCCCAGAGGAGGCGGGCTGTCTACGTTGGCGGGCTCCGCTCAACCGGAGTGCTTTTGAGGTGCTGTCTGCTACGGGCTCTAGCCTTGAGGCGGCCGCTAGGCTCTTCGGCGCGATGCGCGCCCTTGACGCGAGCCCAGCGCCGTGGCTGATCGCTGAGCTCCCTCCTAGCGCGGGCCTAGGCGGAGCGATACGTGATCGACTCATGCGTGCAGGGAGCGGACACTATGACCCAGATCACCCACCTCAGCTCATGAGACGGCCTGAGGAGGACACCTAGACCAGGAGGCTCGCTATGCTCCCACTGCTCCACACCACCCCACGGCTAAGTGACCTGCGCTCCGCGGGCTCTTGGGACGCGCTCTTGCTCGTGTGCCCAAGTGACCTCACAGGGGTGAGCCCTGCGCTGTTACAGGAGCTCCAGTCAGCCCAGCGGCTTGATGAGCGCTTAACGCAGGCTGGAGACGCTCAGCTCGTGATCAGTGACGAGGGGCTCGGTAGGCGTCTCATCCTCGCCCTTGTGGGTGACCTGAAGGGGGACTGTGATGACGTTCGGGTGTGGCGTGACGCCGCTCGCCACGCGATGGAGTGCGCCCTCGCGGTCGGCGCTCAGCGCCCTGCGCTCTGGGTGACAGGGGTCCCCGCTGAGGGCTGGCTCGCGGAGCGACACCTGAGGGCGAGAGAGGCCTCGACCTTGGGCGCGATGAGCGCGCTCTGGCATCCGCTCGAGGCCAGAGAGCAGGCGCGTGGGCGGACGCTTGAGGCCGTAGGGGTATGTCTAGAGGGCGCTGGAGGTCTCCTGGGCGCTGAGGGCGCAGAGGGCGATCACGCTCGGGTGGAGTGGGCTCGTTGGCTGATGGGGGTAGAGCATGGGCGTTGCCTCGCGCGGGACGTCGCAGGTACGGAGCCTGAGCGGATGGCGCCCCCTAAGGCAGAGGAGCTCTGTAAGCGCGTCTTTAAGGGGAGCGCGGTGCGTGTAGATGTGGTGAAGGGCGCCCCTGAGCTCGTGGAGCGCTACCCGCTCCTCTCCGCTGTCGCGCGCGCATCCATGGGGGTAAAACGTCATCAACCTAGGGTCGTCTGGCTCCGTTATGAGGGGGAGGGTGAGGTGACACGCTCGCTCTACTTCGCGGGTAAGGGGGTCACCTATGACACGGGTGGGGCTGACCTGAAGACGGGTGGGCATATGGCAGGGATGAGCCGAGATAAAGGGGGGGCGGCGGCGGTGATTGGCTTCTTCCTCACCCTCGCTCAGCTCAAACCGAAGGGGGTGCGGGCGGTCGCGGCGATCGGCCTCGTACGGAACAGCATCGGCGCGGACGCGTTCGTCACAGATGAGATCATCACCTCTCACGCAGGGGTGAGGGTGAGGATCGGCAACACCGACGCTGAGGGGCGCCTTGTGCTCGCTGACCTCCTCTCGCATCTGCGGGTTGAGGCGCTTGAGGAGCAAGGTAAAGGGGGGACGCCTCAGCTCTTTACGGTCGCGACGCTCACGGGCCACGCGGGGCGAGCGGTGGGCCCCTACTCTATCTGCCTCGACAATGGGGAGGCGGAGCGTCAAGGGGTCTCCGCGGAGCTGTTTGAGGCTGGGGAGCGCTCGGGAGACTGCTTTGAGCGCTCTCGGTTACGCCGTGAAGATTACGAGTTCGTACGGCCACGTACGCTCGCAGATGACGTGATCTCATGTAATAACGAGCCCTCCTCAGGCACCGCGCGAGGTCACCAGTTCCCGATGGCTTTCTTAGTGAAGGCCGCTGGGTTATCCACTCACGGCCGTCAAAGTGAAGCCCCGCTCGCCTATACCCACTTGGACATCGGTGGGAGCGGGGTCGAGGGTGGAGACTGGCAACATGGGCGCCCTACCGCGGCCCCTGTGCTCGCTTGGTCGGAGGCGTGGTTAAGGGCTTAACGCTAGAGTTTAACGTTAGAAGCGCTAGAGTTAAGCCGTTAAGTTTGTTAGACATGTAACACCTCACCGACATGGGGCGTGTGTTTATTTTTGGTGTATTTATTTTCTTCAATCAACAGAGGTACACGATGTCTCAAATCATCAACAAGACGCTCCTGGTCTTGCTCACGGCGTTGATCATCCCTACAGGGTGTGACAATGGAGACTCGCTCGAGGCTCGCTTTGACGGGCTCGCCCCAGTCGCGGAGCTCGACGGGGTAGACACGGGTAAGTTTGATCAGGCGCACACCGTCGCGACGTGGAGCTTGAGGGAGGATGGGGAGTACAGCATGCTTGAGGGGCTCAATCAGCTGGGTGAGCGGAGCTTCGCGGCGGTGATCCCTGTGGCGCCTGAGGGCGAGCAGATGACGGTGCACATCTCAGGGGAGTCGCGCTGTGAGCTGCTCGTAGAGACCGCGAGCTTAGCGCTCATCAGCACGAGCTGTAGCGAGGCTGACCTTAAGGCGCTTGAGATCCCCACCATTCAGCTCGTGAGTACCTTGAGCCCCTCTCTGGAGATGGGTGGCGAGATGAAGGGGGATGGCCTGTTAACGAAGATCGCCTGTGTGGGCGCAGGGATCGGGGCGGCGCTGATCAGCGCGATCGTCTGGCAGTTCGCCTCAAGCGTCGCGATCGCGGGCGCGAGCGTCAGCACGACGGTCCCGATCCTCAGCGCTGGTGGCACGGTGCTGGGCGCTGTGAGCCTCTGCTATAGCGCTTTCTTTGATGGTGGTGAGGTGAGCAGCTGTGTGGGAGGCTGTGATGACGACCTGAGCTGTGTAGAGGGCTGTGTATTGATCGCTAAGTCTGAGCACAGCGCGCTGAGCGGGGCGGACCTCGCGGAGCGCGCGGCCACTGACCTCATGCAGTGCGTCAGCGAGTGTGATGGGCTCCACGGATGTGAGCCGATCTGCTATGAGCTGGTCTCCTCACGTATGGAGGAGATGAGCGTCGAGTGACGCGCTGACGAGTGACGCGCTGAGTGGGGGCGGGTCACCGCACCCCATCAGGCGCTCACCTGTGCCTCTTAGCTGAGGCTCCCTGAGATAAAGTCACGGTTCATCCGGGCGATGAAGTCCATGCGGATCCCCTTAGGGCACGCGGCCTCACACTCGCCGTGATTGGTGCAGCCACCAAAGCCCTCAGACTCCATCTGGTTGACCATGTTCACCGCGCGCTCACCACGCTCGACCTGACCCTGAGGCAGGAGCCCGAGGTGGGTGATCTTAGCGGAGGTGAAGAGCATCGCGCTCGCGTTCGGGCAGGCCGCGACACAGGCGCCACAACCGATGCAGGTCGCGGCGTCAAAGGCGAGGTCCGCCTCCTGCTTGTTCACGGGGGTCGCGTTCGCGTCTTGGGCGCTCCCTGTGTTGACAGACACATAACCACCCGCCGAGATGATGCGATCGAACGCGGAGCGGTCGACCATAAGGTCCTTGAGGACAGGGAAGCCCTTGGCGCGCCACGGCTCAATCCAGAGCTCAGCGCCGTCGTTGTACTCACGCATGTGGAGCTGGCAGGTCGTGGTGAGCTTGCGAGGCCCGTGCGGGACGCCGTTGACGACCATCCCGCATGAGCCACAGATGCCCTCACGGCAGTCGTGGTCAAAGGTGACAGGCTCCTTGCCCTCCTCGATCAGCTGCTCATTAAGTTGGTCGAGCATCTCGAGGAAAGAGCTGTCATGGCTGACGCCGTTGAGCTGGTAGGTCTCGAAGGCGCCGGCGTCACGCTTGTTCTTTTGGCGCCAGACGTGGAGCTTGATGTTGATCTCTTTGCTCATCGTTATGTCCTCCTGTTACTTGTAGCTGCGCTGGCTTGGCTTAACGTAGTCAAACTCAAGCTGCTCTTTGTGGAGCGCGGGCTCCTCATCCACACCCTTGAACTCCCACGCCGCGACGTACTGGAAGTTCTCATCATCACGCTTTGCCTCACCCTCTGGGGTCTGGTGCTCCTCACGGAAGTGTCCACCACAGCTCTCCTCACGGTGGAGCGCGTCACGGATCATCAGCTCACCAAACTCTAGGAAGTCAGCGACGCGACCCGCTTTCTCGAGGCTCTGGTTGATGCCGTCTGGGTCACCGAGGACCGAGACGTTCTCCCAGAACTCTGCGCGGAGCGCTTTGATCTGCTCGATCGCGCCCGTGAGGCCTTCTTTGTTACGGGCCATACCACAGTGATCCCAGCAGATCTTGCCGAGCTCACGGTGGAAGGAGTCGGGGCTCCGCTTACCCTTAACGCTCATGATCTTCTCAATGCGCGCCTTAACCGCGCTGAGCGCCTCTTGCGCGGCCTCATGGCTGTCGTCCACAGGCGTGAGCTCACGGCCCTCATTACCCAGGTAGTTACCCATTGTCGCGGGTAAGACAAAGTAGCCGTCCGCGAGCCCCTGCATCAGCGCTGAGGCGCCGAGGCGGTTCGCGCCGTGATCTGAGAAGTTCGCCTCACCGGCCACGAAGAGCCCAGGGATGTTGCTCTGGAGGTTGTAGTCTACCCACAGCCCACCCATGGTGTAGTGGATCGCAGGATAGATGCGCATTGGGGTCTCGTAAGGGCTCTCGTCGGTGATGCGCTCGTACATCTCGAAGAGGTTCCCATAGCGCGCGGCGATCGCGTCCTTACCGAGGCGCTTGATCGCGTCGGAGAAGTCGAGGTAGACGCCGAGGCGCTGGCCGTTGACCTCTGGCCCGACGCCACGGCCATCATCACAGGCCTCCTTGGCGCTACGTGAGGCGATGTCACGAGGCACGAGGTTACCAAAGGCAGGGTACTTACGCTCGAGGTAGTAGTCGCGGTCGGCCTCAGGGATGTCCTTAGGGTTCTTTCCGCAGTCCTCTGCCTTCTTGGGGACCCACACGCGACCGTCATTACGGAGCGACTCAGACATGAGCGTGAGCTTGCTCTGGTGGCTCCCTGAGACAGGGATACAGGTGGGGTGGATTTGAGTGTAGCAGGGGTTTGCGAAGAGCGCGCCACGGCGGTGTGCGCGCCAGGTCGCCATCACGTTACAGCCCATCGCGTTGGTGGATAGGTAGAAGACGTTCCCGTAGCCACCGCTCGCGAGCACGACCGCGTCCGCGAGGTGCGTGCTGATCTCACCGGTGGTCATGTCACGGACCACGATGCCACGCGCGCGACCGTCGATGACGATGAGGTCCATCATCTCGGTGCGCGGGAACATCTCAACGCTCCCCGCCTGGATCTGACGCTCGAGGGCCTGGTAGGCGCCGAGCAGGAGCTGTTGTCCTGTTTGGCCACGCGCGTAGAAGGTACGGCTGACCTGCGCGCCACCAAAGGAGCGGTTGTCGAGGAGACCGCCGTAGTCACGAGCGAAAGGCACCCCCTGCGCGACGGCCTGGTCGATGATGTTGACGCTCACCTGCGCGAGGCGATAGACGTTGCGCTCACGGGAGCGGAAGTCGCCCCCCTTCACGGTGTCATAGAAGAGGCGGTAGACGGAGTCGCCGTCCCCTTGGTAGTTCTTCGCGGCGTTGATCCCGCCCTGCGCGGCGATGCTGTGCGCGCGACGTGGGCTGTCCTGATAACAGAACGCCTTCACGTTATAGCCGAGCTCGCCCATTGTCGCGGCGGCGGCGCCCCCGGCGAGGCCGGTGCCGACCACAATGATGTTAAACTTACGCTTGTTTGCTGGGTTGACGAGCTTCATGTCGAAGCGGTGGCGATCCCATGCTGTCTCGATGTCCCCTGCTGGGGCCTTTGAGTTAAGCTCCACGGTTGGCTCCTTTCTTATTTAATGAGGCCCGCGAGGACGGCCACAGGGATAGAGATGTTACCGACGCCAATCGCGAGCGCGACGGCGGTTGATACCTTACGACGGAGGCCGTTGTAGCGGTCATGGTTGAGCCCGAGGGTCTGCATGAGGCTCCAGGTCCCATGGAAGAGGTGGAGGGCTAAGAAAGCCTGCGCGACGACATAAAAGCCCGCGATGTATGGGATCTGGAAGCTATTCACGACGTTCATATAGACGTCGACGCCACCCTCGCTGAGGGCCGTGTGCTCAGGGCCTACGACGCCACAGGTGAGGTGGAGCAGGTGATAGACGATAAAGAACAGGATCGTGATCCCGCCGAACTTCATCGATTTAGAGGCTGCCGTGCTCGCTTGGCGGACTTGACGGGCGTATTTCACCGGGCGCGCAGCGCTGTTTTGCTGGATCAAAGAGATCGCAGACCAAGCGTGGGCGAGCACCGCGACGAGGAGCACGGCGCGGGTACCCCAGATGAGGCCGGGCATAGAGTGAAGCCACGCTGCGTATGCGTTTAACGCGGTCTTACCTTTGCCAGGCTCCATGAGCTCTTGCATGATCTGGAGGTTGCCGAGCATGTGCCCGATGACGAAGCCGATCAGGATGAGCCCTGAGATGGCCATCACCACCTTTTTTCCGATGGTGGTCTGATAAAATGTGAGCTTGGTGGTGCCCATTCATCCTCCCTTTGGGTGGGGTTGTGGGTGTAGATATGATTGGTTTAGTACCATGATTGAACGCTCGTTGGTGTAGCAGGTAGAGACACAAAAGTACAGGGGCTCAACCTGCGCGCCTCCCCCTCTCAAGGGGTCCACATGAAAGGATGCAGTAGAGGGGAGTAAAGATGCGGGCTGGTCGCCTTAAACCTGACCTGGTAGACGACCAGCAAGCAGGCCGTGCGCGACGCTCATAAAGCGCTCGCCAAGGGAGCGCTTCAGAACATAGCGCACGGCGTACACATCATAGGTCTCTATGGCGTCGATGATCAGCTCGTCGCTCGTCTTGAGCTCATCGATCAAGCCCACCTCAAGCGCCTGAGTCCCGAGCCAGGTCTCTCCTGTCGCGACCTGCTCGATATGTAAGCTCGGTCTCGCCTCCTGCACAAAGCTCTTAAACAGCTCATGGGTGGTGTTGAGGTCCTCAATAAATTTCTCACGACCCTCCGCTGTGTTCTCCCCAAGGGTGGTGAGGGTGCGCTTAAATTTTCCAGCGGTGTGGAGCTCGACGTCAACATCAAGGCGCTTGAGGAGGCGGTTGACGTTCGGGAGCTGGGCGATCACGCCGATCGAGCCGATGATCGAGAAGGGGGCTGCGCAGATCCGATCCGCGACACAGGCCATGAGGTACCCCCCGCTCGCCGCGACCTGATCGACTGAGATCCACAGCTCGATCGCGCCGTCTCTCAAGCGCTTGAGTTGAGAGGCCGCGAGGCCATGCGTGTGTACATAGCCCCCCGAGTTATGAAGCTTAAGGAGCACCCTGTCTCCCTCACCCGCGACATCTAGGATGGCGCTGACCTCTCGACGGAGGCCCTCAACCGCGCTCGCCTGAACGTCCCCTTTAAAGTCAAGGACAAACATGCGGGGGCGATCGGAGAACGTGAGCTCCTCGCCACCTAGCTCACGCGCGCCCTGCTTTTTTGCGATTTTATCGTTACGCTTACGCTCTTTAATGGTCTGTTTAGCGCGCTGTTGGGCGTCTTTTTGACGGGCTTTTTCATCCTTAGTGAAGGCCTTGTCAGCCATCGCGCGGGCGCTCCTGGGCACAAGCGCGCTCCTGAAGCGCCTCGATGAGCTTCGTAGCTCTTCGTTCAGGTGCTGAATCGAGAGCTGACCCTTCTCAGGTGCCTCCTCTCCCTCGCGCCCCCCTCTGATCACCGCGATCAGCACGATCACGACCACCATCACGACACCAGACTTGATGAGGAAACCAAGGACGTCCCAGAGCATCTCCCACATATGCGCCCCTATCTGTCTTTCACAAGCGATACGATCGCTGAATTTTAAGGGCGCTTAGTGCTCATCGTCATGAGCATCGGCTTGATGATCATCCGGGTGGACGGTATCAGCGTCTTCAACAACGACACGACCTGTAATCGCGCGGTAGATCTTCGCGCCCTGTGAGCCTACAGCGAGGAGCAATGCGATCAAGAAGGGGGCGACATCTTTGAGGAGCCCGACGTTCTCTTGACCAAGCATCCCATGCTCATACAAGAAGTAGAGGACCGAGCCAACGAGGACAAGGTAAAGGGTGAGCCCCCATTTACCAAGCGCACGGTATGTCGCGTTGCTGAACAGTCCAAAGATGATGAAAAACACAACCCCAACGAGCAGCTTGGTTGAGCCAGCCGCCTCATCCCCAATGAGCATGTGGTAAACGGAGACCCCTGATGGATTCCAGACCGCATAGCAGAGGACAGTCAAGATAAGGAGCCAAAGCCAAAATGGGATCCGTGAGAGCGTTTTCATGTGTCTTGTTCTCCGTACGTGAGGGTTACGGGTGGTGAGCGATCTTTGAGGTCTGACCTGATCACTGTCAAGTGAAAAGGCCCCCCTCTGGCTGTCATTGAACGATGAGCTTCGTGGCGTTATTCCTCTGACCCAGACGAGCTATCTTGGCTGATAAATGAGTGCAGTTAAGGTCTAGAGTTTACATACTTGTCACCGCGAGGAGGCTTGCGTAGCGTACGGCTTCTTGCTAGACGCTTAGGCGCGCATCTTCGCACAAAACAGTCTTTTTATCCTATCGGAGCAGTCGATGACTCAGGCTAACCAAGCGTTAAGAGATATCCTTGGAGATGAGGCAGGAGCCTTACTCAACCACACCTGCACAACGATCCCAAAAGATCAGCTATACCTCCCCGGCGGTGACATCATTGAGCGCG
>Ga0181594_10003865_pt1 | contig 13477 bp, 10 predicted proteins | sample 071ome_18_FD_145603 | JGI IMG/M metagenome (GOLD analysis project Ga0181594, IMG submission 145603) | Coastal salt marsh microbial communities from the Groves Creek Marsh, Skidaway Island, Georgia - 071413BT metaG (spades assembly) | ecosystem: Environmental > Aquatic > Marine > Intertidal zone... | reverse complement strand
ATCCGGCCAGCGATAAAATTTGACGCCCGACAATGGGCTTCAATCGTCGGGTATTCCCGAATATTGACCGCATTAAGCGCGGACTTTTGCTTTGCTAACGAGCCTGAGAGACTCTGCATCGAAGCATCCACCGTCATCATGGCGTGTAATTTAACGCCCAGGTAAGAAGGATAAATAAAGGCCGCCAGCAACCAGAGAACGATGGCCGTTTTCTTGAAGTGCGTATTGTCGTGGCTCAGATACAACTGGCGGTTAACCAACGCACTCAAACAGGTGATCCAGATCACCCCGATCAGGTTAGCGATGTTCGCTAATGCAGCGCCTCCAAAGAGACTAAGTACCACCCACACGACCAGCCCGGCCAGTAACACCAAAATTTGCTTTTTACCTGTCATCCGTTTTGATCTCTATCCTCGTTGATCGCCGGTTTTACTTACCGAGAAGCTCCTGGCTGGATCGTTGGCACGTAAGAACCAGAGCAATGGTCACCAGAGTAATCGGCCATTCATCGTGAGTACATCCGAATTGCATGTTTCTGGTTAACCAATGGGATCGGAAACATTCGGAGCGCTCTAACACCCTCAACTCGAATCCATCGATGTTCAAAATTTGATCAACACTCAACAATCAAGTATTCTGACTGTACTCACATATGTACTCACATCAACCTAACGTACGCAGGCCATATCATGGATACACGCATACAGTTCCGAGTAGATGAAGAAACCAAGCAGCTCGCCCAACAAATGGCAGAAAGTCAGGGACGGACCCTAAGCGATGCCTGCCGCGAATTAACGCTGGAGCTCGCGCAAGCCCAGCGAGCGAAGATGTCGCACGATACCTGGCTCACCGAACAGGTAAACAGCGCCTTCGAAACACTGGAGTCAGGTCACGCTCAATTCGTTTCTCACGAAGAAGCTACTGACTCAATGAATGAACGAAAAGCGGCCGCTCGTCAAAAATTAGCCACACATACATCGAAATGATTCACTGGGAAACACGAGCGCTCAAGGACAGAGAAGCGATTTTTGATTTTCTGTGCGATATAAATCCAGACGTTGCCATTAAGACTGACGACCTGATTGAAACTAAGGTTGAGCTATTACTTCGCCATCCTGATCTCGGAGTCATGCGGCCACCGCTACCCGGTCGTTTTCTTATTATTCCAGACGTATCCATGATCGTGCTCTACACCTGCCGCGAAGACGATATCCTGATTTTACGCGTCCTCCACCAGAAGCAGCAGTTTCCCGCCTAATCCGCTGATTATTTTTTTTGAGACACCGCTCGAACATAAGGTAGGAACGCTTGCAACACCGCTTGCGGCGCTTCCAGTTGCGGGTAATGGCCAATCCCTTCGAGTCGAACCACCGCTGGATCAGGAATCAGTGTTTCGTAGTAGTCGGCCATATGGCCTCCCGACACCGGATCTTCCGTGCCATTAATCAACAGTAAAGGCACATCGAGCTTTTGAAGCGCCCCTACCCAGCGCTCTCGATGTTGGCGACGATCTGCCATGTAATGCAACATGCGGTGCGATTTCTTGTGGCCGTCATTAAAAGAAAATAGATGCCATAAATCATCGAGTGCCGGGGCATTTAGCTGAGTGTCTGAACCGAAGACAGCATTCAGGTTTTTTGCGAATGTCGCTTGTGTCGCCAGTCGCGAGATCAAAGGGCCAATTGGACTGGTCAGTAATTTCTGAATGAAACGCGCGCGATGTTGCTCTGGGAACAGGCCACCATTAAGCAAAGTTAACGTGATCATCCGTAATGGACTTGTCGGGTTTTCGAGATGACGCGCAGCCAGCTCCTGCGCCACGGTATCGCCATAATCGTGAGCCAGTACGTGTGCTTTGCTGATGCCTAATCGCGACAGGACGGCCTCGATCAGGTCGGCCTGTGCATGAATCGTGTAGTGATAGTCGAGGGGCTTATCCGAAAAGCCAAACCCCAACATATCGATACTGATCAGCCGGTAGTTTTCACTTAACGGCCCCCACACATGATGCCAGTCCCAACCAGCGGTGGGAAAACCATGGATCAGGAGGATGACGTCTTTTTCTTGCTCAAGCTCCTTTTGCTCAAGTCCCGCCTGCTGGAGATCTTCTTGCTGCTGATCATTCTGTAAGTGAGAGTCACGATAGAATATCCGATGCCCTTGCACCTCGAGATACGCACCCGCGGTGTACCAGTTTCTCAACTCTCTACTGAGTCGAGCCTGTGGTCGATTGCTTGGTTCTGTCGAGGTCACACGGATCTCCGATTCACTGAATGAATGTCACCCAACACGGTATACTGGCCGGGTTATCAGTATGACCAATCGTCCACCGCTATGAAAAGCCTGCATCCACGCAACCGTCACAATCAGGGGTATGACTTCCCTGCGTTAATTGCCGCTGAGCCGTCCTTGGGCGCCTATGTCATGGCAGTGTCTTCTAAAACGTCTTCTAAAACGCCTTCTAAAACGGCATCAGGAGCGCCTTCTGGTGACGGTCTTAGCATCGACTTTGCTGACCCAAGCGCGGTGAAGGCCTTGAATTCAGCGTTGTTACTTCAGGAATATGGCGTTCGTCACTGGGACATTCCTGACGGTGCATTATGCCCGCCCATTCCCGGTCGGGTTGATTACGTTCATTACATGGCAGACCTATTGGGCGTTGGCGACCAACCAAATAGTGCTATTCGTATGCTCGACATTGGCACCGGCGCCAACGGAATTTATCCGTTATTGGCCGCCAGTGTTTATGGCTGGCAATGCGTGGGCAGTGACATAAGCCAAGCGTCACTAGATAACGTTGCTGCGATTCTGAAACACAACCCGGCGATACAGAGCCGCTGCGAGTTACGCTTTCAGCCGGACAAACACAGCATGTTTGCCAACGTCATTCAGCCCGGTGAGCACTTTGATATCAGCGTCTGTAACCCACCGTTTCATGCCTCCCCAGAGGCAGCGCGATCGGGCTCTGTGCGCAAAACGGCAGCCCTCGCCCGCAGCCGAAGTGAGCGAGCTGGGAGCGGTCAAATGCAAAACGACCAAGTGAAAGGTGATAGCCCCACACTGAATTTCGGTGGAATGGAGAATGAGCTCTGGTGTAACGGCGGTGAGGCGCTGTTCCTGAAGAAGATGATCAAAGAGAGCAAACAGTTCGCCCAGCAGGTGAGCTGGTTTACCAGCCTGGTCTCAAAAGGCGAGAACCTGAAACCGCTAAAGAAAGTCGCCACCAAAGCCGGTGCGACGGACATTCGTGTGGTTGACATGATCCAGGGTAAAAAACAGACGAGAGTGCTGGCCTGGACGTTTAAGTAAAAGCTGCCGGTTGGTGGAGTCAAACGCGAAGGAGGCAGCACGGCTGACCGATTTATATACCTGCCTGGCCTCGTAGAACGCTGCCTCACCCTGTCATCCCCGACCGTGCTTACCAACCCAGCCCTGTCATCCCCGCGACGGCGGGGAACCATGCTTACCAATGCGCTGGATTTCCACCTTCGTGGAAATGACAACTCAAAACCTCGCGAAAATGACAAACTCCAAAGCAATGTGGCACTGACACGTTTCATTCGCGCACAAAAAAGCCCCGCTATGCAGGGCTTTCCATGGAGCGTCACGAGCGCAGCTCAGGCAAGGCGAAAGTTTCTGAAGAAGCGGAGTGTACAAATCGTACATGAGCATTCTGAAGAAACTTTCAACACCGCATGAGCAAGCGCAGTAGCTACACCGAATTATTTTTCCAGGATAGCAACTACGCCCTGACCACCAGCAGCACAGATAGAGATCAGACCGCGGCCTGAACCTTTCTCTTCGATCATTTTCGCCAGTGACGAAACGATACGACCACCGGTCGCTGCGAATGGGTGACCAGTAGCAATAGAAGAACCGTTAACGTTCAGCTTGCTGCGGTCGATGCTGCCCAGAGGCTTGTCCAGACCCAGACGCTCTTTACAGAACTTCTCGTCTTCCCATGCTTTCAGGGTAGAAGCAACAACACCAGCGAATGCTTCGTGGATTTCGTAGAAATCGAAGTCCTGCAGAGTGATACCAGCGCGCTCCAGCATGCGAGGTACCGCGTAGGCAGGTGCCATCAGCAGGCCTTCTTTTTCTTTGTTGCCGTCTTTGCCGAAGAAATCAACAGCAGAGGTCTCGTAGAAGGACAGGTACGCTTTTACTGGCAGGTTGTGTTCTTTTGCCCACTCTTCTGATGCCAGCAGTACGCAAGATGCGCCGTCGGTCAGTGCAGATGAGTTAGCAGCAGTCAGTGTGCCTTTGCCAGACTTACGGTCGAATGCAGGCTTCAGTTTAGCCAGCTTGTCCATGTCTGGTTCACGTGCCAGGTTGTCTTTTTCCAGACCCTGGAACGGAGTGATCAGGTCATCGAAGAAACCACGGTCGTATGCAGCCAGCAGGTTCTTGTGGCTGTTGAATGCGATTTCGTCCTGCTCTTCGCGGGTAATGCCCCACTCTTTTACAGTGATCTCAGTGTGATCACCCATAGACAGACCAGTACGTGGCTCACCGTTACGTGGAATCAGTGGTGCCAGGTGCTTAGGACGGATTTTAGCCAGCTGCTTCAGCTTGTCCTTAGTAGTCTTTTTACGGTTAGCTTCCAGCAGGATCTTACGCAGGCCTTCGTTCACACCGATTGGCGCGTCAGAAGTCGTGTCAGAACCACCAGCGATTGCAGAGTCAATGTGACCCAGAGCAATCTTGTTAGCAGCCATCATGACTGCCTGCAGGCCAGTACCACATGCTTGCTGGATGTCGGTAGCTGGAGTCTGTGCGTCCAGAGCAGTGCTCAGAACGGTTTCACGTGCCAGGTTGAAGTCACGGCTGTGCTTGATAACGGCACCAGCGATGAATTCACCAATACGCTCACCCTGAAGGTTGTAGCGGTTAACCAGGCCGTTCAGTGCTGCAGTCAGCATGTCCTGGTTTGAGGCGTATGAGTACGCAGTGTTTGAACGTGCGAATGGAATACGGTTGCCGCCAATGATAGCGACGCGACGAACTGTCTGAGTCATGTCCTAAATCCTGTCTGTAACTGTAAATAGCTGCTTGCCATAAATGCGGCAGAACGCAAAATATCACAATCTTCTGCCCAGTGCTGCGCAGTCTAATGATCTTGTACAGTCCGGCATTGGCTGAACTGACACTTCCGGCCATGCCTGAGGTCAATTTCAGGGCTTATTAATGTTGGTCTAATCTGTTACCTTCCGGCGCTGTACATCGTGCCGATGTGATCCATGTATCAAATCCCGCAATCCTTAACGAGCGGTTTAAACGAAACGGAACGGACCATGAGCAACTTTTACGAAACTCTGCTGAACAACAATCTCGGCCGCAGCCTCCTGAAAAATGTGGGTCTGCCAACGCCAATCGAACTGAAGCGCTACAACCCAAACCAAGAGACTTACTTCGAAGGTAAAGTCCTGGTTGGTACCAGCAAGGGCGGTGCTCTGCTGAACGATCTGATGCGCAACCTGAAAGATGCTAAAGCGACTGTTTACTTCCCAGCCGCAGCAAAAACTGCCGCTGACATCCTGGCCGCCGCTGACAAAGCAGGCGTTCGTGCCATCGGTGTAGAAACTAAGAAAGGCATGTCTGAGAAGTTCGACGCGTTCGTATTCGATGCTTCTGGCTTCGAAAGCGGTGCTGACCTGAACCAGCTGTACTACTTCTTCAACCCAGTAATGCGCCAGCTGAGCAGCAACGGTCGTGTGATCGTTCTGGGTCGCCCACACATGAAAGCCAAAACTGGTGAACAGGCTGCAGCAATGCGCGCTCTGGAAGGTTTCACCCGTTCAGTGGCGAAAGAAATTGGTAAGAAGTCTGCCAACGCGACGTCTATCTACGTAGAAGAAGGCGCAGAAGCGAACCTGGATTCAACGTTCCGCTTTGTCATCTCTGCTAAGTCAGCTTACATGGACGGCCAGATCCTGACCGTGTCTAAAGCAGACGCAAACGCTTACCCAGACTGGCACAAGCCTCTGGCGGGCAAAGTTGCTCTGGTCACTGGTGCAGCTCGTGGTATCGGTGAAGCGATCGCCCGCACTCTGGCTCGCGACGGCGCTAAAGTTGTTGGTCTGGACATTCCACCAGCCGAAGCTGACCTGAGCCGTGTTATGGCTGAAATCGGTGGCGAAATGCTGCTGGCTGACATCTCTTCTGCAGAAGCACCACAGCAGATTTCCGACAAGCTGAAAGAGCTGGGCGGCGGTGACGTGATCGTTCACAACGCTGGTGTTACCCGCGACAAGATGCTGGCAAACATGCCTGAGCACTGGTGGAACATGACCATCGACATCAACCTGCTGGCTGAAGAGCACATCAACGATGCGCTGATCGCCAACAAGACCATCAACAAAGGCGCAAGCATCATCTGCGTATCTTCAATGAATGGTATCGCTGGTCAGGTTGGTCAGACCAACTACGCAGCGTCTAAAGCTGGTGTTATCGGTTACGTTCAGTACATGGCGCCTGAACTGGCTAAGAAAGGCATCACCATTAACGCAGTAGCTCCAGGCTTCATCGAAACTCAGATGACTGACGCTATTCCGTTCATGACTCGTGAAGTTGGCCGTCGCCTGAACTCCCTGTCTCAGGGCGGTAAGCCAGTCGACGTAGCAGAAACCATCGCGTTCTTCGGTAACCCAGCGTCTAACGGCGTAAGCGGTAACGTGGTACGTGTATGTGGTCAGTCTCTGGTTGGCGCGTAAGCGACACACCAGTATCAGTGCTTCACTCATGAAGCACTGAAGACTGAATGAAAAAGCCCGCTAATGCGGGCTTTTTTGTTAGAAACGAATCCCCGCAGCCAAACCTGCGCGGTATGCCTTCCTTCCCGCCGAAGCGAGAGCCCCGATCACGAAACGGCTCTTCATGACAACCGAAGCATTAACCGAAATTCGAGGCGATTCTTCAGGGAAACGGGCCCAACTAGCATTAAGCAATACATCGGACACTGGATAATAGCTGACCGATACGCCCGCACCTAAATAGCTTTTTTCGTCCTTTCCCAACTCAGTTTCACGGATCAGCTCGGGTTCAAACGTTTCACCAGTATCCGGGTAAAAAATATTCAACGTTGAATACTCTTGGATTCGATAGTCATAATTTACCGAGCGCTGGTAAACATTAGATTCGATAACGAATATCTGTTTACCTTCTGTTCTTGCAACCCAGCTAAACCCCAGTTTATGCAACCCTACGTCTCTACTCTCGGTGCCATAAGTATCGTAAGCGACGAACTGATAGTTATTAGGCCCCAGATACAGAGAACTTTGAGAGGAATAAGAGGAGTAAGCATAACGCGTTAACAGCCTACCTCGCCGCAAGCCCAGTGAAAGTTCTGTCTCACGGTCAATATCCAGTTTGAAGTCTGGGTTCCCGCTCTTAGATTCACGGTCTCTTATCTTTGCGCCTATAAATAACTCACGATTGAATAAAACTAAACGGCCAGCGAACGTATTCATTGTCTGTTTAGGTTCGAATTCGTCCAAATCTAGATTCGATTCTTCAATATTTACGTCTAAATAAGAAGCACCATTAATCTGGTCGATTAAAAATTGGGGTTGGCCGGGTTTTATCTGAACAGCCCCCGGATAAAGTCGAGCGCCAACACTACGAATATCAAACGGCGTTCCGCTTTCAGTTCTGGCATTCTGGTAAGAAACATTCAAGCCACCGTATACCCTGCTGGAGACATCTGCATGAGCTAATGGCGTTAGAATAAGAGTTAAGACAAGGCTCCCTGCGTACTTCATCGGTGTAAATCCCTTCACAACTTTAAATGGATACTCATGCCCAAGCTGACATTAGCAGAGCATGAACATTTAAGAAGTGCCTGAGTATACCCGGGTTTTCGCAGTGCTTCAGTTTGTATCAGCGCTTCTTCTTGGCCTTTTTCTTACGCAAAAAATCTTTCACCGGTGTTTTTCGGGTGGGTAATGCGCCTTCAAAACGCTGGCGCAACGCATCGACTTTTTCTTCTTTTTCTTTATGCGATCGTTCCGCCCGGTGCTTGTCACTGGCCTTGGCGAAATCCACTACGTTATCGTCTGACATTCGACGGTCTCCGGAGATGGGATGCCTTCATGCTATCATCGGTGCAGCGTTAACAACACTCTCAGCCCATGACCGCCTTACCCATCGATGCCGTTCTCGACGATCTGCAAGCCGCACTCTGTGACAATGCCAACACTTTGCTCGTGGCCGAGCCCGGTGCGGGTAAGACCACTCGCGTGCCACTGGCATTACTGAACGCCCCTTGGCTGAATGGCAAACGCATCATCATGCTGGAGCCCAGACGTGTCGCCGCACGAAACGCTGCCCGTTTTATGGCCGGTCAGTTGGGCGAGGCCGTTGGCCAGACGGTGGGTTATCGCATGCGCATGGAGTCCCGTGTCTCAGCGGACACCCGCATTGAAGTCGTGACCGAAGGCATCCTGAACCGGATGCTATTGGATGACCCAGAGCTAACCGGGGTCGGCTTAGTCATCTTTGATGAATTCCATGAACGACACCTGCCCTCCGAACTCGGACTTAGCCTGTGCCTGCAATGTCAGCAGGTCTTTCATCCGGACCTGAAACTGCTAGTAATGTCCGCCACGCTAGATACCGAATCGCTGGCTGAACTGTTGAATGCGCCGGTAATACATTCTGAGGGGCGCAGCCATCCCGTGGATCTCGAATACCGCCCGGCTCGGGATGCCAATGAACGTTTGCCCTCGCATATGTGTCGGGTAATCAGTGAAGCATTACGCACGCACGAGGGCGACATTCTGGCGTTCCTACCCGGTACCGCGGACATCCGCAAAGTGCAGGAGCTATTCCCTGCCACCGATGGCGTCGCGGTCGTGCCCTTGCACGGCCAGTTGAGTGATAACGACCAGAAGCTGGCGTTAAGCCCCGACGTCAACGGCAAACGGAAGGTCATTTTGTCGACCAACATTGCGGAGAGTTCCGTCACCATTGATGGCGTTCGCATCGTGATTGATTCAGGCTTAGAGAAACGCATGCGTTTCCGTGCTGCCCTCGGGCTCTCAGAGCTGGTTACCCAAGATATCTCGCTCGCCAGTGCCATCCAACGTGCCGGGCGTGCTGGGCGACAAGCCCCCGGCGTGGCCTATCGTCTGTTCACTGAGACCAGCTTGCACCAACGTCCGGCCCACATTCGCCCAGAAATCAGCGATGCCGAATTATCTCCTCTGGTGCTGGATCTGCTGCAATGGGGCGCCGGTGCCGAAGAACTGGATTGGCTGACGCCACCGCCACTAGCGCACCTACGCCAGGCCGAAGACTTGCTGACCACTCTGGGGCTACTGGAATCCGGCAAACTGACTGAGCATGGTCAACACTGCGAAGCGTTAGCCCTCGAACCTCGCTTGGCCAATATGGTCATCCGAGGTGCAGAACTGGGGATGACGACCGCAGCCTGCGAGTTAGCTGCCCTGCTTCAAGAGCCCGGTTTACTGCGCCAGCAAGATGATCTCAGTCTGGCCCTGCATCGGTTGAAGCAAACGAGCCAGTGGCGCCACCGAGTTGAACCTATGGCTCAACGATTAATAAAGAAACTGCCGGTTCAACCAAATGACAGCACCCCGGCAGATGTGGGGTTACTGCTGGGCTGCGCCTTTCCTGATCGTATCGCCCGCTTACGAAGTAATGGCCAGAGTTACCATCTTGCCTCGGGTGCGGGGGCTGAGCTGTTCCGGGATTCGCCGCTGCACGGCAATCATTGGTTAGTGTGCGCTGACGTCAACGCTGGGCAACCGAACCTTATTCGCGGTGCTGCCGCCTTATCCGACGCCAGCCTGTCTGAGCTTGCCGACCGTCACCCGCATCTGCTCAGTCGCCATGTCAGCGTGCGCTGGCAAGACAGTGGCCAGCTCCTTGCGGAAGAACAAACCCGCCTCGGGGCGGTAACGCTGGAGAGCACCCGCCTGACCAATCTGACCGAGGACGATTGGCGGCTCGCCTGGCAAGACCTCCTGCAACAACAAGGACTCGACCTGCTCGACTGGAATGACAGCGCCCGTAGCCTGAGACATCGACTGGCACTGGCACACGAGCATCGCCAGACTCAGGAAAAAGAACGAAGCCATACCCCAGACTTATCAGATGTCCCAGACTGGCCCGATGTCTCTGAAGATGCCCTGCTTGCCCGCGCTGACGAATGGTTGATGCCATTTTTAAGCGGCCTGAGGCATCAACGGGAGCTGAAAAAACTGGATGTCACAGATGCTTTGTTATCGCTGATCAGCTGGGACCAACAGCAGCAGCTCAATACTCTGTTACCAACACACTTTGCGGTGCCCAGCGGTTCCAAGATTCGCATCGATTACTCACAGCAGCCACCGGTGCTGGCGGTGAAGCTGCAAGAGATGTTTGGCTGCGAGTCACAGCCCAGTGTGTTGCAGGGGCGGTTACCATTAATGATTCATTTGCTGTCTCCCGCGCAGCGCCCTCTGCAAGTGACACAGGATCTCCCGCATTTCTGGCGCAATACCTACGCAGAGGTGCGCAAGGACATGCGCGGCCGCTACCCCAAGCACCCCTGGCCGGAAGATCCTCTGTCGGCTGAGGCCACTCGCTTCACCAAAAAGCGCGCAGGAATGTGACCTGCCACGCTTTTTGCGCCCCCTAAGCAGTTGAAAAATCCGCTATAGTAGACGTGCGTTCAGTAGTCTCCGCCAAGGATTTAAGCATGCGTCACCTGCTCGTCGGCTCCGCCATCGTTATTGCCATCGTCGTCACCCTATGGCGCTGGAGCGATTGGGATATGATCCCCATCCCACCCATTTTCCCTGAGTTAAGCATCGGACAGCACAGCGACGCCACCGCACCCGCAGATATGCACACTGAGCCCGATCATTCTGACCATAATCACTCCGATCATGCTCACTTTGGCCACGACCACACCAACCACGATCAATCGGCCAATGCTGCTCAATCTCAGGACGACCTGCCGCCAGAATTAGAGGCCTTTATCGAAAGTCAGCGCAAAGAAGCCAGCGAAATTGAAGTCGTCCCCCATGGCGATGGCACGGCGACCGTCCACACAGGCAACCAATTTTCGACCGTACTCATGGTCGTGATCGATGATGATGGCAATCGCCGTATGGTCGAGCGCCAGATCACACCGAAAGGTCAGATCGTGATTCCGGCTCAGTCTAACTAGCGTCGTTTAAGTCGGGGTTTTCGCTATAGTTTTCGCTGTAGTTTTCACTATAACTGCCGCAATAAACGCGCCTCACGTAAAAGCCTGACACCCGTACCAGAACAATAAAAAAGTCCCCCCTGCTAAGCGGGGTGCCCCATTAAAAGCACACGATTAAACACAGGTAGCAGTACATGGATCGTTATATCGATGTTCGCCCAAAATCGCCGTTCCACCGCCGACGTTCACGCGTATCCAGCGTGTTATCACGTACCTGCCTGTCAGCTAAACGACTGTTGATCGGCTCGGCACTGCTGTGCTCTGTTCCCAGTGCGATGGCAAATATCACCATTGTAAATATGGATGATGCCAATGAGGGGTTTAATGATCCCACCATCGTGACAGCCGTCGGTGGCAATGAGGGCGTTACGCTTGGTCAGCAACGTCTGAATGTCTTCAATGAAGCGGCACGGCTGATTGCTCTGGAGTTGAATATCACCCAGCCGATCAAGGTGGAAGCTGCTTTTGATCCACTAGCTTGCACGTCGAGCTCTGCATTATTGGGGTATGCCGGGCCGCTGGCATGGACCACCGATGAAGCAACGCAAACCATGATTCCCGATGCCTTACAGAACCAGTTGAGCGGACGCGACGTTGATTCCAGCACGGCCGAGATTTCCGCCACGTTCAATGTGGACCTGGATAACAACGCCAACTGTATTGCCAGTGCAAATTGGTATTACGGCTTTGATGCACCCTCCAATAATGATTTTTCTCTGCTGAATACTGTCTTGCATGAACTGATGCACGGCCTCGGATTTCTTAGCACCCTGTCCCACACCGGTACCGCCACTTCCTGGGTAAAATACGGTAGTGAGCCGCCTATTTATTTCTACGATCCATACACGGCAAAGTTAAAAGATGCCAACACCGGAAAGTTATTACTGGAGTCGAACACAGCACAGCGTAGTGCCGCCATCAAAAGTGGGAACGAACTGGTGTGGTCAGGCGCACGGGCCAACGCCCTCGCGACGGATCATACCGCTGGAGTGACCAACAATGAGATTCAGTTGTATGCACCTACCTCCTACGCGGGCAGTTCATCGGTGTCTCACTTCAATACGACGTTAACGCCCGACGAACTTATGGAGCCTTTTGATACGGGCTTTGCGGCTAGCCGGGCACTCTCTTTCGCGGCCTTATTAGATATCGGCTGGAATTACGACTCCCCAGTACTCAGCACGATTGGACCACTGAGCCTGAATGAAGACGAGTCGCTTGAAGTCGAACTTTCAGCCTCCGATGCGGATGGTGATGAACTCACTTTTTCACTCACGAGCGATGAGGCGGATCTCGGTGTGTCGCTGAGAACCACCGCGACCCGCACCTATCTCGTTATTGAGCCTGTCGAAAACTTCTATGGTGAAGGCAATGTCAGCGTCAGTGTGAGTGCTGGGGGAACCACCGTGGAAGAAACGTTTACGGTCACGGTTAACTCAGTCAATGATGCCCCGGTACTGAATATCAGTGAGACCGACCTTCGTACATTAGAAGAGCAAGCGCTCAGTGTGTCTTTCAGTGCGAGTGACGTTGACCATACCAACCTCGAATACTCAGTCGAGGGACTCAGCTCCGAGATTGCTACCACGGTCACCGGTAACACCATCACATTCACACCGGCACAAGATATAAAAGGTACTTTCCGTTTCAAGGTCGTTGTCAGTGACGGAACGGACAGCACCAAACAGGACATGCGACTGATCATCGACAACATCAATGACCTGCCGTTTGCCAGCATCAGTACCACCTCAGGCAGTATCTTGGCCGAGGACACCAGCTGGACCACCACGGTCAGTTATGGCGATGTGGATGGCCTCCCAGTCACCGTTAATGCAGCAGCGAATGTGGCCGGTACTCAGGCAACCCTCGATGACAGCGTTACACCACCGACACTGAGTGTCATACCTCCCGCAGATTTTAATGGCGAGATTCAAGTGACCCTCGCGGTGACCGAAAACTCGTTCGATGTATTCGGAACTGGACAAGACCCTGCGACCGTCACCGATACCGTCACGCTCACGGTGTCCCCGGTCAACGATGCCCCCACACTGACCGAAATCAGCAATCAAAGCCTGCTGGCGTCCGATACGCTGACGCTCACACTCGTCGGGCAAGACATCGACAACGATGACCTGACCTACACCATCACAGACAATCCACAGTCGTTAGTGGCGAGTATTACAGGATCGCAGCTCACGCTCGCGTTGGATGGCAGTTACATAGGCACCGCCGAACTGGAGATTACCGTCAGCGACGATGCTT
>Ga0181594_10003856_pt1 | contig 13487 bp, 13 predicted proteins | sample 071ome_18_FD_145603 | JGI IMG/M metagenome (GOLD analysis project Ga0181594, IMG submission 145603) | Coastal salt marsh microbial communities from the Groves Creek Marsh, Skidaway Island, Georgia - 071413BT metaG (spades assembly) | ecosystem: Environmental > Aquatic > Marine > Intertidal zone... | reverse complement strand
CTCAAGGATCCCGGCAAGGCCAAAGAAGCGGTGCAGGAAACCATCAAGAGCATCACCGAAGGCGACGGCGAAAAGAAAGATCCCATCGGCACGGTACGCGGCTTGCTCCGCGGTCGTGGCAACTAGACGACCGTGATGCGTTCATCGGCTCTCGTCCTTGTCGTCGCGGTGTGCGCCATCGGCGTGACGGCGGCGCAGGCCCAATCGCGCTATAGCCCGATCGATCGGGGCGGCAGCGGCCAAATCCAAGAACTGATCGACGAGCTCCGCCGGCTCACCGACGAGGCCGACCGCGCCCGCGCGGCCGATCCGGTCTTCCTGCGCGACCTCAGGTCCTTGGCGGCACGCTACGACAATCCGTGGCGTCAGCGGTTGGTCGAAGACGACTTTCGCGACGGCGAGTTCCGCGCCAACCCGGCTTGGACCGTTGCGTCAGGCGAGTTCTTCGTCAGCCAGTCCGGCCTCGAAAGCCGCGCCACGGCGCCCGTCGCCCGGCAATCCGGCAACGCGTCGAACGAATCGCCGTCGACCGAAGAAGTCGTGGTCGGCGTCATCGCCAACCTGCTGACCAAACGCCTTGCCGACAACGACGGCAACAACAACCGCCAAGCCGCGCCGCCGCCGGCCACCGACGCGCAGATATTCCTGCCCGCGAAAATCTCCAACCCGTTTTCGCTCACGGCCGAGATTTACCAGCGCCGGCCCGGCACTTCGCTCGAACTGCTGATCTACCAAGGGGCTGCCCGCGCCACCGGCTACAGCGTCTTGTTGGAACCGGGCAAGAACGCGCTGCTTATCCGTCGCGGCAGTCGCGGGGCATCCGTCGTGCAAGAAAGCGAAGCGCCGGTCGGCTTTACCCCCAACACCATCCAAGTCCTGCAATGGACCCGCAATGCCGATGGTTTCATGACGCTCCGCCTCGACGGCAATCCCGTCCTGGAGGCCGTCGATCGCGGGTTTCGCGATGCGTTTGACGGCTTTTCGCTGATCAATCGCGGCGGCGAATACGGATTGGCCTCAATTCGCATCGACGGCACCGGCTGACCTCGACACAATACGTTGCTTGGCGGTCGCGCAGGCGCTCGCCCGTCATCATATCGAGGGAGGTTGGCCCATGGCCTTGCATACCGTCGTCACCGAGATCGAACGCGCCGACGCGGCGCTGGTTGCCCGCGCGTACGACACCTATGGCTGCATCGCCGGCAGCGTCGCCGGTCGCCGCCACGTCATGGACGCCGGCATCCGTCCGCTGCGTCGCGATTGGCGGATCGCCGGCCCGGCGGTCACGGTCGCTGCGGAAGATCCGTCCGATACTCTGGCCAGCCAGGTCGCCACCCAGTTGCTTCAACCCGGCGATATCATCGTGGTCGAAGGGGCCGGGCGCACGGACCGTGCCGCGTGGGGCGCCACCATGGCGTGGGCCGCCAAAGAAGCTGGCTGCGCCGGCATCATCGTCGACGGTGCCGTGCTCACCACCGAATTGCTGATCGATCACGAAGGCCTGCCGATCTTCGCGCGGGGGTCGGTCCCGGGCCACAACCGCAACACCGGCGCAGGCTCGATCAACGTGCCGATCGTCTGTGGCGGGATCATCGTCAATCCGGGCGACTTGATCATCGCCGACGAAGACGGCGTCGTGTCGTTGCCGCGGGCGCACGCCGCCGAACTCCTCGATGCGGCCGGTCAGCAACGCCCCGATCCGTACCCGCCGGCCGGTCGGTCGAAACCCTATAGCGAGCGGGGTTTCGTCGAGGCGCTGCGCGGCATGGACGGCGTTACCTGGAAATAACCTGCCGTGCTACGGTGCGGCAAATCAGGAGGTCCAGATGTTTGAACTCGCCCCGCATGCGATCCTTGCGCGCGCCGATCATGACGAGACCGCGCGCGAACATTTCATCCTCAGCTTCCGCCGCGAGGTTGTTCGTCAGGCCCGCGTCGACAACAAGCAGGTCTACGAAAAGCGGATTCTGCCGGCCTTCAAAAAAGCCAAGGGCCGCGCGCCCAAAGATCGCCACGAGATCCGCAAGGCGCTGTTGGAGGACGACTTGGGGCGCACCACCAGCGCGCTGCGCCTGATGCAGCAAGAAATGAAGTGGGATGCGGTGGGCGATACCGTGGCGCGCCAGTACGACGACCTGAAACGCGTGTTCCAACCTAAACGCGCCCGCGGTACTTTGCGCCTCGATCCCAGTTTGCCGTTGCCGCGCTACCTCACCGCGGTCGATATTCACGGCATGCCGGGCAACTACACCACGGACTTGGTCGAGGACGATATTTTCGCCGGCGCGATCTACGACCGGGGCGCTTATCTGCGCGGGATGGGGCTTGGCGGGCCGCTCAACGATTCGTTCGGCCGCGCCATCGTCGGGCACCTTCTCAAGGATCATCCGGATTTTCGGCCCCGTCGCATTCTCGACGTCGGCTGCTCGATCGGCCACTCCACCTTGCCGTTTTGCGAGGCCTATCCCGAGGCCGAAGTCCACGCCATCGATCTCGGCGCGCCGATGCTGCGCTACGGCCATGCCCGCGCCGAAGCGCTCGGCTACACGGTGCATTTCTCGCAACAAAACGCGGAAGCCACCGATTTTCCCGACAACCATTTCGACCTCATCGTCGGCATGGCGATGTTGCACGAAACCTCGACCAAGGCGATCGCCGCCGTGCTGCGCGAAAACTATCGGCTGCTCTCCCCGGGCGGCATGTTGCTGCACTTCGAAGGCCCGCCGTGGGAACGGATCGGCGACTTCGCCGCCGCCGTGCATGACTGGGATACCCACTTCAACGCCGAACCGTTCATCGGCAAGATGCACGACCTCGATCCCGAGGCGTTGATCGTCGACGCGGGCTTCAAGCGCAAGAACTACATCGACACCCACGTGCCCGCGGGCTTCGAGGGCACCACGGGCAGCATCGCCGGCGATATTTGGTTGTTCGGCGGCGTCAAATAGCCGCCGGCGCCTAACAGCTCGGCTTCGCGGTCACCAGACCGAAGCCGAATACCGGGTCTTTGCCCGGCGCCCCAAGGTCGGCCGACTGTTTGGCCAGCCCGACGCGCACGGCGCGCGTATCGATGTTGCTCTTTTGCACGGCCAGTCCGACCAGCACTGCAACGAAGGGTGTGGCGAACGACGTACCCGATTGGAACTTGCCGCCGCCCGGCACTGCGGTCCAAATCTTCACCCCCGGTGCGGCGAAATCGATATAGGGCCCGCTATTGGCTTGCGAGTAGACCAACCGATCTTCGCCCACCGCCGTCACCGCGACCACGTCGTCGAACGCCGCCGGGAAGGCCGGTCGGTCGGCGCGGCCCCAGTTGCCGGCAGCGGCAATAATCACGGTTTTGCTCAGGGCGGCTTTCTTGATCGCCAGTTCCAAGACCTTATTGGAGCCCCCGGCGATCGACATGTTGATCACATGCACCCGCTCGCCGACCATCCAGTCCAACGCCTTGACCATCGCCACGGCGTTGCCCGACACCTTGCCGTCTTTTTCCTCGAACATATTGCCGGCGAACAATTCGGCCCCCGGGAGCAGACCGCCCCAACCTTTGTTGCCGGGCTTGCCCACCATCAGCGCCGCCACCGCGGTGCCGTGGCTATGGGCAGCCGGCTTGCGGCCGTCTTTGTGGAACGACTTGTATTGGATTTTGGCGCCTTTGAGGGCGACGTGGCTGGTATCGAGCGCGCCGTCGATCATGCCCAATCGCACGCCCCGCCCACAGGTCGGGTTGGTTTGCTCCCAGCCCGCGGTCCACCGCGCCAAGCTGCCGCTGCGCAAGCTTGCCGGCGGCGCGGCCGAGGGTTCGTACAAATGATTGGCGTCGGCAATGATGCCGGGGAATTCCCGGGACAAGGTTTGCCGCGCATCGGGCACCGACGTATCGGGCGGGATTCGCAGGCGAATAATCTCAAGCCCGAGATTGCCCAGCCGGGTCGCATCGATGATGCGAAAACCCATAGCGCGGGCGTTGTCGGCGAAATCCGGCGGTGCATTGGCCACCACCACTTCGCCGGCTTCGTATCGGTTCGCCGGGTTGGATGCGTTGGGACCGCCGCCGCGGTCGCTTCGGCTGCGTGCCGTACTCCCGCGTTGCCGGGTTCCCGACTCGCGAGAGCTTTCCGACCCGATCACCCGACCGTCCTTGTCGTATTTCAGGATCGCGGTTTTGGACTGGGCCAGTGCCGGCGAAACCGAAATCCCAGACACCAGGGCGATCGATGCAAAAACCGCGACGAGAACCAGCAGAGCGCGCATAGCGAAAACCACAGACATGAATACCGTAAGGATCAGAATACCACGCTTCGTCGACCGATAAATGTAGCCGCCATCACGTCCCCGCGCGGCGGTTTTCATCGCATTTGACTAAAATACGACACCGCACCGTGGATCGCCTTTGACCCCGCGAATCCGGCGGCATATCGTCGGGCAAGAACACCGCACACCTGTGCACCAGGGAGGAAAAGCACTATGTCACGAACCCGCAAATTGGCCGGGGGCGCCGTCGCGCTCGTATTGGGGGCAGCACTTGCCCTCCCGGCGCACGCCCAAATGCAAGACAAGACCCTGCGCATCGGCGCATGGGATCTCGCGCCCTCGCAGGGCAACCCCTACAACGGCATCGGTACGCCCAGCGTCTTTTCCTGGACGCCGATGTTCGACACCCTGACCTTCGTCGAAACCGACGGCGCACCGAAACCGGCGCTCGCGGTCAGTTGGGAAAACATCGACGCCACGACCTGGCGCTTCAAACTGCGCCCCAACATCACCTTCCACAACGGCGAGGCGTTCACCGCCGAAGCCGTGGTCAACGCGTTCAAATGGCTGCAAACCGACGAGGGCAAGGCCAAGGGGCCGTCTGCGTCCAGCCGCACCAAGTTCATCTCGTCGATCACCGCGGTCGATCCGCTGACCGTCGAGATCAAGACCGCCAAGCCCAACCCCATCACCGCCGCCGAAATGTCGGTCATGATGATCGTCGCGCCCAAAGCCTGGGCCGATATGGGCGTCGATGGGTTCGCGCAGAATCCGTCCGGCACCGGTTCCTACAAGCTGGTCAGCTGGCAGGACGACGCCAAAGCCGTTTACGAGGCCGTCGAAGACACCTGGCGGCCGGCCAAGATCAAGCATCTCGAGGTATTCGATTTGCGCGACCGTCAACCGCGCATGCAAGCGCTGCTGTCGGGCCAGCTCGACGTCGCGCTCGGGGCGACCCCCGATAATCTGCCGACGCTCGAAGGCGCAGGCATGGTGGTCGACATCACGCCGGGCTCGCAGGTGCTGACCTGGGGCATCACCCAGACAAACGCGGCCGATGGGGTGAACATCACGCCCTTCCAAGACAAGCGTGTTCGTCAGGCCCTCAACTATGCGGTCGACAAACAGGCGATGGCCGATGGCCTGCTCGGCGGCGTCGGCGGCGATGCCACCGGCACCGGCGTCGCGCCGATCGCGTTCGGCTACAACCCGGCCGTCAAGCCTTATCCCTACGATCCCGACAAAGCCCGGTCGTTGCTGAAAGCGGCGAACTTCCCGTTCGATCAGGAAATCGTCATCAACGTCGTGCCCGGCGCGTTCCCGGCCGACAAGGAAATCTTCCAGCAAACCGCTGCCGATCTCGAAAAAGTCGGGCTCAACGTCAAGGTTGAGATCATCACCTTCGGCGACTGGATCAAGAAGTTCTTCCCGGTCGCCTGGCCGTCGGCTATGTGGCACAACCTGTGGAACGCCGCCCCGGTGATGGACGCCACCACGTCGATCCTCAACCAGTCGTGCGGCAAGGGCGGTAAGCCCTATCTCTGCGACGACAAGCAACAAGCGATGATCGACGCGGCGAACGCTGAGTTCGATCCGGAGAAACGCAAGAAGATCCTGCAAGATCTCATCGCGTTGCAATACGAAGAGGCGTCGAACCTCTACCTCATCGCCTACAACAACCTGCACGCCTATCACCCCAACGTGCAGGGCTTCCGCAACGTGAACCAGGTCATCATGTACCACGAGATGTCCTTCAAATAAGCGTCACGTGAAAGACCTAACGACCAAAGCCCTCCCCGCAAGGGGAGGGCTTTTTCTTTGCCTGTCCCGCCGGGGCGCGGAATGCACGCCTCCCGCTGCGCCGGCGGGAGGGCCGGGAGGGGGGCGCGATCCAAGTCGTCTCATCCCGAGGCGTCGGAAAGGGGCCAAGGACGCCAAGGGCGAAAGGCCATTGCCTCTCCCCACCGTCGCGCCGACAATGCCCATGGAGGCCTGCGAAAGACCGCCATGATCCAACTGATCTACGTCAGCGCATCGACCGGCCAATTGTCCGACGACGAGATCGCCACTTTCCTGGCGACCAACCGCCGCCGCAACGAACAGCGCGGGATCACCGGGATCGTCGTCCATCACGAAGGCTCGTTCCTCCAAGTGCTCGAGGGCGAGGGCCAGATGGTCTCCAGTCTGTTCGAGACCATCCGGCAAGACCCTCGCCACGCCGCGGTCACGCTCCTCAGCCGCAAATCGATCACCCATCGCGAATTCGGCGACGCCTCGATGGCCTTCGTCGACACCTCGGGCAAGGCGCACGACCTCGACGGCTTCGTCGACTACGAACAAGACTTCGCCGACCTAACCCTCGGCGACACCCAGGCCCGCAAAATCCTCGGCATGTTCCTCAAGGGCAAGTGGCACCAGCACTTGTCCGAGTAGGCACGCCTTTGCGCCGTCATCCCCACGCGCCGCCCAGGCGGGGCAGGGAAGGGGTCGCCACCAACACGACGAGGCCACTACACTGGGCGCAACAGGGGAGGCACCATGTACACCATCGTCACCGATTTCGAGCGGCCCGATCCCGCGCTCGTCGAACGCGCTAAGAACGTCTATGTCTGTTTGGCGGGGATCGAGGTCGGCCCACGCCAGTGCGTCGATAGCGCGATCAAGCCGCTACGCCACGATTGGAAAATCGCCGGGCCGGCCTTCACTGTGCGGCCCGAATACACCGATGATTCGTTGATGAGCCGGGTCGCCACCGCGCACGTCAAACCGGGCGACGTGTTGGTGATCGACGCCGGCGGGCGCACCGATTGTTCCAACTTCGGCGCCAGCATGGCGGCCGGCGCGTTGGAGAACGGCTGCGCCGGCGTGGTGCTCGACGGCGTCGTGTTGACGGGGCAAATGCTACGCGAAGAAGAAGGTCTGCCGATCTTCTGTCGCGGCACCGTCGCGCGCAATGGGGGCGGGGCCAAACCGGGCTGGCTCAATAGCCCGGTGATTTGCGGCGGCGTTATCGTCAATCCCGGCGATCTCGTCTTGGCCGATGACGACGGCGTCGTCGTCGTCCCCAAAGATCGCGCCGAAGACATCGTCTCCCGTGCCGAAGCCGCCGGCCAAAAAAGCCGCGACGGCCGACAAAGCGGCACCTCCTACCACGTCCGTTCCGGCGCCGAAGAAAAACTCCGCGCCATCCCCGGCGTCGTCTGGCAAGACTGAGAAAGCTGGCCCTACCAACACCCCGCATCCTGAGGCGCGGATGTTGCGCGTGCCGCACATCGTCTCCCACATCCTCCTCCCCCTGCGCGCCAGGGGGAGGGCAGGGAGGGGGTCGCCGCCAACAAAACGCGTGTTGCCCGGAACCCCCTCCTCAATCCTCCCCCTCCCAGAGGGGGAGGAGGTGATCCCTCTCACTAAGGAAACACGTCATCCTGAGGAGCGGCCCATCGGGCCGCGTCTCGAAGGGCGGTGGGGACAGAGAAGTTGATTCGCCGTCCGCGCCCCTGCGCGGTAGACTCCGAAACCACAAAAGATCGATCGCTGGATCCACATCGCCCGCCGGAATATCTAACGCCTTGAAAAACCAATACAGTTTGGCTTCGTTTGGCAATTTCGCAAAGGCCGTGGGTCGGCTCGACATCAGGGGTGCGCCATGACCGTCAAACGCCGTTTCGCCGATATCGACGAGGGCCAGCTTCTGGCGCGCGTCGCCAATCCCGATGCGTCCGGCACGCCGCTCGTCATGTTGTCGGTCGCGCCCGGCACCTCGCTCGGGCTCGTCCCGCTGATGGAGCACCTCGCCGTCAATCGGCCGGTCTATGCGATCGACATGCCCGGCACCGGCGAATCGGTTGCCCCCACGCATGCCGACGGCGAAGAGCCGCCCCTCACGGTGTTCGCCGATATGCTGCTGCGGGGTGCCACCGCACTGGGCCTCGACCGGATCGATCTCTACGGCAACCGCGTCGGCGCGCACACCGCCATGGAAATCGCGCTCGCCGCGTCGAGCCGCGTCGGCAAGCTCATCATCGACGGCTTGTTCATCTTCCCGTGGCCGACCGACAAGGTGCCATGGAAGCAACCTTACGACCCGCCCTCGCTCGAATCGTTGCGCAACAACTACACCCCCAAGATCGAACTCGACGACATGGGCAGCCAACTCACACAGACCTGGCAGTTCATGCGCGATACCTCGTTGTTTTGGCCGTGGTTCGTGCGCGACGGCGCGCATGCGCGCAACGTCGGCCTGCCGCCCGCCGAGGCACTGCACGATAAGACGGTCGAGGTTCTGCGCGCCGCGCGGACCCAACACCTCGTGGTGCGGGCGTCGTTCGATCAGGACTGGCGCGCCCGGTGCGGCGAGATCGAAAAGCTGGACTTGCCGGTGATGGCCGACAAGAACACCGTGCCGTTCATCCCACGCGCCGCCCTCAAATCCTCCGGTCGCTACGATGCTTGGTACACCGTGGGCGACAAACTCAACGCCCTCGGCGACGAACTCGACGGTTTCCTGACAGGCTAGCCCGACGCGCAGCTACCGCGTGGTCGTCATAGCGCGAAGTATCTCTTGGGCATTGGTCGCGGCGTCGGTTGTCGCGGTGTCGATCAACACGTCGCTGAACCGGCGTGCAGCATAGCCCTCGGCGTACATCGCCGCGATCCGCTCGCGCTCCCATGGGGTAAGCGTTCGCCCGCGACCGGTTAGGACGATCTCGATGGGCGGGCACAGCGTGGCACAAAACACGATCGCGCCACATTCGTGTGCGGTGTCGCGGAGGTGCTCGAAGTGAAGGGGCGTGAGCGGCCAAGCCACGATCGCGTTCCGGCCTGCTTGCAGGGCGTCGCGCACCGCGCCGTCGATCCGCCACAACGCAAATGTCCAACGCGCACTCAGCGAAATCTCGGCGGGCGCGCCATGGTCATCCCCGTCGATGAGAGCGCTCTTTGGCACCAGCGCTTGCAACGCCCGCCCCACGGTCGTTTTCCCGCTAGCGATCGGCCCGTTGATCAGGACCGCGGTCGGCATCTAGGCCCGCGCGGTCACCAGCCAGACCCCGGCGCCAAGACGCACCGCGTCGTCATCGGCATGGTGCGATAGCGCCTCGGTCAGGTCGTCGCGAATGCGCTGCTGCACGTCCTCGGGCGCATCGTGGATGGCGCGCGACAAGGGGCCTTGGTCGGTCACGGCAAAGACCGCGGCCTCGACCGAGCCACCGCCGCCCATCACCACCTCCGTGTCGTGCGCCTCCACCGTGATGTCGCGAAAGCCCGCGTCGCGCAGCAAGCCAGCGGCGCGGCCTTCGGCGCCGAAGGCAAAGGGCCCCGGCGCGGTTGGGTCGGTCGGGTTCTCCAACGCGATGTGCTTAGCGACGATGTCGCGCGGCACATGAACCCAGCCGTTGCATTCGACGCTCTGCCAACAAGCGAAGGTCACACGCCCGTCCGGCTTCAACGCGCGTTTCAAATTGGCGAATGCCGCCACGCTGTCTTCGAAGAACATCACGCCAAAGCGCGAGAACACCAGATCGAACGCGGCCTCCTCGAAGGCATGCACTTGGGCGTCGGCGGCGTGAAACGTCACCGGCACGTCGTGGTCTTGGTTGAACCGCCGCGCTTCGGCCAGCATCAGTTCGGAGATGTCGAGCCCGGTCACCGAGCCGCCCGGTGCGACGTGGCGGGCGAGGTCGCCCGTCGTCTCGCCCGTCCCGCAGCCGACATCCAACACATGCTCGCCGGCTTGCGGGGCAGCACGCGCGATGGCCGCCAGTCCGATGGGGCGCAGCATGGTGTTGAAGCGATCGCGTTGCGTGGTCCAGGTCTCGCCGCCGGGGCCGTTCCAGAATTCGGCCTGATCGGTATTCGGGCGCGCTTGCTCGGTCATGACGTCTTCTCCACTTCGCGACGCGGATCGGCGACCCCGCGGAACGCAATCTTTAGAACCACCGTCGCCGCCAGCGTGTAGGCCAGGCACGCCCCGGCGATGGTCTCGACAGTGACCCCGATATCGAACAACTCGCCGAAAATGAACGGCGACATTGCGCTGATCGCCACCATCAATGCCTGCACAAGCGAGCGTATCGCGCCGAGATGGGCGGTGCCGTACACCTCGGCCCACATCGACATCACCAGCGTGTGTCCGGCGCCGATGCTCATCCCGGCCAGGACCATATAGATCAAAGCCGAGGCCGGATGATTGAACAGCACCAGCGTCAGCATCGCCAGTCCGAGCGGCGGCAGGTAATAGGGCAATAGGCGCGAGGCACGAAACCGATCGACCATCGGCCCGGTCAGCATCGACGTCGCCACCACCGAGATCGCGTAGCCCAGGAACGTCGTCGCCAGCCACGGCAGCGACCATCCTTTGGCGTCCGCCAGATGGACTTGGTGGAAGAACAAACCCGTCATCACAAAGCCCGGCGTCAAGGCCGCGGCGGCGACGAACCAAAACCGCGTGTCGCGGACCACCTCGCCCAAGCGCCATTGGCGTTGCCCATGCCCTTCGTCCGAAGCGATCTGCGCTTTTTCGGTTTCCTTGGCCCAGGCGTCGTGGCGCGCCGTGTGTCCGCGCAGCAACAATAGAGTCGCCGGCACCAGTACCACGACGATAAAGGCGGTGGTCGTCAGCCAAGTGCCGCGCCAGCCGATCGCCGCGACCAGGGTCACCACGATGATCGGCAAGAACGCTTCGCCCACCGGCAAACCCATCGCCGCAATGCTGATGGCCTTGCCGCGGTCGCGATCGAAGTACCGCGCCATGCTGGTCACCCCGATGTGGCTCAGCAAACCTTGGCCTGTCAGGCGCAAGAGGTAGAACGCGATGAACAGAAAGCCACCCGCCGGGATCAGCGCGATGAACACCGTGGCGAAGATCATGCCGGCGCAGGTCGCCAGGGAATAGAACCGCAAGTCGTGCTGGTCGATCTTGCGCCCTAGCCAGATCAGCGTCATGCCGCTGGCGAATGTCGCCACCGAGTACATCAGGCCGACGTCGCCGTGGCTCAGCCCGAACTCGGCACGCAACTCGGCCCCGAACAGGCTAATGAAATACGTCTGGCCGAAGCTCGACGAGAACATCATCAGCATCCCGAAGCCGAGAAAGCCGCGGTTGCGCGCAACAAAAAGGAGGTAGTTCACAAAGACCTACTTGAAGGTTGCCCGGACTGTGCCCGCGTTCGCCGCCCAGGGCAACGCTTGCGATGGGTTTCGCCATCCGCTACAAGCCCGCCAATCCTCACAAACGTGCGCGAGCCATGGCAGTCCAATACGTCTACACGATGATCGGCCTGAGCAAGACCTATCCGGGCGGTCGACAGGTCCTGAAGGACATTTCTCTCTCGTTTCTGCCCGGCGCCAAGATCGGCGTACTGGGCCTCAACGGAGCCGGGAAGTCCACCCTGCTGCGTATCATGGCGGGCCAGGAAACCGAATTCGTCGGCGAGGCTTGGGCGGCTGACGGGCTGCGGGTCGGTTATCTCGAACAGGAGCCCCAACTCGATTCTAGCAAGGACGTGCTGGCCAACGTCCTCGACGGCGTGGGCGAGACCGCCGCGATGCTCAAACGCTTCGAGGAGATCGGTGAAAAGTTCGCCGAGCCGATGGAAGACGATGAGATGAACGCGCTTCTCGCCGAACAAGGCGAATTGCAGGAAAAGATCGACGCGGCGAACGGCTGGGAGATCGAGCGCACCGCCGAGATCGCCATGGATGCGCTGCGTTGTCCCGCCGGGGATGCCGACGTCGCCAAACTCTCGGGCGGCGAACGTCGCCGCGTCGCGTTGTGCCGCTTGTTGCTCGAGCGGCCCGATATGCTGTTGCTCGACGAGCCGACCAACCACCTCGACGCCGAATCCGTGGCTTGGCTCGAACGCTTTCTCGCCGACTACGAGGGCACGGTCGTCGCCGTCACCCATGATCGCTATTTCCTCGACAACGTCGCGGGGTGGATCTTGGAACTCGACCGTGGCCAAGGCATTCCTTGGGAAGGCAATTATTCGTCGTGGCTCGAACAAAAAGAAAAGCGCCTCGTCCAAGAAGGTCGTCAGGAAGAGGCACGCCAGCGTACGCTGAAGCACGAGCTCGAATGGATCCGCCAAACGCCCAAGGCACGCCAAGCCAAAGGCCGCGCCCGTATTAACGCCTACGAAGATTTGTTGCGCCAAGAACAAGAACGCGCGATGGGCACCGCGCAGATCCTCATTCCGCCGCCGCCGCGCCTGGGCGATCTGGTGATCGAAATCGAGCACCTAAAGAAAGGTTTCGGCGATCAGCTCTTGATCGACGACCTCTCGCTCAAGGTGCCGCCGGGCGCCATCGTCGGCATCATCGGACCCAACGGCGCCGGCAAGACGACGTTCTTCCGCATGCTCACCGAACAGGAAGCGCCCGACGGCGGCAGCTTGCGTCTGGGCGAGACGGTCAAGCTCGGCTACGTCGATCAAAGTCGCGATACGCTTTCCCCCGACAAGACGGTCTGGGAAGAAATCTCCGAAGGCAACGAAGAGATCGATCTCGGCAAGCGCAAGATTCAAAGCCGCGCCTATGTCGGTGCCTTCAACTTCAAGGGTGCCGACCAGCAAAAGAAAGTCGGTCAGCTATCGGGTGGGGAGCGCAACCGCGTCCATCTCGCCAAGATGCTGAAGTCGGGCGCCAACGTGTTGCTGCTCGACGAGCCGACCAACGACCTCGATGTCGATACTTTGCGGGCGCTCGAAGACGCACTCGATGCGTTCTCCGGTTGCGTCTTGGTCATCAGTCATGACCGTTGGTTCCTCGACCGCATCGCGACGCACATCCTCGCCTTCGAGGGCGATAGCCATGTCGAGTGGTTCGCCGGCAACTACCAAGACTACGAGGCCGATTTCAAACGCCGCTTCGGCGAGTCCGCCAGCCAACCGCATCGTATCAAGTACAAACAATTCCCGAGGGACTGACCGGATGACGCTCGGTCTTCCCGGCACCCAAGGCCGTCGCCGCATCTACCTGATGCGTCACGGCGAGGTCGACTACAAATTCGCCGGTAAAGGCGTGGCCGATCCCGATGCGGTGGAACTCACCGAAAAGGGCCGCCGCCAAGCGGCCTTGATGGGCGAGGCGTTGGCCGATATCTCCTTCGATCTGGCCGGACACACCGGCTTGCTGCGCACCAAGCAAACTCTCGAGGCGGCGCTAGGCGGTCGAGACGTGCCCATCGACGAGATCGGCGCCCTGCGGGAAATCAAAACGGGCCATTTTGCCGACCT
>Ga0181594_10003855_pt1 | contig 13487 bp, 12 predicted proteins | sample 071ome_18_FD_145603 | JGI IMG/M metagenome (GOLD analysis project Ga0181594, IMG submission 145603) | Coastal salt marsh microbial communities from the Groves Creek Marsh, Skidaway Island, Georgia - 071413BT metaG (spades assembly) | ecosystem: Environmental > Aquatic > Marine > Intertidal zone... | reverse complement strand
TGTACACGATCTCCGCACCATCCGGTGAGATCTGGGGATTGGATACGCTCTCGAGATCGAGATACATCTCGAGGTCGATCGTGCGCATGGACGAGTCCTGCGCGACGGCGACAGACGGCACACCGACGACTGCGGTAGTGGCAATCAGGGCCATCGCACAGAGGCGGACGACAAGGGAACTAGTGGACATCACGGCACCTCATGCTGCGGTTCATTCACGTTGCGACCAGGTCGGAAGCGTACTCGACGGGTCGGAGGCACGCTACGTCAGACTCTCGCGCGTGGGTTTGGGGCACCCGCCCGGGGACTAGCGTTCCCAGACGATCCGCCCGCCCATCATCGTGAGGTCGACCTCCATCGTCTCCAGGCACGGGTCCGGACAGGAGAGGAAATTCGAAGCCGTCACGATCAGATCGGCGTGCTTACCTACGTCGAGCGTGCCGCGCTCGTCCTCGCTGAAGGTCAACCACGCATACCCTGCTGTCATCGCCCCAAGTGCTTCGATGCGTGAGACCCGCTGATCCTCGCCCACGACACCGGCGCTGATGGTCCCACGCGTCGTGAAGTGGTGGAGCACCCACCAGGGATCATACGGCACCACCGGCGCGTCGGACCCGAGAGAAATGGGAATGCCGGCATCCAGATAGGCACGAAGTGGCGTGGTCCACCCAGCACGCTCCTCGCCCCAGTAGGCCACGAGGCTGGGCGCGGCGAGATAGAGATGGTCCTGAGCCGACACGGCAAGTCCCATTCGGAGCATGCGCTCGAACTGGTCCGGCCGCGGGATGAAACCATGTTCGATTACCCAGCGTTCACCATCCAGCGCAGATGACCGGTCGAACTCATCGTACGCGTCCAGCACGAGATCGATCGCCGCATCTCCAACCGCGTGCGTGGCGACCCTCCATCCAGCCTCTCCGAGGAGGCGCACCGATTCGAAGAAGGCCTCTCTCGGAACCGTCTGCAGGCCGTAGAACGTCCCACCCTCGCCCCAGGGCTCCTCGTACGGATCCCGCATCAGCCCCCCCTCGAAGCCACCGTCGACACCGAGCTTCACCCCACCGAGGCGCACGAGACTGTTTGCCGCAGATGCTGCGGACTCCTCCTTCGTAGGCGGCTCAGGCCAGAATGCAATCGCCTCGGCTACCGCTTCCGGAGAGGCGGAGCGGGGCGCTCGGAACAGGAAGTCGACCCGCATGCTCAGCCGCCCCTCCGCTTCCAGCCGCTCGATGCGCTCCAGCTGGTCGAGCGCACCGCCCGGATGTCGGACGCTGGTTACACCTCGCCGGTTCAGGGTCACGTACTGCGCTTCGAGCCCCGAGAGAACGTCCTCCTCGAAGATCTCGCCACGAGCAGGCAGCGACACGTAGTCCTTCGCTCGATCGACGAGCTCCCCGTTCAGGCGACCATCCTCGTAACGCCCGATGCGCCCACCCGGAACGTCAGGGGTGCTCTCGTCGATGCCCCACCGCTCCAGGGCGGCGCTGTTGAGAATGTACTCGTGCCCTCCACGCACCACGACGACCGGATGATCGGGAACTGCCCGGTCGAGATCATCCCGGTAGGGAAGCCTCTGCTCCAGGAGCTGTCCTTCGTGCCAGTCCGAGTTCGTGACGACGACGTCTCCCGGCTCAACCTCGGAGGCCCGCTCGGCGAGAGCGCCAGCCACGTCCTCGAGGGTGCGCGTTCCCGAGAGGTCAACGCCTTCCCCGCCACCGATGGAGTGGAGATGATTGTCCGTAAGCCCCGGAAGGACCGTCCGGCCCGCCAGCTCGACGACCCGCGTTCCAGCCCCCGCCATGCGGCGCACCTCGTCCGAACGTCCTACCGCCAACACCCTGCCATCCTTGATCGCGATCGCGTCAGGAGTTTCGGGATCGGGTTCGGCTCCCGACATCCAGATGGACCCGGGAGATACGATCGGCCCGCCGACCAGCACGACATCCGGAGAAGTGTCTTCCTGCGCGCAGGACGCGGCGAACACAAGACAGCAGGCCAGCAGAGCCGTGCGAGTCGGGGTTGTCATCCGGATCCCCTCGGGGCGTTCGGTGTGAGCGAAGAACCGCATCCCTCTCACATACGGTCGATCGCACGGGCAGGAAAGCTTTTGCCGGTGCAACCGTGCCTCTCCCGACGACGAGTCGACCCCGAGGGTTGTCCCCTCGACTTCGGCTTACAGCAGGATCGCGGTGGGTTCCTCCAGCATGCCCTTGAGCGTCTGCAGGAAGCGGGACCCCTGAGCTCCATCGATCACCCGGTGGTCACAGCTCATCGTCACACGCATCCGCGGTCGCACCACGACCTCGCCACCGACGACCACAGGCGTCTCCTCGATCCCACCCACTGCGAGGATCCCGGCCTCAGGGGGATTGATGATGGCCGTGAACTCATGGATCCCGAACATGCCGAGGTTCGACACCGAGAACGTTGCGCCGGTGTACTCCTCAGGCAGCAGCTTCTTATCGCGGGCCCGGCCCGCAAGCTCCTTCACCTCGGATCCGATCTGAGCGATTCCCTTGAGGTGCGCGTGCTTGACGACCGGGGTGATCAGACCATCCTCGACGGCGACCGCGACCCCGATGTGCACTGCGTTGAACCGACGGATGAAGCCGTCGTGCCATTGGGCATTGCAGTTCGGGTGAGCCTTGAGCGCCCCTGCTACAGCCTTGAGGACGATGTCGTTGATCGAGACCTTGACCCCGTCCCGCTCGAGCATGGCGTTGATGCTCTTGCGGGCCTCGATGACACGAGCCATGTCCACGTCGACGGTCAGATAGAACGTCGGAACAGGCCCGATCGAAGTGACCAGACGTTTCGCAATGGTCTTCCGCATCTGCGAGGTCTGAACGTCCTCGTACTCAGCTTCATCCGGTGTCCACGCCGCCACGGAAGGCGCCGGGTCGGAGACACCCGCAGCCCTGGCCGTTTCGACATCCCGCTTCACGACCCGGCCACCCGGTCCCGATCCCGAAACCTGCGCGAGGTCGACACCCAGCTCCGCAGCCAGACGGCGGGCGAGGGGCGACGCCTTCACTCGGCCGCCATCCGTCGGCGACGAGCCGGTCGAGGGCGCCGACGGGACTGCGGGCGCGGCGGGAACCGCCGCAGCGGCCGGAGCGGCCTCAGCCACCGGTTCCGGCACGGGAGCTGGCGCTTCCTGAGCCGCCGCGGGTGCCGTAGCCCCTGAGGAAGCACCTTCGATGCCCGAGATGTCTTCGTCCTCGCCGGCAATGACGCCGATCACGGCACCCACGGCGGCCGTGCCACCGGCAGCGAGGAAGATCTTGCGCAGAACGCCGTCACCGCGCGCGACCAGTTCCATGGTCGCCTTGTCGGTTTCGATCTCGGCCAGGACATCGCCACTGGCGATGGTGTCACCTTCGGCCTTGAGCCACTGAACGAGTTGTCCCTCCTCCATCGTAGGGGAGAGAGCTTCCATATGGACTTTGGTAGGCATCGCTATCGGTACAGGACTTTGTTCACGGCCTCGATCACATGATTCGCCGAGGGCTTGGCGAGCATCTCGAGGTTCTTGGCATAGGGCATCGGTACATCCGCCTGCGTGACCCGGATCACGGGAGCATCGAGATCATCGAACGCCTCCTCCTGAATCATGCTGACGATCTGGGCCCCGGTTCCGGCGTAGGGCCAACCTTCTTCCAGATACACGACCCTGTTGGTCTTCTTCACGCTCTGCAGGATCGCGTCCATGTCGAGGGGCCGGATCGTGCGGAGGTCCAGGACATCGGCATGAATCCCGTCCTTCTCGAGCTTCTGAGCCGCCTGGAGGGCGACGTGAATCATCTTACCGTGCGTGACGATGGAGACGTCACCACCCTCGTGCTTCAGGTCGGCGACGCCAAGCGGAATGACGAAGTCGTCGTCGTCCGGAACCTCGCCTTTGAAGTTGTAGAGAAGCTCCCCCTCCATGAACGCGACGGGGTCATTGTCCCGGATCGCGGCCTTCAGCAGCCCCTTGGCGTCGGCGGGAGTCCCCGGCGTGACCACTTTACACCCCGGAGCATGCGAGTAATACGTCTCGCACGCCTGCGAGTGCTGCGCGGAGAGCTGCAGCGCCGCCCCCGTCGGGCCACGGAACACGATCGGCATCGGAAACTGGCCTTCCGACATGTAATACATCTTCGCGGCCGAATTGATGACCTGATCGATCGCGAGGAAGGCGAAGTTGAAGGTCATGAATTCGATGACAGGTCGAAGCCCTGCCATGGCCGCGCCGACGCCGAGACCCGTGAACCCCAGCTCCGAAATCGGTGAGTCCACAACCCGCTTGTCGCCGAACTCCTCGAGCAGCCCCTTGGAGACCTTGTAGGCGCCATCATACTCCGCGACTTCCTCGCCCATGAGGAACACGTCCGGATCCCGCTCCATTTCCTCACGAAGCGCTGCGTTGAGCGCTTCCCGGTACGTCATGACTGCCATCAGCCGACCTCCCCGGATTCGGGACGCCGGTCAAAAAAAAGCCGGCCGTTCGGATTGATTTCCGCCCAGACATTCCGATAGAGCGCCTCCGGTCCGGGAAGCGGTGAGGCATCGGCAAAATCTGCTGCCTCAGCCGAGATCTGCCGGGCCTCGGCATCCATCTCTTCGAGTCTCTGCTGGTCAAGCAGATCCGCGGACATGAGAACGTCGCGCAGAAGAGCGATCGGGTCCCTCTCGACCTTTGCGTTCTCCACCTCCTCGACCGACCGATAGGTGCCCGACACCGGATCGGACATCGAGTGGCCCCGGAATCGATACGTCTGGAGGTCGACGAACTGCGGTCCTGCACCCTGCCGGACCTCGTCGGCGAGATCACGGAAGAAGGCGTACGTCGCGAGGGCATCCTGACCGTCGACACTATGAGCCGGAATCCCGTGAGGTGTCGACTTGGTGGCCATCGCGGTCCGGGACACGCGGCTGAACGCGGTACCCATGCCGTACTCGTTGTTTTCCACGACGAAGATGCAGGGCAGGTGCCAGACGGCGGCCATGTTGAGGGCTTCGTGGAAGCCACCCTGGTTCACCGCCGCATCGCCCATGAAGACAAGAGAGACCGTGTCCTCCTCCCGGTACTTGATCTTCCAGCCAATCCCGGTTGCCAGCGGAACCTGGCCACCCACAATGCCATGCCCACCCATGAAGCGGCAGTCAGCATCGAAGATGTGCATCGATCCGCCCTTCCCTCCCGACGCACCGTCCTTTCGGCCATAGAGTTCGGCCATCACGGCGTTCGGGTGAACACCTTTCGCGAGAGCCTGCGTATGCTCGCGGTACGCGCTCATCACATAGTCGTCCTGCCTGAGGGGCTTGATGCTCCCCGCGGCCGCCGCTTCCTGCCCGATGTGGAGGTGGCAGAACCCGCCGATCTTTCCGATCGCGTACGCTTCCTCGGCCTTCTCTTCGAAGCGCCTGTAGAGAAGCATATCGCGCATCAGATCCAGCGCGAGCTCGCCGCTGATCCCATGCTGCGAGAGCGGATCGTTCGTCTTCTTCGCCGACTTCTTCCTGGCCTTCGTCTTCATTTCGGCCACATCAAGCTCCGTTCGTGGATCGACCGCTTCGGCCGAGCTCGAGCTGCACGAGGTCCAATCTGACCTCGGCGGGGGCGGGGATGTCCGCCTCCAGCACTGTCTGAATCGAACCGGGACCTCCGGCTTCGACTTCCCGCGCCTGCTCCTTGGCATGGTAACTGGACCGGACAAGCGGGCCCGACTCCACGTGTTTGAATCCGTACTCGTTCTCGCCGACCTGCTTCCACATGGCAAATTCTTCGGGTGTGACCCAGCGGGCGACCGGAATGTGCATCGGGGACGGGCGCAGGTACTGGCCGAGGGTCAGAATATCGACGGCCGCTTCCCGAAGGTCGATCATCGCCTGCCGGATCTCGTGCTCCTCCTCGCCCATGCCGAGAATGATCCCGGTCTTCGTCAGCATGGCAGGGTCGAGTCGCTTCACCGCTCCGAGATAGGAGATCGAGCGCCAATAGCGGCCGCCCGGCCTCACGTCCGGATGCAACCGGTCGACGGTCTCCAGATTGTGCCCGAGAATGGCCGGCTTCGCATCGACGACCAAACCGAGCGCCTCCTCGTCACCCTTGAAATCCGGAATCAGCACCTCGACGGAGCAGCCGGGCACTTCTTCGTGGATGCGTCGAATCGTCTCCGCGTAAATCCCGGCCCCGCCGTCGGGGAGTTCGTCGCGATTCACGCTGGTGATCACGACATGCTCGAGCGCCATCTCCTTGACGGTCTGGGCGACGCGTCTCGGCTCGTCTTCATCCAACCCCGTGGGCATGCCGTGTGCAACGCCACAGTACTTGCATGCACGCGTACACACGTCACCGAGAATCATGAAGGTGGCGGTCCCCGCCTCCCAGCACTCACCGATGTTCGGGCAGCCGGCTTCCTCACACACCGTGTGGAGTCCCTCGGACCTCATCATCTTCTTGAGGCGGAGGTAGTTCGGACCCCCGGGCGAGCGCACCTTCAGCCAGGTGGGCTTCCTGGCCCGTATGTCGATGGTGTCGAGGCCTTCGTGGGCCCGAATCCGGGAGGTGCCCTTGGGCTTCACCACACCGGTGTTCTTGCCGGCTGGGGCGTATCCTCTGGGAGAATCGGTGGATGTGGTCACGTGCGCCTCAGGTCGCGGAACGTCCGTTTCCGGTGCAGTCAAGAAAAAAAGCCACTGACGGCAATGCCAACAACCCCGAGCGGAGCCTGCAGCGGCCCGGCGCTCCGTTGATCACGGGCCTGTCAGTCCGTACGACGACGTCGGAAGCCACGACCGACACGGTCCAGCTCCGTGCTGTGCCGCTCGACGATGTGTGCGGTCGCTTCCGCTGGATCGTCCGTCACGAGAAGGAGATCCAGGTCCTTCGCTGAAATCTTGCCGCCCTCGAGCATCTCGGTCCGGATCCACTCCAGGAGGCCGTGCCAGTAGGATGATCCAAACAGCACCACGGGGAAGTCGCGCACCTTTCTGGTTTGAATCAGGGTCAAGGCTTCGAAGAGCTCGTCCATGGTGCCGAAGCCGCCCGGAAAAATGACAAAGGCGCAGGCATACTTCACGAACATGGTCTTCCGAACGAAGAAATACCTGAAATCGATCTCGACATCGAGGTACGGGTTTCCGGACTGCTCGAACGGCAGTTCGATGTTGCACCCGACCGAGGGCACGCTGGCAAGCTGGGCGCCCTTGTTCGCCGCCTCCATAATCCCCGGGCCTCCCCCCGTGATGATTGGGAATCCCGCCTCACCCAAGCTCCGAGCCGTGTCGACGCAGGCCTGATACATGGGGTCGTCGGGTTTCGTGCGCGCCGAGCCAAAAATTGAAACGCCGGTTCCAATTCGAGACATCTCCTCGAATCCCTCGACGAACTCGCCCATAATGCGAAAGATCCGCCACGAATCCCGGCCAACCTCCTCGAGTTCCGCAAAGCTCTGAAGCAGTCGCTCGTCTTCGGTCAGCGCTTGATGAACTCGGGAGTCACGCCCTTTGTCGCTCATGATTCTTTCTGTCCTGGTTTTTCGTGATGGCCGACCCACCAGTGACCCGTGCGCTGCAATGCGGCTCGGTGCTGGTGCGGCGGGGCCCATCGCAGAACCTCATGAGCTCTGCGGGAAACGTAGGGGTTCTCCCCAACCGCTATGCGTGCGACTCGCTCGAGGGGGAGCTGTCGGGCACCTGGCGTACCGACACCCAGCCAGCCGAGACAGCGTGTACCCGCCGTCGCGAGGCGACGAGGAAGGCGCACAAACCGCGGGCGAAGTCCCATTCCATGCGCCTGGAACTCGAACAGTTGGCGCTGAGTCAGGGGGTGGTCCATCCCGAGATCATAGGTGTCACCACCCCCCTCGGTTTCGAGTGCTCGGCCGATCGCCACAGCCACGTTCCCCGCATACACCAGGGGCAACGTGTTCCCGCCACCGCCGAGGAGGGGTATCAGCGGTAGCCGCAGCATACGCGCGATTGCTGGCGTCACCAGACGGTCTCGCTCGCCGTAGACCGCCGCAGGTCGGACGATGGTGACCGGTAGACCTGTCTTCCGTTCGACCCGGCGAGCCTCCCGCTCCGCCTCCCGCTTCGACCGAGCGTAGTGGTCGCTCTCCGGAGAGGCGTCGGTGAATGACGACTCCTCTCCTTCACCCTCCGAGTGCTCGCTGTACACAGCGACCGAGGAGATGTGGACCGCCTTCTTCACGGCGCTCCGGGCGGCCGCTGCGAGCACACGGGCCGTTCCAACGACATTCACCCTGGCGACGGTCTCCCACTCGCCACTGGCATATACGAGAGCTGCTCCGTGCACGACGCGGCAGCAGCCGCGCATCCGGTCCGCGAGCATGTCGACAGGATCGGTCACGTCACCTTCAACGAGTTCGGCCCCGATACCCGACAGGAACGAACGATCGGACGTGGGCCTGACGAGCGCCCGAACATCGTGGCCGCTCCGAATGAGATGATCGGCAAGGTGCGAACCGACGAGGCCTGTAGCCCCGGTCAGGAAAACGCGCATGGCCGCAACGTGCTGATCAGCGGGACGACAGAAACCGCTCTGCGTCCTCTTTGAGAACGTCGATGATCAACGAGTGCTGATCGTATTCGGGGAGTGCTCGCTGCACCTCGGTATCGTAGATCGTGGCAAGGTGCCGGTAGTGGACTGCAGCTTCGTCGGGTTCACCGAGCTCGATCGCCGCCTCGGCAGCAGCGGCCAGCCCGAGGAGATGGTTCGGATCCCGTTCGAGCAGTTCGAGCGCGTTGTCGAGCGCCGCCTCGAGATTCATCGCCGTGCGATTGAGCATGGAGAGGTGGAAGATTCCGTCCAGAGTGAGTGGGCGAGCCCGCTGATACGCCGCGATCGCCATGGGCAGAAACGCCTGCGCCTGGGCGCTGTCACCCGCGCTCGTCGCCTGCATGACCCGATTGAAGAGACGATCCGCTGCTTCGATCGGCGACATGTTCGATATGTCCGGCGCAACGCCACCCGCGGCGGGTGAGGCGCTGGCGGCAGGGACTGGCCCACTCGTGGACGGAACCAGGCCGGGGCCAGGCCGGACCATGGAGTTCCCGACGAAAAGGATCAGGACAAACATCGCGATGCCCGCAATCCACCACGGCAGATTCTGGCCGCCTACGGCTTCTCGGGCAGCCTCCCGCCTCTCGGACACACGCCCCGAGTCCGAAAGCGATCCGTGGGACCGGTGTGACGGTGCCGGGCCCGTTGCGACGGCGGGGCGCGTCATGTCACCGCCGACTGCCACCCCACACTGACCGCAGAACTTCGATCCAGCCGGCAGCTGCTCCCCGCACTGGTCGCAGAATTGACCACCAAGGTCGGTGCCACAATTCTGGCAGAAATTGCCGGAGGCGCTCGCGCCACACGCGGGGCATGAAGGTGTCGTCTGAGATGTCATCAGCGGGTCGCTGTGGAGGGAGATAACGGCGGATGAGTGCCGCCTGCTGAGGCTTTGCGGTGCCGGAACAGCAGTTCGGGAAGATACTGGTCTGGAGCCATGTCGTCAGATGGGCGTGAGCGGATGGCTCTTCCGACTTTGGAGATCGCCCACGCAGGGATGCAACATTCGGAAGACAGCGAACGGCGCCCGAGCGTCGAACCCGATCGACAACGCTCGAATTCCTGGTCGTGGATCACGGCGTTGAGGAGGTCGGCGAGTCATGGCTCAACTCATGGAAAAACGCACCGCGGAATTCGTACTTTTCGGACGAAACCAACCCTTCCTCGGTTCGTAGAAGGTTGGGTCCGCGCCCATCCCTCTGACCGGGGACAGTGCACCGACGTCTCGTACCACACGCCGACCGTGGTGGTGAAGGGCATTCACTCACAGGACGGATATTTCCATGGACCGTGTAACAGGAGGGATCGAATGAGGCCTGCGATGAATGCGGACCCATTCAACGACGACCCCGGGGATGGAGGCCATTCCACCCACAGGGCGGAGGGAATCAGCCTACCGTGAAACGACGAATGATGGTCCGCTATCTCATTCCTCTGGCAGTGCTCGGGCTGGCCAGCTGCACCAGAACCGAGCCCCAGGATACGGCAGCGTCAAACGGCGCGCTCGATGGACCGTACGAGAGCTATCACCCGAACGGCCAGCTGTGGAGCAGGGGCTCCTACTCGAATGGCTTTCTGAGCGGACCGTATGAGGAATACTACGAGAACGGTCAGTTGTGGACGAAAGGGTCGTGGGCCGCCGGATTACTCGATGGACCGTTCGAGAGGTACAGTGCAAGCGGTGAGCTGGAGGCCAGGGGCTCCTACACCCGGGGCGAGCAGTGTGGAGAGTGGACGGAGGACGGTGGCTCGGTATCGTACCCACCCTGCCCCCACGGTTAGGCGGGCATCCCGGGATTCATGGACACAGAAAACCCGCCTCACCGGGATTCGGCCGAGGCGGGTTTTCAGTCGTTCAGGCTTCTCGCTTCCGGCTCATGCCATCAGCGGATCGCATTGAACAGGAGCGGCCACGTCGCCATGGTCTGCGCCCGATAGTTCGGCTGGAATCCGAACAGAACCACGGAGCCCTCTCCAATGTTCGCCTCGAGGATTGCCGGCTGACCTGCCACGTGCTCACCGCCCAGGACCCATCCGGAAAGCAGCGGGTCTCCGGAGCCGTATCGGGCGGCCACCCGAACCCTTGGATCATCCACATCGAAGGCCATGCTCGATCGCCAATACCATGCGGCGACCTCCGAGCGCATGCCGTCAGCTATCTCCGAGGCCGCATCCAATTCGAGGCGAAGAATCGACCCGGGGATGTAGAACTCGGTGTTTGGTAGCCGATCTGTGCGGTCGGAGATCCCGAGGTCGAAGAGCTCACGCAGGTAATCGGTTGCGGTCTCGATCGCGATCACTCGCCCGCCGCGCTCTACGAAGGCGCGAACCTCCTCAGCCCCCACATCGCCGAGGCCGCCTGCATACGGTGGCGGCACGGTCCCTTCTGCATGACCACTGCGAATCGAGGCCGCGCTCTGGGCCTGAAAGATCAGGACGTCGTAATCCGCGAGGGCTCCACCCTGGATGTCCGCGTCGTGCAGTGTGTCGTAGACCATGTCGTGCTGGTCGAAGACCCAGCGCTGCCACCCCTCGGGCATGGGCTCCTGCCACGACTTGTAGAGGCCCACGCGCGGGGCATCACGCCCGCTCAGGTGCTCGGGCAGACGGAAATCGAAATCGGGCACCGCTACAGGGTCGCTCAGCGAAACCTCGATCGCACCGTCCACGGCGATGGCATCGAAGTCCAGGAGGTACCCGAGGGTGTGAGCCGTAACGTCATAGGGTCGCTGAGGTGGCCCGCCCGGATACTCGCGCAGGTCCGGGTACTCCTGTACCTCCAGCATCGTATTCGCAAAACTGGCGTAGGGCTGATTCATCGAGATGACCCAGCTGCCCGCGCCGAAAGAGGAGCTTCCCACCGTGAACGGAGCCTCGGCCTGGCGCACCTCGACATCGGCCATGGTCAGGGAGCGCAGCGCATATGTGATCCCGGCCTCGTTGTCCTGACCCGAAGGAATCACCCACGCATCCGGCCAGTCCGCCCACCCCTCCACAGCCCGTCGGTTCACGCCGTGGAAGTTTTCGAGCCAGTACCTCCGATTCCGTGCCGCGTTGGTGAGAAGGGCGAGAGCCCCAGACTTCTGGTACTCGACAATGTCCGGGAGACCCCAGGCGCCACCCTCCCACGGGCTCGGGAAATTCCATGACCGCTCGGCCGCATTGAAATTCCGCCCCGGCCCCAGCACGTCGGGGGAGATCGTGACAGGCGTGGCCATGCGAGCCGAGGCGGTCTCGGACAGGATCCGTGCCGCCCCGTGATAGTGCATGTACGCGCGCGCCGGCGTGAACGCGTCGTACTGAGCGTTCACGACGACACCATCCTTTCCCTGGGACGTAAGCTCGGCCGCCATATAGGTCCCCAGCTGAGACACGGCCGCCGTGAGGGCCGGATCGATGTTCGGGTCCCAAGGCTCGATGTACGGGGGGAAGAAAATGCGCGCCCCGTTGCCACCCATCTGGTGCACGTCGTGAACAATCTGCGGATGCCACGCGTTGTGGGCCCCCTGGACGGTCAGGATGGTTTCTTCCTGCGTAAAGGCGTACCAGTCCCGGTTGTTGTCGTGGCCGACGTAGAACTGGTACAGCCACGGGAGCGGTGCCGCCTCGTACTCGGTGCCCACGAGGCTCATGTACCAGTCTGCCACCCACTGAAGGCCGTCTGGATTCAGGGACGGAATCTGCAGCAGAATGACGTTATCGAGGATCTCACGAATCTTCTCGCTGTCCGAGCTCGCCAATTCGTACGCTAGGTTCGCCGACATCTGACTCGCACCTACCTCGGTGGCATGGATGCCTTGTGTGATCAGTACGACCGTCTTGCCCTCGTCCAGCAAGCGACTCAGTTCCGCTTCTCCCGAGATGGACCGGGGATCGGCCAGCTTCAGCTGGATGTCCTGGAGCTCACCGAGACGGTCGTGATTGGCCGCACTCGTGATGGTCAGCATCACGAACGGCCGACCCATCGTCGTCAGGCCCAGCGTGTCAACGGCGACTCGATCGCTGGCCTGTGCGAGATGCTCGAAGTAGGAGGTCAAAGCGCCCCAGTCAGCCAGCGTTCGATCAGCTCCGATGTCATGGCCGAAGTGATCGCGCGGCGCCCGAACGGACTGGGCGGTCAGGGGCGAGCATACGAAAAAGGCGGTGGCGAGGGCCGCGGCGAGTCTACGAATCAAAGCCACCTCCGGCGGTGGAATCTCACGAGTGGACCGGTCGCAAACAGTTTGCCACAGGCGCGCGCCATGGTATCGACGTGCTCTGAGAGGGGCAACGGATTCAGGATCGCGCGTGACCGTCAGGGGACGGACTGCCCCGTCGCCTCGCTCAATGCCTCAAAAAAGTTTGCGTCCGAAAAGGGCTTGGTCAGGAGAGCAGAGGCCCCTGCTTCCAGGGCCCGCACCTCGAAATCCGCTTCGGACCGGCCCGTCATGAGCACGACCGGCAGCTTCGAAGAGGCCACACGGACGGCATCGAGCACCTCGAGGCCTGACAGTCCCGGCATGTGGACATCGAGGACGAGGCAATCGACGTCGTGAATCGCCCTAGACTCGAGGAAGTCCAGTCCGGACGCGTGACTGCTCGCAAGCACCCCGACCGACCGCAACAGCCGTGTAAGGGCACGCCGGACGGACGGATCATCATCAACGACCGCGACAGGCCCGCTGAAGCGGCGCATCAACCGACCCCGTGATTCATCGACGCGGTAGAGCGCAGGACAGACTCGAACGCAGTGTCAGGAATCGCCATCCGGTGTGTCTTCGAGGAGCGGAAGGCGAAGACACAGCCGGGCGCCGCCCTCGACGGGACGCTCAGCGGTCAGTTGGCCTCCGTGCGTCTCCGCGATGCTTCGACTGATCGTGAGCCCCATACCCAGACCGTCCGGTCTTCCGGAGACGAAGGGCTCGAAAAGCTTTTC
>Ga0181594_10003854_pt1 | contig 13490 bp, 9 predicted proteins | sample 071ome_18_FD_145603 | JGI IMG/M metagenome (GOLD analysis project Ga0181594, IMG submission 145603) | Coastal salt marsh microbial communities from the Groves Creek Marsh, Skidaway Island, Georgia - 071413BT metaG (spades assembly) | ecosystem: Environmental > Aquatic > Marine > Intertidal zone... | reverse complement strand
GACGCGGAGATTACACTGGAAGCCAATCCCACTTCCGTGGAGGCGGACAGGTTCGCCGGATATCGCGCTGCCGGCGTCAATCGCGTATCTCTCGGTATTCAGGCGCTGGACGATGACGACCTGAAAGCTCTGGGCCGCACCCATACGGTCGCCGAAGCGATGGCAGCGCTGGATATTGCCGCCCGGAACTTCGACCGTTACAGTTTTGACCTTATTTACGCCCGGCCCGCGCAGACGGCCGACAGGTGGAAGCGGGAACTTGCGCAAGCATGCACCCGCGCCGGTGGCCATCTCTCGCTCTATCAACTGACAATCGAGCCTGGCACCATGTTCGAACGGCTGCATCGCGCCGGAAAACTGGTTTTGCCAGACGCTGACCTCGCCCGGGCCATGTGGGACATTACGCAGGAAGTTACAACCACACACGGCCTGCCAATTTACGAAGTATCGAACCATGCCACGCCAGGGCAGGAAAGTATCCACAACTTGATTTACTGGCGCTATGGCGAGTACGCCGGCATTGGCCCCGGCGCCCACGGCCGGATTACCAGCCAAGGTGGCAGGCTGGCGCAATCGACGGAACCCCAACCGCAATCGTGGTTGTCAGCTGTCGCAAATAATGGGCATGGCATTGTCGATCAGGAAACGTTGAGCGCCGAGCAGCAGGGCGATGAATTCTTGCTGATGGGATTGCGTCTGCGCGAAGGTATCGATCCGGCGCGGTTCCAGACCATTCGCGGCGCAGCCCTGGACCCCGCCCGTGTCAATGATCTCTTGCAGCACAACATGATCGAACGCACGCGCGATGGCCGCCTGCGCGTCAGCCCAGGCGGCTTTGCCGTACTCGATGCAGTGGTTGCCGACCTCGCGGCGTAATCTTACGAACGCCCGGAAAAGCTGCGCGGTGCGGCGCTGATGATCGAAGTCGACCCTTTCTCGATCCGCAATACTGCCAGTCCGCGCTGATTCGTTCCGTCCTTCCGGAAACGGAACAGACCATCGGCGCCGTTAAATCCGGACGGATTGGTCAGGATACTTTCCGGAAACTTTTGTTTCCCCGGCTGTCCCGCCAATGCAACCGCCAGGGTCACGGCATCATATGCAAGAGTAGCGATGCGAGTCGGGTCGTTTTTGAAGCGCGCACGGTACCGATCCGCAAAGGAATTGAAACCGGCATTTTCCGGTGCAGCGAAAACAGCGCCTTGCAACAAGGGCAATTTCATTGCGCGTGAATCATTCCAAAGGCCGGTGCCCATCACCAGAACCCGCTTCGGATCAACCCCGCCGCCGACCAGTGCGGAAGAGATTGGACCCATAGCTTGGGCTTGCTCGGGAATAAACAGGCCATCCATCGAGCGGGCATTGCGGGCCAGCCTGCGCGCAGCTGCAGCGCCGCCACCGGCTCCATAGCGCTCCACGGCAACGATACGCACGCCCCGGCGTGAAGCAGCCTGCTGCAATTCCGCCAGCGCAACATTGCCATACGTGTTCTGCGGAACCAGCGCGCCGATGCTGCGCCGTCCTTGCGAGGCTGCATATCCGACAATCCGGTCGACATAATTTTCAACGAGGAAGGAAAGCAGGTAAATCCGCCGCGCAGCCACCGACGTATCTGTCGAGAAGGCGATCACAGGCCGGTTGGAGTTGCGGGCAACGCCGCCCGCAGCCCGGACGCTGTGAGCAAACAGCGGACCCAGGAAAATCTGCGCTCCCTCGCGCACGGCACTTTGGGCTGCGGCGCTTGCACCGCCCGCTGACCCGCCGGTGTCCTTGACCAGCAACGTGATCGCGGTACCGCCAGTATCGGCGATTGCCAGTTCGGCAGCGTTTTTCAGGCTTTCACCAACAACGCTCGGCCCGCCATTGCGCGTCAACGGCACCAGCAAGGCCACCCGTACCGGACCCGTGCCAAGCGTTTGCCCCGACGTGGCCGCGGGAAGACCGCGACCGCCAGGGGTTGAACTGCCGCCAAAAGGATTGCTGATACCCGGAAGCTGCGAACATGCCGCAAGCGCCGCCACCAAACCCAGAACGGGTATCAGCCGCCAGGCCTTTACGGGACGAGCAGTCCGCCTGGCGGACCGTTGGGTTTTAACTGTTTTGTATTGGTGACTCATGGCAACCTTCCGCATTCGATCAACCGGACCCATTCTTCAGTGTCCGGAACGGCTCGTCCTGCACCCCCAGCGGGCCCCAGGCGCATGCCAAGCGCTCACATTATCCTAGGCACAGATAGTATTTGTAAACGTTACTTTTTAAGTAAGACCATTCCGGGTCGCGAAAAAATCGCATTTTGACCGGACATGGTTAAATTTAGTTCTTTTTGACGAAATTATGTTCTTTTTATAGAACACCCGATCATGTTAAAGTCTCCTCCGGTATCCCGCCAGCACCCGGTCGGGGCCGCAAATTCCGTGTCATCGAATGGCCGGATCATTCGGGCGAAAACATGACCGCTGGGACCGACCCCCCCTCCTCATACACGGCCTTCGGCCTGCGGGCCGAGGCACGACCGCTTGATCCCGGCCTCCACATAGTGGCGACCCCGATCGGAAATCTGGCCGACATTTCGCTCCGGGCACTCGAAACACTGGCCGCGGCTGACGTAGTCGTGGCCGAAGACACCCGCGTAACCCGCACCCTCCTCGCGCACTACGGCATAACCACGCCGATGCTGACCTACCATGACCACAACGCGGCAGCGATGCGCCCACAAATCCTGGAAAGGCTGGCTGCGGGCGGAAAGATCGCGCTGGTTTCCGATGCCGGTACGCCGCTGGTCTCCGACCCCGGCTACAAACTGGTGGCGGAAGCCGTATCGGGCGGACACAAGGTGGTTGCAATTCCTGGCGCTTCAGCGGTCCTGACGGCGCTCGTCGTCGCCGGACTGCCGAGTGATAGATTTTTCTTCGAGGGGTTCCTGCCACAAAAGCAGACGGCGAGGCGCAAGAGAATTTCGGAACTGGGATCAATCCCCGGAACCCTGGTATTCTACGAAGGCAATAGCCGCGTCGCCGCCATGCTTGCCGATTTGGCCGATATTCTCGGTGACCGCCAGGCGGTTGTGGCCCGGGAACTTACCAAGAAGTTTGAACAGGTCCGCAGGGGAAGCCTCAAGAGCCTGGCCGCGGCATTGGCCGCCGAGGGGCCGCCGAAGGGCGAAATCGCTGTCCTGGTGGCGCCGCCGGATAACAACCATATATCGATAACCGCTGCGGAAACCGATGCCCTATTGCGAGAAGCATTGGACGACCTCTCGGTAAAGGATGCGGCGGCAAAGGTTGCAACACAGACCGGACAAAAACGGCGCGATCTTTACGCCAGGGCCGTAGCGATTGCCGAAGACAGGAAAACTGTTAAGCTGAGCGATGATTGATGGGTGGACAATCATCCATCAGCGCCCCGAAAACGCCATGCAGCGCAAATCAACACCGGATCAGGTTGCAGCCAAATCCGCCAGCGCCCGCAAGCGCGCCCACACGCGCGGCATTCGCGCGGAATGGAAAGCCGAAGCTTTCTTGCGAATGAAAGGCTACCGCATCCTGGCGCGCCGCTACAATGCGCCCGGCGGCGAGATAGACCTGATCGCCCGCCGTGGTGGTGCGATTGCCTTTGTGGAAGTAAAACACCGCGCGACAATCGATGCTGCCCGCAACTCGGTTACCCATCAAAAGCGCCAACGAATTACCCGTGCGGTCAGGCACTGGCTGACCAAAAATCCGTCCGCGATGCAATTGACCTTGCGCGCCGACGCGGTATTTCTGGCGCCGCGCCGCTGGCCGGCGCACGAGGAAAACCTGTTTGAGCTATCCGTTTAATGAGAGTTTAGCGGATACTTGGAGCAACGTGTCCGCACTCTCAGGGCGCGTTATGCACCAACGAAAGGCAGGCCCCGCTTTTCCACCCGGCGCTCTAGTATCCCAATGCCGCAGCGCCAATCCGGCGGGTGTCGGCAGCGCCGAACAGCAAACCGTCCCTGCGTACAATCGTCTGCGTCGAACCAATTGCCCTGCCGCGCCGTACAGTGTGCCCCTTGGCCTCCAGCAATTTTATAGTATCGGACGAAAAGCCCTGCTCCACCCTGAGTACATCCGGATACCATTGGTGATGAATCCGCGGTGCGAGCGTAGCTTCCGCAGCATTCATTCCGTGATCGATGATGTTCAGGACGATCTGCAAGACCGTCGTAATGATTCTGGATCCGCCCGGCGTGCCGGTGACGACACGCAGTGCTCCTTTTTCAGAGAACACCATCAACGGAGACATGGAAGACAATGGCCGCTTGCGTGGGCCGGGAGCATTGGCCTTGCCGCCGAGCAGTCCATAAGCGTTGGGCGTATCCGGCTTGGCGGCAAAGTCGTCCAACTCGTTGTTCAGCAAGATGCCTGTTCCCGCAGCGACCATTCCAAGGCCGAATGTAAAATTGAGCGTATAGGTATTGGAAACTGCATTTCCAGCCGCATCCACCACGGAATAATGCGTCGTCTGCCCGCTTTCGTAGGGCAATGGATTGCCAGGCCTGATTTGCGCTGCCGCGATGGCCTTGTCGGGAGATATCCGTTTGCGAAGAACTGCCGCGTAGCTTCTTGAAGTCAGCGCCCTGACCGGAACCGGAGCAAAATCTGGATCGCCCAGGTATTTCGACCTGTCCGCATAGGCAAACTTCATCGCCTCGGTCATGACATGAATGGCGGCTGCCGAGTTGTGGCCATATTGCTTGAGCGGAAACGATTCCAGAATGTTTAACATCTGTACGACATGCACGCCGCCCGATGACGGGGGCGGCATCGAAACCACCGAAAACCCGCGATAGCGGCCCTTCACCGGCTTCCGTTCCCGCGCCCGGTAACCCGCGAGATCGGCCAGCGTCATCTGCCCGCCGGCGGCGGCGACCGCCGCAACGATCTTCCGCGCGGTCTCGCCCACATAGAATCCCTTTGCACCACGCTCTGCGATTCTTTCTAGGGAACGGGCCAGATCGCGTTGAACGAGCAATTCACCTTCACGCAGCGCCCGCGGCGCATCCCCATCGCCGGTGGATCGCATGAATACGGACCGACTCGCGGGAAACTTGACGAAACGCCGCGCAGACCAGGCCAGCGACCGGGCTAGCCCCGCATCGACGGAAAATCCCATGCGCGCCAGCTTGATTGCCGGCGCCACAAGCTGTGCCAGCGAAAACCGGCCCGATCCGTAACGGGCATGCGCCAATACAAAGCCTGAGACAGTTCCCGGTACGCCAACCGCCAGCCCGCTTGCCCTGGATTTTCTGCGCACATAATTGCCATCCGCATCCAGAAACACGTTCGGGCGGGTCGCTGCCGGCGCGGTCTCGCGATAATCGATGGCCGTCGTCCTTTTGCGATCGGCCACATGGACCAGCATGAACCCGCCGCCACCGATATTGCCGGCTCGTGGCAGCGTCACCGCCAGCGCAAATCCGGTCGCTACGGCTGCATCTACAGCATTTCCGCCCTTGCGCAGAATTTCCAATCCGATCTTTGCGGCGCGCCTCTCCTGTGCCACCACCATGCCGTTGCGCGCGCGAACCGGGTGAATGCGCGCAATATTCGATAAAATGGGCGGCCCGGCTGTCAGCGCGACACTTCGGTTAGGCTGGGCCGACGCCGCTGTTGCAATGAAGACAAAATCCAGGGCGGCAAATGTCGCAATTACTGCATTTGCAAATCGCATACGGCGCAACCAATACAATCTAACGGCCCCACCGCTGGCGCCACATCATTTCACCGATCGTACACGAGACTCGCGGTTTCTTTCTGCGCGCCTGCACACGCAAAACAGGAAGTTCGCCGGACCGAAAGCTGTCCTGTATCGACGGGACCGGTGATGCAATCTCCATCACCAGCTTTGTACGTGTGGCGCGAATGAACTGGCTGCGGTCGCGGATGGGAATGACAAACGAACCCGGCCCGCCGGTGACACAATCCTCGTAATATTCATCGAGATTGGAAATGTCGGAAAATCCAAAATTCGAGGGACGCACCATAAGCGGCAAGCCATTGATAACGACACCCTGCTTGAGCGCGGCATCCCGTGCTACATTGACAGGCTTGCCGTCATTGTTTGTCCCATCGCCGGAGATATCGATGACCCGGCGCAGGCCACGGTAGCCGTTGTTCTCAAACAGGCTCATGGCCTTCTCAATTGCCCCGGATATGGAGGTTTTTCTCGCCCGCCGGTAGGGCGCCGCCGCGAGCTTGGCAGCAGCCGCATCGGCGCTGGCGCGACTATCGATTATTGTCCAGGGCAGGAGAATATCCGTATCGTAATTGGACGCCCACTGGAAATACGTGACGGCGATCTTGCCGTTAATGCCTGATTTGATGGCCCGCAGAAAATCGACCGATTTCATCGCTTCAACGTAGCCGGCCCGTTGCAGCCGCTGCTCATCGGTATTTATGGAGCGGGAAATATCCACAGCCAGGACCAGCTCCAGGTCTACCCTTACGACGCCGTCCTTGGCCTGCGCCGGCAGAAACCCGCCGGCCAGCCAACAACCCGCCACTATCGCCAGCAATATCCGCAAGGCTTGAAGCACCCGGTCAGCGTTGGCGGGGAAAGAAACGGCAATTATGGATCGACCCCTGTCAGAGCCGGAGGCTTTTTCGGCTCGTTCACATGGCGACAACGGGTGTGGCGATTCGATATGCATAGTGACTCCCGATTACCGCCCAATCCCCGCAGACCCATAGTGTATACACGCTTCCACATGCCGTAAATCGACAATAATACAACAATTACTCGTCTGAAATTCCGGCAGACGAGTTCTAACCTGTTGTCGTCGAGCCATTTTTTATCGAAAATACTAACGAATTAGTAGCCATGCCGTGGAGTTTGGCGTCTCAGAAGACGCCAGGGCGCCTTGGTCAGTAATAGCTGGCTGTCAAAGTGGTATTCAAGATTGGCGGAAAATTGCCGGCGTACGCTAGACCAACGCTGGCCGGATCCAGCAAGGCTAACGGCTCAGGGTATACGGATTCTGTCAGCGGGTAATAGTCGCAATCAATTTGGTGCTGGGGAATTTCCGGCTCGCCGGAAGATAGCGAACAGGTACAGAGCGAGAGCGCAGCGCAAGCCGCAACTGGAGAATTGCTCCAGAATGGAAAGTGCATATGATTGAAGACAACTTGGCCGAGGCCTTCTCGGTCGTTCAATCCAGCGGGTTCACTGGCACGATCGCCGCTGCGATCGTGCTCGGTTCCGGCCTTGCTTCCGCGGTCGATGGAATATCCAAGATTGCCACTATCCCGTTCTCGCAACTACCCGGTTTCCCGCAAGTATCGACATCGGATCACATTCCCGAGTTGATTATCGGCGACTTGAACGGTGTCACCGTGGCCTGTCTGCTGGGCCGGTCGCATTATTACGAATCCGGCGATAGCCGCGGCATGGAGCTGCCACTTGAACTCATGGCCATGCTGGGGGCGCAGCACGTTATATTGACCAATTCAGCCACTGCAGTGAACGCCGACCTTGTTCCCGGCTCCCTGGCGGTTATCACCGACCATATCAACCTGAACGGTCCCAATCCGTTGATTGGCCGCGGCCGGGATGGCGGAACCACGTCGATGGTCGACGCCTATGAGCCGCACCAAGTTCGCCGGTGCAAGATTGCGGCGGGAGTTGCGGGCGTGACCCTGCGCGAGGGCGTATATATGTGGTTCTCCGGCCCGTCTTTTGAAACTCCGGCGGAAGTACGCATGGCGCGCGCCCTTGGTGCGGATTTGATCGGCAAGTCGACAGTTCCGGAAACCATCATCTGCCGGACGCTTGGGCTCCATGTCACCGGAATTTCGGCAGTTACAAGTTACTCTCCGGGATTTCGCGGCGCCAATCCGAGCCAGAGCGAAACAAGGGCCGTCTCGCGCCAGGCCGCTATTTCCTTGCGCCGTCTTCTGCCGGTGTTTTTGACGGCAAAAGACAAGGGAGGCTGACACCTTCGATCGCGAATGTCATGGGCGCGGCCGGCGGAGCAGCCGTCCATCGACAATGACTATCCCGAGCGCGATGATCACCATCCCGGCAATCTGGTAGCTCTGCAACCTTTCTCCGAGAACGAGCCACCCCAACAAGACAGCGCTGATCGGCGTCAGCACGGCAACCAGCGAGACATTGTTGGCGCCTGTATCCCTCAGCAGCCGGAAAAACAGGAACTGACCAAGCGCCGTGGACAAAAACCCCGCCGAAACGGCGGCGGCCAGCGCCGGCAACCCGGGCGCCGGCAATATCCAGGGCCGGTCAATCACGAGCGCCAGCACAAGAAACTGGAAACCGGAAACCAGAATAAACCCGGTGGTGGCCGTGAGCGGTTCGATTTCCAGTGTCCGGAAGCGGCGGGCCAATACGGTGCCGAACGCAAAACAAACGCTGGCCAGGACCGCGGCAAGCTGTGCGACGATCGAAAAGTCGAATTCAATCTTCGCGTCAACGCCGATCATGACCACCACCCCGGCAAAACCGGTCATGGTTCCGCCGAGCCTGCGGCCAGACAATTTCTCATCACTTGTCATGACATGGGCGACAAACAACACCATCAACGGAGTCATCGCCGTGATGATTGAAGCAAGCCCCCCACCTATCGTCTTTTGCGCCCAGGAAAGCAGAAACAGCGGTGCAACCGAGTTGACGAATGCGACAAGCATGAACCAACGCCAGACGTCTGTGCGCCAGGGCAATTTTCCCCCGCTCATGTGCAGGATCGCCAACAAAACGAAGCCGCCGATCAGGACCCGCACGGCCCCGAGCGTCATCGGCGGAAGATCCTTGACGGCGACCGAAACGAAGAAGAACGCCCCGCCCCAGAACGTTGCAATCACGAGCAGCGTCGCCCATTGCCCGACAGTCATACTGTGATTGATATTTGAATTCGCGGGCATAAACGATGATCCGGGATCGTTGGCGCTCTTTACCCAAGCCGGTTTGACGGTTCACGGGACGCGCCGGCGCCAACTATCCTGGCTGACTGCTTTTCTCTGCAAGCATCGAAGCGGACTTTGAATGGTGAGACACGGCGTACGAACAGGCCCACAGCAGGACAAAGAAACCGACAATTGCGAAGCCAAGGATATCGAAGCGCCCAGTCAGGGAATGGACAAGAGTCCACATTCCGCCGGACAATGCGAAGTGCTCCGCCAGCAGCGACAATCCCTGCAAAGACCCGATGACAAGCGCGATGAATACAGATGCCCCGGTTATTGCGAGATTGTAATAGAGCTTTCGCATCGGTTGCTTGCGGGCCCATTGATAAGCGCCCAGCATCATGGCCCCATCGGCCGCATCGGCAAGCGCCATTCCGGCCGCAAACAGCGCCGGGAACACCATGACCGTCGCCAGACTTACGCCATCCGACGAGGTGACGGCAGCCATCGAAAACAGACCGATCGAAGTTGCCGTATCAAATCCAAGACCAAACAGCAGGCCCAGGGGATACATGTGCCACGGCCGGGAAATCAGCCGGAACAGCGGCCGGAAAAACCGCGCCAGGAATCCGTGCTTGGACATCAGCGCATCCAGATCGTCTTCCTGGCACGGCTCGCCCCTGCGCACCCGCCGGAACGTCCGCCAGACGCCGAGAAATATCGCCAGGTTGATCAAGCCGATGGTCAGCAGGAAGAAAGTCGAAACCAGCGTTCCAATCACGCTGCCGTAGGATTTTACCCCGCCGAGAATTCCCGTCGCGCCGGAAGCCAGAATGCCGATCAGCAGGCACGCGGCGAACACCACGGTCGAATGGCCAAGCGCAAACCACAGACCCGTACTGACCGGCTTCTGGCCCTGTTGCAGCAGCTTGCGGGTTACATTGTCGATCGCCGCAATATGATCCGGGTCGACCGCATGGCGCAGGCCAAGCAAATAGGCCAGAAACGCCGTCCCCAGCAGCACCGGCTGGTCGTGCAATTGCACAAGCGCCCAGGCCCACGCCAACAGGTTGATCGCGGCCAGGCCCGTGAACAGGCCGGTAATACGCCGCCGCACAGACGATGTGCCAGCCCTGGTAAGCAATGCCTTAGAAGCCATGAAACCCTTCACGATCAAGCTATTGCAGCCATAATCGTGATCCGCGCGATCAGCGCGGAACCAATTATGACAAAGCGTCAGAAAGTTCATAACATCTATAGGAGGCGCGCCACCAGCCGGTCAACCGGTTTCATGGGCGACAGCGGACAGTTTCGAAACGGAAATTCAAATTTGCGCCCTCGGTATTGGCCGGCCGGACGCTAGCGCCTTCATCTCACGTGGCGACTTGGCTGGGATAGATAGTCCCTAAAACTCCACCACGCTCCGGATCGACTTGCCCTCGTGCATCAGGTCAAAGCCTTCGTTGATGCGTTCCAGCGGCAGCTTGTGGGTGATCAGGTCGTCTATATTGATGCGCCCGTCCATGTACCAGTCGACTATGCGCGGCACATCGGTCCGGCCCCGCGCACCACCGAAGGCCGTGCCTTTCCAGACCCGCCCGGTCACCAGCTGGAACGGCCGGGTTGATATCTCCGCTCCGGCCGGCGCAACGCCGATGATGATCGATTGTCCCCAGCCGCGATGGCAGGCTTCCAGCGCGGTGCGCATGACATCGACATTGCCGGTTGCATCGAACGTATAATCGGCGCCGCCCTTGGTCAGATCAACGAGGTAGGGAACCAGATCGCCTTCCACCTCGGTCGGATTGACGAAATCGGTCATGCCGAATTTCTCCGCCATGTCCTTTTTTGCCGGATAGACGTCGACGCCGACAATCTGTTCCGCGCCGATCATCCGCAGGCCCTGGATGACATTCAGCCCGATGCCGCCCAGGCCGAAGACGATGGCCCGGCAACCGGCCTCCGCCTTTGCTGTCCAGATCACAGCGCCAATGCCGGTGGTTACGCCGCAACCGATATAGCAGATCTTGTCGAATGGAGCGTCCTCACGCACCTTCGCCAATGCGATTTCCGGAACAACGATATGATTGGCGAATGTCGATGTGCCCATGTAATGCAAAACCGGCTCACCGTCGCATTTGAACCGGCTGGTTCCATCAGGCATCAGCCCCTGGCCCTGCGTTGCGCGGATCGAGGTACACAGATTCGTCTTGCGTGAGAGACAGGCTTTGCACTGGCGGCATTCCGGCGTGTACAGCGGGATAACGTGATCGCCTTTTTTCAGCGTCATCACCCCGGGGCCCACATCGACGACAACGCCGGCGCCTTCATGGCCGAGAACAGCCGGGAAAAGGCCTTCGGGATCAGCCCCGGACAGGGTGAAATAATCCGTATGGCAAATGCCGGTAGCCTTGACCTCAACCAGCACTTCGCCGGCCCTTGGCCCGTCAACTTCGATATCGCAGATCTCCAGCGGCTTCTTGGCGGCAAAGGCTACGGCGGCACGGGTCTTCATGGAGTACTCCGGAATGGTGTCAGCTTCAAATCAGATACGGATTACAGACTAGCCGCCACGGCAATATTTTGCTAACCCCTCAGGAATTGCGAATGATTGTCTCATCGGCCCGCGCATATGGCAGCGGCCAATCAAACCGGTAACCCTGTTCGTTCGCCGCATGGTGGGGGAAATACGGGTCGTTCATCGCCCCGCGCGCCATGACGCACAGGTCAGCTCTGCCTGATGCAATGATCATATTGCAATCGGTGTGACTGACAATGCCGCCGACAGTCATCGCCGGGGTTTTGGCTTCATGGCGGATCGCCTCGCACAGCGACAATTGATAAAGCCGCTGCGCCTGGGTCGGCCGCCGCGCACTGGTTACCCCGCCGGTTGATACCGCGATCATGTCACACCCTGCCTCGTGAAGAATGCGCGAAATAGCAATGGCATCGCGCGGCGTCACACCGGCTGGATCGAAATCTGTTGCTGAAATACGCGCGGCAATCGGCATTGCCTGCGGTATTTGTGCACGCATCGCCTCATAGACTTCTAGCGGGAAGCGCATGCGATTTTCCAGCGTACCGCCATAAGAATCACCTCGAATATTGGCGAGGGGCGAAATAAATTCCGAGAGCAGATAGCCGTGCGCCATGTGCAGTTCGATCATGTCAAACCCTGCTTCAACCGCCATCCGCGCGGCCTTGGCGAACGCCTCGGTCGTTTCGCGAATGTCGGCACGGCTCATCTCCCGCGGCACCGGCCTGTCGGGCGTGAAGGGAATCGGCGAGGGCGCAATCACCTCCCACATCTCGTCCGCATTGGTGGGTTCGAACTTTTCCCACGACCGGCCGATGGATCCCTTGCGGCCGGCGTGAGCCAGCTGGATGCCGATCCTGGCCTGGGTGTGCCGGTGGACATGGTCGGTCACCCGCCTCCACGCGGCCACGTGGTCCTGCGCGTACATGCCGGCGCAACCGGGTGTCATGCGCCCCTGCGCTGTAACGTTCGTCATCTCGGCAATGACGAGGCCGAAGCCGCCAACAGCACGCGCGCCCAGGTGCGCGGTATGAAAGTCATCCACGGTTCCATCGGTGGCCGAGTACATGCACATCGGCGAGAAGACCATACGGTTTGGTAGGTCGAGGCCGCGCATCGAATACGGTGCAAACATTGGCGGCGGTGGATTGTTTGCGCTCGCTGCGCTGGCGCCAATAACTTGCTTGTCGAGTTCCTGTACAAAATCCGTCGCCGCCTCGCGTACACGCTTGTAGCCCATCCGATAGCTGCGCGTGACGCAGGCAAATGCAAACTGCTCCGCTGATAGCTTCAATTGCCGGTCTGCCCCGCGAAGCCATTGCGCGCTGTCGGCCGCCGCTCGCTGATAACTGGCGCTTCGGCTGCTTGCCGCCTGTTCCCATGTCGTAAGCGCATCGGCCAGCGGAATACCGTCCCGCACTGAACGGACGATCGCAGTCGCGAGGCTCTCGGCCTCTTCCAGATCGTGCCGCATTTGCAGACCGGTCGAGTGGTGTACACTCGCTGCAGCTGATCCGATCGCTACAAACTTGTCCGAACAGCGCCTCTCGACACGCCGTACCACGGATGGTTGCCAGGGCCCGACGCGTTCAACCGCACATCCGCTTGCGACCCTGCCAGCAATGGCGGTCGCGAGTTTTGCGAGCGCATCGGGATTTGAATGATCCGGCCCCGCTGCCTCCATGCCTTCTTTGGCGGCTTCCACGACAAGCGACGCCCGCCCGTGGCCCGATGGTGTCAAAACCGACTGGATGACCCCGACAGCGGATCGGTCCACAATGAGTGCTACTGGACATTCAATCGCGGACAATTCGAAGATTGCGCGATGAAACCCCGAGTCCTCCTCGCTTGCGCCAAAAATCTCGTCCGGAACATTCAGCCCTGCCGGAGCCGTCGGACTGGCCAGCAAAACGAGGTCAAAGCCATCTGCGCCCGACGTCCCGTCCGGATAGCCAATCTCGCATCCCGCCTTCCGCGCCAGCGGTAACAGGGCTGCCGATAGCTTTGCCGCACTGGCGCACCGGTAAGCCATTCCGGATACAAACACCTGATCCGCATCAGGCCGCAATACGGCC
>Ga0181594_10003853_pt1 | contig 13491 bp, 12 predicted proteins | sample 071ome_18_FD_145603 | JGI IMG/M metagenome (GOLD analysis project Ga0181594, IMG submission 145603) | Coastal salt marsh microbial communities from the Groves Creek Marsh, Skidaway Island, Georgia - 071413BT metaG (spades assembly) | ecosystem: Environmental > Aquatic > Marine > Intertidal zone... | reverse complement strand
CGCGACCGTCACATCCTGGTGCGGCGCGTCCTCGAGCACGCGCGCGACTTCCTCCACGACATCGGGTGGACAAAGCGCAAAGCGGTTTTCCGGCCCTGGATTGCCCGGCTCAACCCATTGTCGCTCAACATCGACGATCGTGCCGCGCTCGTGCATCTTCAACTCGTCGTAGTCGATCGGCGCGTGTTGCGCCGCGATCCGCAGGAAATCCTCGGTATCGGGCGGCTCAGACATGTCGATATCGACACCCAGGAATTGCATCTGCAGGCCCAGCCGCTTTGCCAGCCCCCAGAAGATGTAGTCATCGGTCGCTACCTTCATTTCTTTCGGGGGTTTCGCGACGGCAGGCGTGTAACGCGTGAACGGGACATATTCGTAGAACGCGAATTCGGCCTGCCAGCATGGCAAATCGGGACGCTCATATTGCATAACCGTCGGCAGCACATAGTCCGACAATTCCGCCGTCGGGTTCCAGAACGGATCGACGGTGACAAGCAGCTCAAGCTCCTTGAAGGCTTCAACGACCTTACCCTGATCGGGAACGATCACCGCAGCATTACCGCCGTGGCAGAAGAACGCCTTGATCTGCCCCGGACCGGGTTCAAGGATTTCGTCGGCCATGATCCCTGTTGGCAGTTCACCGACGATCATTCCGTAGCCTTCGATGCGGCTCTTGTAGCCGCTTTCCCACGAGCGGGTCGGCGGTGTCACCTGCGCCGGACGCGGCTGGCGCGGCAGCAGAACGCCGGGATTGGCGATCTCCTCGCCTTCGCGCATGAAGTTCCCGCAGATCACGTTCAGCGCGCAGACGAGGTGCTCGATCAGGTTTGAATGGCGGCCCATGTTGGCCCCAGTCCCGGAGCGCACCACGCCGCGTTCTGCCTCGGCGAACACGCGCGTCAGCTCGATGAATTCATCGACGTCGATGTCCGCTCGCCTCGCAACATATTCGGGTGTGAACGGTTCGACCGAGGCGCGCAATTCCTCAACCTGCTCCGCATGTTGCGCAACGAATTCCTTGTCCTCCCAGCCTTTTTCCAGGATCAGCCGGATCATCCCCGCCAGGATCGCAGCATCCTCCCCCGGCAGCGGTTGCAATTCCATCTCGGCAAAGCGGCCGGTCTCGGTCTTGCGCGGATCGATCATCAGGATCTTGAGGCCGCGCTTCTTCTCCTCTTTGACCTTCTTCAGCGGATCGTGGCAATTGAGGTTAGCCGCATAGGAGACGAGCGGGTTGGTGCCGATCAGGAGCAGCACGTCGCAGGTGCGGAATGGATAGGGCCCCGCCGGCCAGACACCCATGCGCTCCGCCGCCACGATCTTGGCCGACTGGTCGATGGTGATCGCCGAGAAGATCTTCTTCGTGCCGAGCGGATGGAGGACGCTGTCGACCATGAAACAGGCCGAGGCATTCATCCCCGCACCCGAACCGCGATAGGCGCCGACCGCCTCGGGTCCGTGACGCGCGACGATGTCCTTGAGCTTTTCGGCGATCTCGTCGAGCGCCTGTTCAAGATCGATCTCGGCGAAAGTACCGTCCGGCATCTTCTTGAGCGGATGGGGGACGCGAATCTCGGAATTGTGCGCATCGACCGCCTGCAATCCCTTGAAGCAGGCAAACCCGTCGGTGAGCAGATCGTCGCGATCGGGCCTGATCGCGACAAGCCGGTCCTCCTCGTCGGTCGAGACGATCATGCCGCAATGCGAGTTGCACAACCGGCAGAACGATTTGTGCTCGGTGACTGATCCTTGCGGAACACTTTTTTGCTGGGTCGCCATGTCTCTCTCCGGGCGTGACGTGCAATTCAGGATTGTGACATACTCTACCGTAAGTTCAAGCTACGCTTCTCGATGCTTAGTCTCGCGCAATCAACCGACGGCATGCGGCATCCGGTCAGGATCCCGCAAACTCTTCGATGGCCTTCTCGACCACCTGATAGAGCGGCGTTGCCTTGGGGTACCCGCAATACTGGACTATTAGCACCACAATTTCGCGCAGTTCGTCTCCAGTGACTTCTCCGTTCTTCAGCGCGGACCGGACATGGATTTCGAACAACGATGGATCGGCGCCGCCACCTGCAAGTGCCCCGAGAATAGCGATTCGCTTCTCTCGAGTGCCGAGGCCCGGCCTCGGCCAGATTTCGGCAAAGAGTGTCGTGAGTGTGAGGCGCTGAAAGTAGTCAAGCTCGGAGTCGGGAACCGGCATGAGATCAGCGTAGCAGGCACGGGCTTCGGCCTTTCCCTTCTCGAGCCTCGCGTCGTCACTCATGACTTGTTCCTCTCGTGCCAAAGTGTAGTTACGTATCCGTAACATGTCGTCTGTCACATGATACGGCAAACGAAAAATCGGAGCTCCTCGAAGCGGAACCGAAAAGGGGATGCCAAAGCGAATGACTTACAAGATCGTCCACTGGGGAACCGGAAATGTCGGCGCGCTTGCCTTGCGTACGATGATGGAGCGCAGCGATTACGAAGTCGTCGGGCACTATGCGTTCAATGCCGAGAAGGTTGGCAAGGACAGCGCCGAACTCGTGGGCTTGCCTGCGAGCGGGCTGAAGACGACCGACGATATCGATGCGCTGATCGCCCTCAAGCCGGATGTGCTCGCCTGGTTCGGCAACGCCATGTTTGATCCGCTCGATGCAGCGCGGACAATCGCACGTTTCCTTGAGGCGGGCATCAATGTGGTCACCCCCGGCCTCTACGAACTGGGCTCGCCCGATGCTGCGCCACCCGAATTCCGCGAGATCATCGACCCAGCCTGCGCGAAGGGCAATTCGACTGTCTATTCGACCGGATACGACCCCGGCTTTGCGACCACGCAGCTCGCCGTGACCATGTTGGGCGTAGCCCACCGCGTCGATCAGGTGCGCTTGCAGGAATTCGCCGACTATGGCGCCTATCCCGACGAGCAGACGATGCGCGAATACATGGGCTTTGGCAAATCGATGGGCACCCCGAGCGCGCTGAGCGACGGGGCCATGCAGAAGCGCGTCTGGGGGCCGACTGTTCATGACAACGCCCGCGCGCTCGGCCTGGAAATCGACGGATATGATTTCAGGCTTTTCGCTGCACCGGCGCTTGAAAACCGCCAGACGAGCATCGGCCTGATCCGAAAGGGAACCATGTCGGTCCTGAGGTTCGAACTGATCGGGTTTGTCAAAGGAGAAGAGCGGGTCGTCGTCGAACATGTAAACTGGATGCACGTAGACGACATTCCCGCGGACTGGCCCATTCCGCCCCGGTTTGAAGGCAAGGTCGCGCCGGTCGGATACAGGAACGTGATCAGGGGCGAGCCGACCGTCGCGGTGGAGGTGCAGGTCCCGACGACCCGCGACGGACTACTCGGGACCGCTCTCCACGCGACCAACTCTATTCCCATGGTCGTTGCAGCGCTGCCGGGCATCCTCAGCCAGGCGAAAATACTGCCTTATGGGCCGGGTCCGCTGAAATGATCGGCTCAGCAAGATTGTTACGATAGCGTACATTTATACTGGCATCTTGCGGTCGGCTCGCTAAGCTGAAGCGATAGAGAGAGGACATCGGAAGTTCACCATGGGGTACAGCCACCTCGTCGCGCTGACCGGACATGTCGAAGGCCGGGAGCAGGACTATAACGACTGGTATACATGGGTTCACTTGCGCGATGTGATGCAGCTGAGCCTGTCGGTTGTTGGCGCGCAGCGGTTCCGGGCCAGCGATACCCTGTCGGCCATGGGGGGCACGCAATACGATTTTCCCTATCTGTGCGTCTACGAAGTTATCGAGCCCGAAGCGATGACCGCCGATCATGCACCCGTCTTCACCGACGACATGCCGATCAGCGATGCCTACGACCTGGCGCGGGCGAGCGAAGTCTACTTCAATGAAATTGCCGGAATTTCGAACCGGCCGGGCCAGCATGGTGCTGCCAGCGTAATCGTCGAGCGTTTTGGCGATGCACCATGCGATCCCAGCCTCGCTGCCTGGTATGTTTCCGAGCGCCTTCCGCAGATTTCCGCTCTGCCGGGTGTTGTCGCGGGATCGGTCGGTGTTCCCCACGACCACCAGATGTTCGAGCAGCCGCTGTCGGCCTTGTGCGCGGTCTACTGGAGCGAAAATCTCGGTGCTACGGCTGGAGCGTGGCCAGCCTTGCAGGACAACGCGCCAAAGGCGCTGGAACGCTCCACTATTTCGCTCAACGCCTATGACGCAGTTATCGAGCGCCTCACTATTTCCGAGGTGCGCAACCCGTCACCTGCAGATCGGGAAACCGCTGCGCGTATTCGCGCAAGGATTATGGAGTCAGTTCACGCAGGTCCCAACGCCGGCGTGCAATCCGAGCATTTCGCCTGATGTTTGCAGAGGCCGGCAGGAGGTATTTCTAGCCATGTCCATTTTCGAGCCCGGAAACGCACTGGTCCAGCAAGCCGTCGATAAGGCGATAGCGGCAGGTGACGAATTGGGCGTCCAGGTCTGCGCCTACCACGGTAATCGCAAATTCGTCGACGTGGCGGCTGGTCATGCCGATCCCGCCAGGTCGAGAGCTGTCGATCACGACACGCTGTTCAACATCTGGTCGGTTTCGAAGGCGATTACCGCAACTCTGCTGCATCTTCAGGCCGAACGAGGGCTGATCGACTACGATGCCCCGATTGCGGACTACTGGCCAGATTTCGGCGCGAAGGGCAAAGGCGGTATCACCGTGCGTCACGCGCTGATGCACCGTTCGGGCTTGCCGCAAATGCCCGAAGGCATGTCTCCTGAGCGCATTATCGATTGGGACTGGATGACCGCAGCCATCGCCGATCTCGAGCCGATGGCCGCCCCCGGCGAAAAGCCGATGTATCAGGCGCTTTCGTTCGGCTGGATCATCGGCGAACTGGTACGGCGAACTGACCCCAAGCACCGCGACGTCAACACGTTCCTGCAAGAAGAGATCAATCAGCCGCTCGGTATCGATGGCCTGTGGCTCGGCGTGCCTGACAGCGAGCTGTCCAAGGTCGCGATCATGGAGGACGCCATGCCCCCCATGTCACCCGAAACTCTGCTGGAGATCTGGGAGAAGGTTTCGCCGTGGGCGGTGCGGCTGCTGCCTGACATTTTCGAGGATGATCGTATCCGCCAGGCGGTGATTCCCGGCGTTGGCGGTATCGCCAATGCGCGCAGCGCCGGACGCTTCTTCGGCATGCTGGCTAACGGCGGCGAACTGGACGGCGTGCGCATCCTGTCAGCCGAGAGGGTCGCCGGTTTCGCGAACCCTCGTGTTGGCGGTGACGAGCCCGACACCGTGATGTTCAACCAGGTGATGCCGATCAGCATGGCCGGTTACTGGCTGTATGCGCCCGAGCCGATCACCGCTGCTTTCAAGACCCCCACCGCATTCGGCTGCCCCGGCGTCGGCGGCGCACTCGGCTGGGCGGACCCCGGTGAGCAACTGGCGGTCTCATTCTGCCACAACCGGCTCGTCCTGCCCCAAACCTCCGACGAGGATCCCTTCATACCCGTGGCTGCTGCGGTGCGAGAGGCACTGGCAATGCTGCGCGAGACTGTTTGACGATTGGAGTGGGAGACAGGACCAAGTGGCTAGCAACGACGCACTCGAAATTCAGTCGGTCATCAGTCGATACACGAACTGCGTGAACCGCAGGGACTGGTCGCTCTTGGCCGGCATCTTCGCCGGCAACGCCGTGTGGTCGGCCCCCGCTGTGCCGAACGCGACTTTCGAGGGCCATGCAGCGGTCGTCACGGGCATTCCAGCCCTGGTCGAAGACACGACCTCGCTGATCCAGCTCAACACACCTTCAGACATCGCCATCAATGGGGACACGGCCACGGCGCAGTGTTCGATCCGCGAGACCGGCTCGATCGAGCGCGACGGCATCCGTTTCGAAGCGCACGGCTGGTACGACGACGAGTTGGTGCGCGTCGATGGCGTCTGGAAATTTTCGCGGCGCACCTTTTCGCTGATCGAAAACTATTTCACGCAAATCTCGAGCATTGGCGCTGGCTGACCAGTGTCGGTTACGCTCGATCCCCAAGCATTGATGTCACGAGCGCGCGAAGCGACGGGCCTCAGCGATTTCGGCGACATGTGGTTCCTGCCTGCCTTCGAAAAGGTCGTCGAACTGGTCAATGCCGAAGGCGGCATCGCCGACGAGCAGGCAGACCCGGTCCAGCTTCTGGTCGGCAGTCTCGCCAGCCGGCTACGCATGGTGCGCTTCATCAACGACAATCCGAAATCGCTCGACGAGATAGTCGAAGTCGCGGGCTTCATCATCGGCTGGCCGCGCGGCGGCTCGACCCTGCTGCAGCGCCTGCTCGCCTCTTCGCCGCAATTGACCGGCACCTATTGGTGGGAACTGCTCAATCCTCTGCCCCTATCGCCAGACGGCTCCGACGACCGGGAGAATCGCAAACAGATCGCAGTCGCGACCAAGAGTGCGATGTACGAGAAGTGGCCCAAGATGGAGAGCCAGCATCCGCTCAAGCCCTTTGACGTGGATGAGGAGGTGATGCTGTTCGACATCACCTTCATGAGCCTGATGTGGTCCGCGTATTTCTATATTCCCTCTTATCTCGGCTGGCTCAACGATCAGGACCAGACCCGCGCCTACGAAGAAATGCTGCTATGGCTCAAGCTCATCTCCTTCCAGCGACCCGACAAGGCCGGCGAAAAGTGGATCCTGAAATCGCCCCAGCACATGCTGTGCGGCGGCTTGCGCTACGCCTTCAATGCAATGCCGCAGGCCAAGGCGATCATCACGCATCGCACGCTTCAGAAGGTGGCGACCTCTTATGCGAGCATGGTGGAGACGACTATCGCGCCCGCTTCTGCGACTTACGACCGGCACAGCTATGGGCAAGGCGTAATCGCCATGTTTGGCCGCAGCGTCGATCATTTTATGGAGGTGCGGGCCGAACCCGTCTATGCCGACCGCTTCATCGACGTTCGCTTTCAGGACACCTTCGAGCGTCCGATCGAGGTGTTCGCCGATGTGCTGGACCAGTTGGGTCTCGACCCGGGCAAGGACGATCTTGTAGCAGCCGAAGCCTGGATGGCGGCGAACGGTCGCGAGACCCATCCGCCGCACAAATACGCGCCCGAAGACTATGGCATGACGGCTGAAGAGATCGACCGAGCCTTCGAGGACTATCATCGGGAATACCTGTCGTGAGCGTACCGTTGGACGATCTCGTCCCTGCCCCGCTGCTCACGCCTGAGCAGCTCGCGCTAGAAACGAAGGCATGCGAGCTGTTCGCCCATCCGCGCGTGCGCGCGGTTGCTGCGAAGGCCAAGGGCCTGATGCTCGCCGGATACGGAATCGACATTCCCGACGAGGCGAGAGGCACCCTCGACAACGCGATCGAGGAATATGTCTTCTCCTATGTCGAGCGCGTGCTGTGCCGCGACCGCAACAATTTCTGCCTGCACTATACCTGCCACCCCGCCTATAAGCGCACCTCGGGCGAAGCGGTGCCGGGCTGCCGTTTCTACGGCGAAAATCCCGACGCAGTCTATCGCTGGGGCGGGCTCGACCATGACCGCAGCTATCGTCTCGTGTGTCGACAGTTTGGCCAGGCCCCGATCGACGCCTCATTCACCCTCATGGGGACATATGGAGGAACCACGCCGGGCGACTCGCTGGTGCTTTCCGACATCGATAGGGACATGGACGGAGGGTTCACGATTACATTGGACAGCAAGCCTGCCAATGGTCGCCCCAACCACCTGATGCTGACTCCCAAAACGCGGCTGCTGCTGATCCGCGAATTCCTCGGCGACTGGGCGAGCGATACGCCCTTCGCAATGACATTGGACGCCGACGGAGTGACGCGCGGCGGCCCGTGGGATGAAGAGGCCGCGCTCGACGAGATATGCCACTACGCGATCGAGGAGCTTTATCTCTACTTCTGGATGAACCACATTTACCGCAATCTGCCGGTCAACAGCATCACGACGCCACAATCGGCGGCGGCGATGGGCGGCAGCGCCAGCATGGCGACAGCAAACGGATATTTCGAGCTTGGGCAGGATGAGGCGGCAGTGATCGAATGGACCCCCGCCGGAGCACGGCTGTCGGGACTATCGGCGCTGGACTGGTGGTACACGCCGATCGACGCCCACAAGCGCGGTTCCACGATCAACAATTTCGCACTGCCGTCGGATGAGCAGGACCAAGCTATCGTCGTGCTTTCGCGGTCCGATCCCGGAGTTGCCAACTGGCTCGATTGCGCCGACCTCAAACACGTCCTCTTTACCGCGCGCTGGCAAGGGCTTCCCGAACTGCCCGTCGGTGATGGCCCCAAGGTTTCCTCGCGAATCGTCAAGCTGGCTTCGCTTGAAGGGCACCTTCCTGCCAATGTCGCGCGCTGCTCGCCCGCCGAGCGTGAGAAGCGAAATGCAGCCCGCCTCGCCGCCTACACTCGGCGGACCGGCGATATGCGCAGTCGGTTTGCATGAATCGCGGTTTGCGGCGGAACCCGGAGCACAGCCATGAAATCAGGATTTATCGGCCTGGGAAACATCGGCAAGCCCATCGCGCAATGCATGGCGCGTGCCGGAAGGGACCTTTCCGTCTACGATCTCGCCGAAGTACCGCTGGCCGAATTGAAGGCAATGGGCGCGAAGATCGCTGACAGCCCCGGACAGATGGCAAGGTCGGTGCACGTTATCGGAATATGCGTCCGCAATGACGACGACGTTCACCAGGTGATGAGCGGACAAGACGGAATCCTCGCCAATGCGCGAACTGGCCTTCTCGTCGTGTTGCACAGCACGGTGAAACTCTCGTTGGTCAAGGAAATCGCCGCACAGGCCGTGAAGGCAGGCGTTCGCGTCGTCGATGGTCCGGTGTCACGCGGCCAAAGTGTCGATGGCGCCAATTTCGTCTTCATGCTGGGAGGCGAGCCGGACGATGTGGCCGAGGCGCGGGATTTCGTAAAGCCCGCAACCTGTAAGATCGTACACGCCGGACCTCTCGGCACGGGAATGGTCCTCAAGCTGTGCAACAACAACCTGACCTACCTCGGCGTCGTCGCTGTTCACGATGCACTGCGCCTCGCCGGAATTGGCGGTGCCGATCCCGCAGCATTGGCGGAAGTCATATCTGCAAACGGCGTCGGCAGCGGCAATATGATCGCAACATTGAGCAAGGGAGTGACACACCTTTCGGGCAAGTCGAATGGTCACGATCTACCCGAGCTGGAACCCCTCATAGGCCTTGCCGAGAAGGATCTGGACAATGCCCGAGCGCTTGCCGGCGAACGAGGAATCACGCTGCCTTCGGTCGAGATGACGAGACAAGCCATCGCGACTTCGTTTCGCGGCGAATGACCGGCTGGCGAGTTACTCGCTTGGTGGCGCCTTCTCGCTGGCGATCCACTTGTCGTACAGCAGGTGAAAATGGCGGATCTTGGTGGCCTGGTAGGCGCCAAGCTTCAACCCGCGGCCGAGTTCGTGAAGATTGTGCAGGCCCTTCTGCACCTGGGGAATGTTGAACTCGTCCTGATCGAAGATGCGCGCGATCCTGCCGAGCAGATCGCTTGCTTCGAGGTGCGATTCATCCGGTCCAAGCCAACGTTCGGGAGCGGGCGGCGGCCGCTCTCCCTTGAACGGCTTCAGCAGGTAGGTTTCCATCAGGCACTGCTCGGGATCGTTACCCCATGGCCGAAAGCGATAGGTGATCTCGTCAAAGGCCCACCATGGGTGGAAGTTGGGAAACAGCGTGAAGTATCCGCCGCCGAATACCTCGAAATCGGTCAGGTCATCGACCTTGTCGCCAATCGTCTCGCGCAGCGCCTTGCGCCGCGTCTCGACCTCGAACTCCATCAAATCGCGATCTTTTCCCTCATCCGCATAGGTCTCAAGGACACGTCTCGTGCCTTCGCCAAACCCCACACCAGGCAGGGCATCGAATCGCTCCTCCTCGGTCGGTTTGAAGGCCAGCGGCAAAGTCGCTTCCCCTGCTCCTAGCGCCCGCGAATAGTTGCCCAGCTGGTCGTACTGGCCGCTGTCGGACGCCATGCCGCCGAAATAGACACCGAACTGCGAGTGCGTGGAATAGTTGTGAAAAGCCTCCATGAAGGCCTCCTGCGCCACCTTCCAATTCGCCGGAAAGATCTTGCAGATGTGCGCTGCAATGTAGCGCTCTTCGAGCGGAAACTTCTCCCAATGCATGGACATGTCACCGAGATAGGTCTCAAGGCTCTCGCAATCCGGGTCCATGTTGATGAAGACGAAGCCGCCCCATCGGCCGGTCTTGACTTCGACAAGTCCGAATTGGTCCTCGTCGATCTGCGGGAAATCCCAGCGCGATGGGCAGGATTTGAAGGTCCCGTCGAGGTCCCAGGTGAACGCATGGAACGGACAACGCAGCTCCTTGCGTTGGCACGGCCCATCGACGAGGCGACGGCCCTGATGCAGGCAGACGTTGTGGAAGGCACGAATTTCATCGGGACCGGTGCGCACGACGATAAATGAGAGATCGCAGATGTCATAGGTCGCTATGTCGCCGGCCTCGGGAATTTGCTCCTCGCGGCAGGCCATCTGCCAGACACGCTTCCAGATACGTTCCTTTTCGAGTTCGTAAGCCTCGCGGGTGAAGTAGCGATCGACTGGGATGTCTTCGTCGCCGAGCCATTCAGACTTGTCGATCAGGAGATAGTCCGGGATGGGATGCTTGTCGTAGGCCTTCAGGAAATCGCCGAAACTGGCTCCTGGCGCGCGGGGCGCCTTGCGCGAATTGTCCATCAGCTTGCCCCGATTCTCTTCATGCAGTCCCTGGCAATGAGCTCGCCCGTAACCCAACGGCAGAAGATCGGGTCGGCGTGGCGCAGCGGGCCTTCGATCCAGTTGGCATTGCGGTCAAAATGGCCCCACTCGCCTGTTTCGGTTTCGACCCTGACGAGGTTCGCTTCGACGGCGGCATAGCGGCCAGGGTAATACGGGTGCCGGCTGAATTTCAGATTCGGCACCGCACCCCGTTCTTCGTCAATCATTGCGTCGTGCTTCACACCATCATCCGGACCACTGGAGCATCATCAAGTTACGTAAGCGTACGTTTATGCGAGATCAAGGATTCCGGGATTTGCAGGGCGCGCAAGCGCCCCGTCTTCGCATCCATTCGCTCGAAGACGCTTCAGCCGAACGGAGAAAGAATCGCAGTACGATTGCGCTCGCTGCCATATTCATCGATCCGGCGCTTTCCGGTGAGATAAGAGAAACGTTCCGGATTGCGATCGAACACTTCGGGCTCAAGCATCTCGTGAATCTGCTCGCGCATGTAGCCGTACCAACGGCAAAACGTCATAACGATGCTGGTTCGATATCCTCGCCGCCGACGGGGGACCGAACCATGCCAAACGTTGCCGTGGTGGATCAGGATAGAGCCCGCGCGCGCCTCGATCGGCTTGAAGAGAGTAATGTCACGCGCCTCGTGCGCGGTGGGAGCGCGTCCAAGCTTGTGGCTTCCAGCAACGATCGCCGTCGAACCGAGTTCCTCCGTGTAGTCTGACAGGATCCACGTCGCATTGGCGTGCTCAGCCAGCGCAGGGAATGCGACCGGCTGCGCGCTGTGATTATTATCCGTGTGGAGCAGCATGTAGTCGTCGCCCGGCCCCTTGTTGAGCGCAATCATCGATTGGAGTCGGCAGCTTTCGCCGAGCAGATAGCTCAGGATCGCCAGGGCCGGCTCGTTCATCAGCGCTTGCTCGAAGACCGGCCCGCGGTTGAGTAACCAGGCGGAAAACTTGGCCTGCCCGAAGGGTCCGCTTTCGGTGTTGATGCGGTCCGGACGGATATCGATGTCGTAGAAACCCGTTTCTTCTTCAAGCAGACGGAGCGTCTCGTCGCGCAGGGTTTCAAAAAACTCCCGCGGCCCAACGGTTTCGGGCGGCAATATCGTGTAGCCGTCGATTTCCAGATCGGCGATGTGATGGCGCAGGCCCAGACGTTCGATCTCGGCCATGACTCGCTCGCGTATCTCACGAGCTTTGCGCTCAGTCTCGACGTCGGGACTGTGTGTCCCGGCAAATTTCGGCGCACTACCGGATATGGGCCCGAAGTCGCCCTGCGTTTCGACATTCATCGCTGTCTCCTGTCCGGGCAGGCACCATAAAGGATCACTGCATCGAATGTAATAGCTACTTGACCGTAGCTTATTCGCCGCATTCGCGATGCAGACAACTGAGCGTTACAGCCTTCGCCAGCCTCATTGCTCCTGCCAGCCCGCCAGACCCTCAGGAGACTCATCAATGGTCTTCTTCAGGTTCAACCGGGCCAACAGCATCACGCTGGCTTCCCGATCGGCAATGTCCTGCGCAGCAAGGACACGCGAGAAATCTGGATCCTGCGCAGCAGTCGAAAGCGCCTGTGCATCCTCAAACCAGACCTCGATCACAGCGCCAAAGCCGTAAACCTCGGAAGGATCGACGACGTGATTGATCGTCAGCGCCGACCTCCCAGCAGCCGGGCATTCCAGCAGCGCGGCTGCCAGCAAATCTAGGCCCCTGTCGAAAGACGCTTCGCTCGTCTGCTCGAGCGGCTTGAGGAAGGACAGCATCATGTGGTCGCAAGCCGGCCCTTGCCGCAAGACGCGCTCTTCGGCGGCCATGGTCCACGGATCGACATAGTCGGCGAACACGCGCTCTTCATCCTTCTTGAGTTCGTTCTGCGCCCGTGGATGCGATCGCGCAGCCACAAGATCGTCCCAGCCTTTCATGCCAATCAGTGCGCAGCCATCGTATTCATTGCGAAAAGCAGGCGGGGCCTCGATTTCATAGGCCTTCACGCATTGATGGACGCTGCTGAAATGCGAGCCGAACGTCGTCGCGAACTGGCTGGAAAGCCGGGAGTGCTCGCGCCATGCCTCTGGAAATTCGTCTTCCCGAAGCGCCGGATTGCGGCGCGCCAGATAAATCAGCTTATAGTCCGCCATCGCCCGGCTCCGCTCATGCAATCGCGCTCAGTCAGGCCTGAACTTGGCGACGACTTCCTCGCCATACCCGCGCAAGTGATCCATTGCCTCGTCAAGATCGCGGCCGTCGCCATTGGAGGTCACTTGTGTGACCCCCACGCTCGCGAGTTCCTCGATCCGTTCGACCATCACCGGATAGGGTTCGTCCTTCGGGAACATCCGCAGGCTCATAACCACTTCGATCGGATCCTTGCGACCGATCTTGTCGGCATGTTCGAGCATTTCATCGATGAGCACACGCAAGTCATCGGACGTTTCGATAGCGGGCACATTGTGCGGAGAGCCCGGCGTTCGCTTGAGCGGCATCGGCAGCCAGGCCTGGCCAAACTCGGCCACGCGCCGACGGCTCAGCTTGCTGTTCCCGCCGATCCAGAGCGGCGGATAAGGGCGCTGAATTGGACGTGGCAGCATAATCGCACCATCCGCCTTGAAATGCATGCCATCGAAAGTCACCGGCTCACCGGTGCAGGCAAGGTGATAAACTTCAACCGCCTCCTCGAACAGCGCGTTACGTTCGTCGAATTTTGCTCCGACC
>Ga0181594_10003851_pt1 | contig 13496 bp, 12 predicted proteins | sample 071ome_18_FD_145603 | JGI IMG/M metagenome (GOLD analysis project Ga0181594, IMG submission 145603) | Coastal salt marsh microbial communities from the Groves Creek Marsh, Skidaway Island, Georgia - 071413BT metaG (spades assembly) | ecosystem: Environmental > Aquatic > Marine > Intertidal zone... | reverse complement strand
GATCATCGCGGCATGGGCCGCCCGGCGGTGGCCGTTCACGCGTGACGCGTGGTTGCCGTCTCTCACGTGGCACCTCGCGCTCGGCATGGGGGTTGTGGTGCTTCAGCAGCTGCTGCTCGCCGCCATGCGTGCGACGCTCCTGCCCCCGGGGTTGCGGCCTTGGGACACCTGGCGTCAAATGGGGCTCGACCTGGTGCGTTGGGGCCCGGTTGCACTGGGCGTGTACGCGATTCTGCTGTTTGGAGCCATTCTGTGGGCCCGCCGTGCGACGCCCCACTCAACATCTCAGCGACCTTCTGGAGAAGACTCCTGATGACCAAATCGTCGACCCCTGCGGCCACTGGCGTGGTCGAGGCACTCTGGCTCAAGCGCGCCCGACGAGGTCCGATGGATGCTTGCGACAGTGTCGAGTTCGTGGCAAATCAGGGGATGGCGGGCAGCGCGGACCAGGGCGGCCGACGTCAGGTGACGGTGATCGCTTCAGAGGTCTTTGATGCACTCAGCCAGCAGCTCGATACAGAGGTCGATCCTGCAATGCGACGCGCCAACGTCATGGTACGCGGCCTCGCTCTGCAGGGCTCACGCGGACGCCTGCTCGCCATCGGCAGCGCCAGGTTGCGCGTCGGCGGAGAAACCCGTCCGTGCGAACGTATGGACGAGCAGTTGCCCGGGCTGACCCTCGCTCTCGACCCCGAATGGCGCGGCGGCATCTACGGTCAGGTTGAGGTCTCAGGTTTGGTGAGCGTGGGCGACCAGGTGTTCTGGGTCGACGAGGGCGACGCCGACACGGCCTCACTGTGAGCTCGGGCAAGGCAGACGCTCTGACCCCCGCACAGCGCGCCGCCCGACTCGTCGAACTGCAGGAGCAGATCATCGACTGCCGACGCTGCCCGCGGCTTGTCGAATGGCGTGAGCGGGTGGCGGTCGAAAAGCGTGCGGCCTATCGCGATGACGTGTACTGGGGGCGGCCCGTGCCTTCGTTCGGAGATCCGCTCGCACGTCTCGTGATCGTCGGGCTAGCACCCGCGGCGCATGGCGCCAACCGAACGGGTCGCATGTTCACCGGGGACCGTTCAGGCGACTGGCTCTTTCGAGCACTGCACCGCGCCGGCCTCGCCAACCAGCCCGAAGCGGTCTCACGCGCCGATGGGCTCACCCTCACGAACACCTGGATCACCGCAACGCTGCACTGCGCCCCACCGCTGAATCGCCCGCTGCCCGAAGAGCGCGACGCCTGCCGAGACTGGCTGAAGCTCGAGCTGGATCTGCTGGTGCCCCGCATGCGGTGCCTCGTAGCGCTCGGTGGCATCGCATGGAATCAGGTGTTTCGCACACTCGCCGAGCAAGGCTGGGAGCTGCCGCGCAAGCAGCCGAAGTTCGGCCACGGCGCCGAAGTCGTGATCGAGGTACCCAAGACGATCGGGCGTGACGACGATAACGGGTCAGGCTCGGTGCAAGTCACGCAACCCCGGCATGTCACGCTTCTCGGGTCGTACCACCCCTCGCAGCAGAACACCTTCACGGGTCGCCTGACCGAAGAGATGTTCGACGCCGTTTGGGGGCGTGCGGCTGCGCTGGCCCGCGGCTGAGGCCACTACGACCGCAGACCCCGGGTACGCTCTGCGCAGGCCGCTACAACCGCAGACCCCGGCTTGCTCGCGTCGCTTCGCAAGGTTCGCTCGCCGGGGCTCCGGTTGCTGCGGCTTGGCGGCGCGCCGGCCTGGCGCGGCCGTACGGTCCCGCCCCGCATCAAAGTGAGGGACCGTAGTGACCGGCACGCGCGACTCCTCGGGCAAGGCTCCGCGGGGCAACGCGAGGGCTGCCCGCGCCAAAGGTCACTCAATCTTCACACAACGGCAGCCTTCGCCTTAGCGAGCCCCGTAAAGCAAAATCCACCCGCCCCAGGCGAGCGGCCCCGACGGAGCCTCTGCCCGAGGGGGAGCCGCAGCGCCGGTCAGACCCGGTCAGGCCCGTGATTTCAGCTGGCGGGGTCCCGTGCGATGCAACTCACCTCGATGCTCGCACCTGCCGGCAGCGCCGCCACTGCAATCGTGGTTCGTGCCGGCGCGGGATCTGCCACGAATCCCCCCCATACTTCATTGACCGCTCCGTAGTCATCGATGTCGGTCAGATAGAGCGTGCACGACACCAAGTCTTCGACGCCGGCCCCCGCCTCTTGGAGAATGCGTTCGACGTTGGCGGCTGCCTGTGCAAGCTCCCCAGCGACACCCCCCTCAGCGAGGCTGTCGGTACCGGGCACCCGACCGATCTGGCCTGCGAGGTGAATGAAGCCGCCGGTTCGAATGGCAGGGGAATAGGGAGCCAGCGGCGCCACGCCATCGGGCAAGATTGCCTCGAAGCCCCCGGCTGCCGACGTCGGGCCGATCGACGCCCCGCCCGACGACTGCGCGGGTCCTGGGGCCCGTTCCACCATTTCGCAGCCCATGGTGACCATCGCAGTCATCGCGGCCGCTGAAGCGATCGTGCTCATCATGACGCGCCTGGCCGACCGCCGGAGCGGGCTCGCTGGCGTGTCGCTTGGGCCCCGCCCTGATGCGGTGCTGATCGAAGAATTCCCAATGGCTCGAATCATGGCTTTCAGCCCTCCCCGCGTTCGAATACGACGCGCCCTCCGAGAATTGTGACATCGACCTGCGCTGCTGCGAGGTCGTCGTCAGATACCGTGAGCAAATTGCGGTCCAAAATGGCGAGATCGGCATACTTGCCGGGTGTCACCGAGCCCATCACGTCTTCTTGAAAGGCCGACCAGGCGGCGTTGATCGTGTAGGCCTTGAGCGACTCAAGACGGGTCAGTGACTGCTCCGGGTAGAAGCGCTCTCCGTTGTTCATCAGCCGGGTGACCATCGCGTGGTACGACGCGATGGGGCTGATCGGCTCGACGGGCACATCGGTACCGTTGGTGACGATCGCCCCGGAATCCCAGAGGTCGCGCCACATGTAGGCCCCGGTGCGCGAGCGCCATTCGCCGAGCTTGCCGGGCACCCAGGGACCGTCAGAGGTGGCGTGAACCCCCTGCATTGAGGGAATCACACCGAGTGCCGCAAAGCGGGGGATGTCTTCCGGGTGAAGATGCTGGGCATGCTCAATGCGCCACCGCAGGTCGCCGCCCTCAATGCCGGCCTCGGCCCATGCCGCTTCGTAGAGGTCGAGCACTTCGCGATTGGCGCGGTCCCCGATGGCGTGCACGTTGAGCTGAAAGCCGCTCTCGAGTGCGATACGCGCGGTCTCTTCGACATCGGGCACGGGCACAGTGTTGAGTCCCGCGGTGGTGGGCAGATCGGTGTAGGGTTCGAGCAGCCATGCCCCGTGCGAGCCGAGCGCGCCGTCGATCGACACCTTGATCGAGCGCACGGTGAGAAATCCGCCGCCGTATTCATCGACCCGCACGTCGGGCAGGTTCGCCCGCAGCAGATCATTGCCGGCACGAATCATCACATAAAGCCGCACGGGCAGCGCGCCCTCATCGGCGAGCTCCTTGAGCCCCGCCACCGTCGCAAAGCTGACGCCGGCGTCGTGAAATGCGGTGACGCCGTGAGACAGCGCTTCAGCCCCGGCCAGCTCGACCTGCCGGCGGAAGGTTGCGGCACGCTCGGCCTCGCTCTGGTCGGCCTGCGACGCGGCGAGTGCCCGCGTGACGAAGCCAGCGGCGGTCTCGCGCAGCAGTCCGGTGGCTCGGCCGTCAGCGCTGCGCACAATCGTGCCACCATCGGGATCGGGGGTCATCTCATCGACGCCCGCGAGCTCAAGGGCTCGTGCGTTGACATAGCTCGCGTGGCCGCTGGCATGCGTGAGAATCACCGGATTGTCGGGTGACACGGCCGACAGCGCGTCGTGCGCGGGCACGCCGTCCACGCTGCCCTCAGGCGTCGACGACCACTTCTCCTGATGCCATCCGCGACCGCGAATCCAGGTACCTGGCTCGACCTCTTCGACCGCAGCTGCGACCTGGGCCACGATCTCTTCGTAGGAGGTCGTCGAGGTGAGGTCGAGAATCATGCGAGTGTCGCCGAGCCCGTTGTAATGCCCGTGGCCTTCAATGAAGCCCGGCATGACAAAACGTCCCTGCGCATCGAGCACCTCGGTGCCATCGCCGATCCACGTCGCCACCTCTTCGTCGCTGCCCACGGCCACAAACCGGCCATCTTTCATCGCAACGGCCTGCGCCTCGGGCTGGGCGTCATCCATGGTTACGACGGTCGCGTTGGTGACGACCAGATCGGCGACGCCCTCGGGCAACGCACGGGTTGCGGGGCCGTCGCCGGGAGCCGTGCAAGCACTGGCGAGCCCGAGTGCAGCGAACAGGGCCCAGAGAGAGCGAGAGGTAGTGCGGCGGCGTGACATCGACCGGCTCCTGGAGGAAAAGGAATCAGATGCGTGGTAGGGCATCACTCCGGCAGATGATGCGCAGAAATGCGCTACTCCGCCAGCGCGCGCGCCGCTCCGAGGCCGGCCCCCCGACCCGTGGTCCACGCCCACAAGAAGTTGTGGCCCCCGATCGGCCCGAAAGCGTCGAGCACCTCGCCACACAGATGAAGACCCGGCTGAATCCGGCTCTCGAGCGTCAGCGGATCGACCTCGCTAAGCGCCACACCGCCGCCGGTCACTTCGGCCTTTTTGTAGCCTTCATCTCCGCTCCAAGGCACCGGCCACGCGGTGAGAGCCCGGACCAAAGCCAGGCGCTGCTCACGAGGCAGGCGTGCGAGGGGCTGGTCCCAGGCCACGCCCGCGTCTTCGGCGAGCCGGTGCGCCAGCCGGTTCGGGAGTGCATCGCTCAGCACTCCGCCGACCGTGCCCCCACCCGCCGACTGCAGCCGCTCGTTCCAGTCTTCTTGGCCCTGCTCCGTCCACTGCACCTCGAGCCCCTGATGGGCACCGGCCGTGCGCGACCGAATGGCAAGATGCGACGCGTCGAGTACTGAAGGCCCACTGTAGCCACGATGGGTAAAGAGAAAGCCATCATGCGTTTCGAAGCGCGGGCGCGCTCCGGGGGCACGCAAGGTGACCGGAAGAGAGACCCCCGCCAGGTCGGCATGCACCGGCGGCGAGAGGGTCAGCGGCGTGAGCGCGGGATAGGTCGGGTGCACGGTATGGCCTAGTGCCTCCACCCAACGCAGTCCTGCGCCGTCACTCCCGGTCGCCGGCACCGACAGGCCACCCGTCGCAACCATGACGCGAGCCGCATCGAGCACTCGGCCATCGGCCAGATGTACATGCCAGCGCGGCTCGATCGCGGTGACGCGCACTCCGAAATGCATCTGGCAGCCGGCCTTGCGTGCCGCAGCGACCAGCGCATCGCGCACGTCTCGAGCCTTGCCTGACACCGGAAACAGCTTGCCCGTCTCGGGCTCGAGTTGAAGCTCGAGCCCCAACTCGTTGGTGAAGAATTCGCGCTGCTCTTCGAGGGGCCACGCTCGAAGCATGCGTCGCAGCAGGTTGGGCGACGAGTCGGTGACGTAGCGCTCGGGTCGAAAGGTGCCGGGAAGCACATTGCATCGCCCCCCGCCACTGATCAAAATCTTGCGTCCCCCGTCGGGCGTGCTCTCGACGAGGTGCACCGTGACGCCTTCGGGCGCTTCGAGCGCGGCAAAACGCGCGGCCATGAGGCCGGCAGCTCCGGCCCCGATCACAACGATATCGTTTGTCTTCATCACAACCCGGCGGCCGTGCGTCTCCCCTCTTCTTCATCAACCCACAGCAGCAGCGCACCGCCGATGAAGAAAAAACCGAGGATCGTGGCCATGCCCATGCGTGCGTCTCCGGTGATCTGGGTCACGAGCCCGAGAAGCAGAGGGCCCGCAAAGGCCATCGCCTTCCCCGAAAAGGCGAAGAAGCCAAAGAACTCGCCCTCTTTGTCGGCGGGCGCGAAACGCCCCAACAACGACCGGCTGGCGGCTTGATTGGGGCCGACGAAAATGCCGAGAAAGATGCCGGCGAGGTAAAGGCTCTCCTTGCTGTTGGAGGCCACGGCCCAGAGCGATGCCGCAACCAAGCCCACCAGCGTCACCAATAGCGTGAGTCGCCCCCCGATGCGGTCGTCGAGAAAGCCCATCGCAAAGGCGCCGAGCCCGGCCGTGACATTGAGGGCGAGGCCCCAGTAGAGCACCTCGATCGTCGTGAAGCCGAAGACTTCGGCTGCGAAGATGGGGCCGAACGCAAAAATCGTGACGAGCCCGTCGTTGTAGAAAAGGCGCGCGAGCAGCAGGCGAACGACCTGTCGATAGCGGCGCACCTCTCGCAGTGTTTCGCCGAGTTCGGCAAAGGCCCGTCGCGTCACTTCGCCCAGCGGACGGCGGGCTGCAGCCGCCTCGGGCTCCTTTACCCACAGAAACATCGGGATCGACAAGACGGCGAACCACACGCCCACCAGCACCGTCGTCGCACGCACGTGCTCTCCGGTCTGGGGGTCGAGGCCAAACGGGGGCACCTCGGGCTGAATGAAGCCGAACAGGGCGATCGCCATCGCGACCAGCCCTCCGACGTATCCCAGGCTCCATCCGAAGCCTGAAACGCGCCCGATCGCATGCGGCTCGGCGACCTCGGGCAGGTACGAGTTGTAGAGCACACCACTCAGCTCGAAGGCCACGTTGCTGATGACGAACAGGGTCAGGGCCAGCGCGACTTCGCCGGGCGTCGGGAACCAGAGCAGGCTGACGCTGACCACGGTGAGCAATGTGAGGCCCAGCAGCAGCGGACGCCGCAGGCCGCCGCGGTCGGCGAGCGCCCCCATGACTGGCGACACGAAGGCGACGACCAACGCGGTGATCGTGACGCCCCGCGACCACAGCGCCGTACCCGTGATGCCATCAGGCGCGATCTGCTGGGTGAAGTAGACCGCGTAGATGAAGGTGACGATCAGGGTGGTGTAGGCCGAATTGGCGAAGTCGTAGATCGCCCACCCCCAAATGGCCCGGCGTCTGCTCGAGGGGGTGGTGCGGACAGGGCTCTTCGACATGGTCATGGCTCGGAGAGAGAGGGAGTGCCGACAGTGCGATCAGGGGGTACTATACTTCTTCGCAGCTGCTGAGGCACCGCGCGCGATTTTTGCGTTACACGAGTCGCGCGGGTGCAGCAGATGCGACTGTCGCAGCAGATGCAGGTGGAACCATCGATCGTCGACCTCACTCTTGGGGGTCGTTTCTTCTTGTCTCTTCAGCCCCCGCCTCACACGCGAAATTTCCATGAGCGAAAACCGTCTGCATGACAAAACGGTTCTGATCACGGGGGCCACCGCCGGTATCGGTGAAGCCTGTGCTCGTGCTTTTGCCGCACGAGGGGCCCGTTTGGTGTTGGTCGGGCGCCGGCGCGACCGGCTCGAGGCGCTGAAGCAGCAGCTCTCGGGCGAGGCCGGGGTCGAGGTGCGTGTGGCGTCACTCGACGTGAGTGATCGCGATGCGATCGCATCTCTGCGCGATGAGCTCGAGCGGTCCGATTGGCAGCCCGACATTCTCATCAACAATGCCGGCAAGGCCCTCGGACTCGACGTGGTGCACGAGGGGTCGATCGAAGACTGGGACGAGATGATCGACACCAACGTGAAAGGGCTGCTCTACCTCACGCGGGCCTTTCTGCCGGCGATGGTAGAACGCAATCGAGGGCATGTGGTCAACATCGGCTCAACGGCGGGCGCTGGCTTTACCCCAAGGGCAATGTCTACGCAGCGACGAAGTTTGCCGTGCGTGGGCTTACCGAAGGGCTGAACATGGATCTCGTCGGTACCCGAGTGCGGGTCTCGAGCGTCGACCCGGGCCTGGTCGAAACGGAGTTCAGCAAGGTGCGCTTTCACGGAGATGAAGCTCGTGCCGGCCAGGTCTACCGGGGCTACACCCCGCTTCGCCCGGCCGATGTCGCCGACGCGGTACTCTACGTGTGCAATGCGCCCGAACATGTCGACGTGTTCAACATCGTCTTGATGCCCACAGATCAGCGGCATTCGATGGTCGTGCATCGCGAAGAAGGTTGAGCGCCGGCGCGCCGCGTGTCTTCTTCCTCGCTTCCAGGTCCCTCCCTCTCAGGGGCTCGCCCGGGCCTCGTCGTCTTTGCCCTCTGGCTGCTCGTCTTCTCGGCCTCCAGCCAGATCATGATCATCTCGCCGATCTTGCCACGCATCGGGCAAGAATTGGCGATTTCCGATGCGGTGCTGGGCACCCTCGTCTCAGCCTACGCATCGATGGTGGGCATTTTTGCGATCGTCGCGGGACCCATCAGCGATCGCATCGGACGGCGCCGTATTTTGCTGCTCGGCAGTGGCGGCATGACTGTCGCCCTCGCCCTGCACGGGCTGGCCACGAGCTATGTCAGCTTTCTTCTGGTGCGCTTGGTCGCAGGGATTGCCGGCGGGGTGCTCAGCGGGGCTGCCGTGTCGTACATCGGCGACTTCTTTCCCTACGAGCGCAGGGGATGGGCGACAGGTTGGGTCATGAGCGGCTCGGCCTTCGGACAGATTTTCGGGATTCCGCTGGGCATCGTGCTCGCCGGCCGCTTTGGTGTCGCTGCGCCCTTCCATGTCTTTGCCGTAACGATGTCGCTCACCTGGCTGCTGGTGTTTCTGCGCGTACCTCAGCCCGATGTACGGCGCTCGACGGAGCGCCTGAGCGTGGCAGGTGCACTGAAGAACTATATGGAGATGCTTGCGCGGCCCGAGATCGCGTGGGCCGCCTTTGCGTTTCTGCTCATGTTTTTGGGGTTGTCGCTTTTTGTGGTGTACCTGCCCACCTGGCTGGAGCGTGACCTCGGCGTGGGGCCCGGTTTCATTGCGACGCTGTTTCTTGTCGGAGGCATCGCCAACGTACTGACCGGCCCACAGGCGGGTCGGCTGTCGGATCGCATCGGGCGGCGGCGCATCATACTCGTGGCCTGCGCCGGGCTGTCTGTGGTCATGGCGATTACGACGTGGGTGGTGAGAGCGCCGTGGATCGCCTACCCGATGTTCTTCTTGACCATGGTGTTGCTGGCCATGCGCATCTCGCCGTTTTCAGCGCTTCTGACGGCGCTCGTCGATGACGACCGCCGAGGCTCGCTGATGAGCCTGACTGTCGCCCTCGGTCAGGTCGGATTTGCGTTGGGAGGCGCCCTGTCCGGACCCATTTTCACCAGCGCCGGCTATCGCGCAAACACACTCTTTGCCGCGCTTTCGGTGCTGGGCATGGGGCTGATCGTATGGTTTCGCGTGCCCGAACCGAGCATGAGAGGTACTGTTCTCGCCGAGGTGGTACCGCCACTAGCCGGCGGCGACACCTCGGAGCTCTGATCTTCGCCTGAATCCTGAGATGCATTCATGAGCCGTTTGAAATTTGCTGGTCTGTCTGCGCTGGTTCTTCTGACCGTTCTGCCGACCCAAGGGGCAGAGGCGCAGCAGGCGAGTCGTGGGGGCGCCCCGGAGCCAGATCCCGTCAGGGCTGGCCAGGCCGATACGCCCGCGACCTACCTGAACGACGGCTTTGATGCACTGCACTACGATGTTGAGCTCGCGCTCCCCTTGGGTGCGGGTGCAATCGAGGGCCACGCCATGATCCGCCTGCTGCCGGAGCGCCCGCTGAGCGAGGTCCGCCTGGACTTTACAGGATTGCGCGTGGACGAAGTGAGCGTCGATGACGCGCCCACCGATCAGTTCACTCTTCTCGACGGCGTGCTCGTGATCACGCCGGCCCAACCCCTGCCCGCCGGGCGCGAAGCCCGCGTCGCGGTGCGTTATTCGGGCGTACCCGATGACGGTCTGATTTTGGGCAACACGGTGCACGGCCGCCCCAGCGCCTTTGTCGACAACTGGCCCAACCGCACGCGTTTCTGGCTGCCCAGCGCCGACCATCCGTCAGACAAGGCCACGGCCCGCCTGAGCGTGCACGCCCCCGCAGGGTGGCAGCTCATCGCCAATGGGCGGCTGATCGGCCGCCCGTTTGCCACGCCTCCAGGCACACCTCTGGTCGAAGCTCTCGAGGCTCGGCAGGCAGCGAACGGCGGAGCCGACGCAGGCGCGTCGGGGCGCACAGAGCGCCGCACCTGGATCTGGCAAACGGACGTGCCCCACCCCACCTACACGCTTGTGGTCGGAGGCGCCGAGCTCGAAGTCGACACGGTCGGCCTTGCCGCCTGTGGAAGTGCACCTGCGTCGCCCCGCGTTGATGGGTGCGTCGAGGTTACGACATGGCTGTACCCTGAAGATGCCGAGGCCGGGGCCGCCTCGTTTGTGCGCGCGGCCGAGATGGTCGACTTCTTCAGTGACGTCATCGGACCGTTCCCGTATGAGAAGCTCGCGCACGTGCAGTCCTCCACGCGTTTCGGCGGCATGGAGAACTCATCGGCGATCTTCTATGACCAGGGCGCGATTGCGGCCGGGCGCAACATCGAGACCACGGTAAGTCATGAGACGGCGCACCAATGGTTCGGGGACTCGGTCACCCATGCCGATTGGAGCCACCTGTGGCTGAGCGAGGGCTTCGCGACATACTTCGGCCACGTGTTTTTCGAATACGCCGACGGGGTCGCTGATTTCGCTCGTCGCATGGCGCAGGTGCGTGAGACCTGGTTCGCATCAAACGACACCGCCAACGCCGTGATCGGATCGGGCGATGATCTCTTTGCGCTGCTCAACCGCAACAACTACCAAAAAGGCGCCGCCGTTCTCCACATGCTGCGCGACGAGGTGGGCGACGAGGCATTCTTTGAGGCGATTGCCCAGTACTACGCCCGCTTCGCCGACCGCACCGTACTCACCGAAGACCTGCAAGCGGTGTTTGAAGAGACGACCGGGCGCGAACTGGGCTGGTTTTTCGAGCAGTGGCTGCGCCATCCTGGCTACCCGCTCTTGAAGGCGTCAACCGGCGCCTCGTCGCAGGGCGGGCTCGAGGTGACCGTGACCCAGCTTCAGGGCGACCATGCGCCCCGTTTTCGGCTCTCGCTGACGCTTGCGATCTCGGGGCAGGGTGTGCCTGAAGGCACCCGCCGGCGCGTTGAGCTCACCGGGGCAACAAGCCGTTTCAGCTTTCCCGAACTGCCCGCAGACGCCCGCGTCGAACTTGACCCCGGTCAGGTGCTACTGGCCCGTATCGCACCCTGAGGGCCAGAGCTCGGACGTGGGCGGCTCCTTCACGCGCCGCCCGCGCGCGCATTACCTTCTTCTATTCGACATCATGCCGACGCCGCGGTGTTTTCGGCCGTGAGCGTGCCGGTGTCTCCCCTCTGAAAATCGATTCATGGCTGCTGCCCCCCATCTCGACTTCGAGCGCGACATCGTCGAAATCCAGGGCCAGATCGAGAAACTGCTCGAGCTGGCCGACAACAAGGGTCTCGACGTGTCGAGTGATCTGGCGCTTCTGCGCTCGAAGCTCGAAGCCATCAAGCTCGACACCTATCGCAACCTGCGGCCCATCGAGCAGGTTCAAGTCGCTCGGCATCCCAAGCGACCCTACACGCTCGATTACATCGACCTGGTCTTCACCGACTGGCTCGAGCTGCATGGAGATCGGGCCTTTCGTGATGACGAGGCCATCGTTGGAGGCTGGGCGCGCCTCGGCGGTCGCAGTGTGATGGTCATCGGCCATCAAAAAGGCCGCGACATGAAAGAAAATCTGCGCCGCAACTTTGGCATGCCTCACCCCGAGGGCTATCGCAAGGCACTGCGCCTGATGAGGATGGCCGACAAGTTCGGGCGTCCGGTCGTGACGTTCATTGATACGCCCGGGGCCTATCCCGGCTTGGGCGCCGAGGAGCGCGGACAGGCTGAGGCCATTGCCATGAATCTGCGCGAAATGGCTCGCTTCAAGGTGCCGCTCATCTCGGTCGTAATCGGTGAGGGCGGCTCGGGTGGAGCTCTCGCGCTGGGGGTGACCGACCGCATTCTGATGCTCGAGCATTCCGTGTATTCGGTGATCTCGCCCGAGGGCTGTGCCGCCATTCTCTGGCGCAGCGCGGAGCACCGCGAAAAGGCCGCCGACGCCCTGAAGATGACGTCGGCCAACCTGCATCGCCTCGGCATCTGCGATGAGGTGATTGCTGAGCCAACAGGCGGAGCGCATTCCGACCCCAAAGCCACGGCTGAGACGCTGGCTGCCGCAGTCACGCGCCACCTCGACGAGCTCGAGGCCATGAAGCCCGAAGAGCGGCTGCGCCAACGGCACGCCAAGTACGCAGACATGGGTGCCTGGCTGGGCGACGACGATCACGGCAAGAAATGACCGCGTTTGCCGAGGTCAGCTTCAAGGGGCGCCGGCAGGGCTACTTCACTGCGCCCGACCTCGACCTGATGCCGGGCGACTGGGTGGTCGTCGAGGCCGATCGGGGCGAAGACCTCGGGGAAGTCACGGCCATCGGACTGCTCGCACAGCGCAAGTGCTCGGCGACCGGTGGCTGTGGCACTGACACGCCTTCACAGCGTGTTGTGCGCAGGGCACGGGCCGACGAGGTGGCACGCCTCGACGAATTGCGCAGCGACGAAGAGAGGGTGCGCACCGAAACCCGAAAGAAGGTCAAGGCGCACGGCCTGAAGATGAAGGTGTCTGATGCCGAGTGGCAGTTCGATCGCAACAAGCTGACCATTTTTTTCACCGCCGACCGCCGGGTCGACTTTCGCACCCTGGTGCGCGACCTCGCACAGACCTTTCGCACGCGCATCGAACTGCGGCAAATCGGTGTGCGCGACGAGGCCGGGCTGTTGGGTGGCGTTGGCCGCTGTGGACGCGAGCTCTGTTCGTCGACGTGGCTGCCCGAACTGAAACCGGTCAGCCTGCAACTTGCCAAAGATCAGCGGCTTTCTCTAAATCCGGCCCAGATCTCGGGATCGTGTGGGCGCCTCATGTGCTGCCTGATGTATGAACACCGCACCTACGTCGAATCACGGCGACGCTTTCCGCGGGAAGGTCGTACGTTGCGCACCCTCGTGGGCGAAGAGCGCGTCACCGGGGTAGACATTTTGCGTGAGCGAGTGGCGCTACGCACGGCAGACGGCTCAAGTCGAACGCTCGCCCTCGATGCACTCAAAGACGAAGTGGCGCGCGCCGGGCGGGCAGCCCGACCCGGAGAGGGTCGCTGACGTCGTCTGCTTGAACGCCACCCTGCACACCTTTACCTCTTCTTGAAGCCGAGAGCCGCCGTGCCAGAGCGACGCTATCTGACGACGCCGATCTACTATGCCTCGGGCGAGCCTCACCTGGGGCACGCCTACACGACGATCTTGGCCGATGCGCTGGCGCGCTTTGATCGGCAAGAGGGTCGTGAGGTTCGGTTTCTGACAGGCACCGACGAGCACGGCCAGAAGATCCAAGAAGAGGCCGAGAAGCGCGGCATAGAGCCCTTGCAGCTCTGTGATCAGATGGCTGAGCGGTTTCGCGACGCCTGGGATCGGCTCGACATCTCATATGACCGATTCATTCGCACGACCGAGGCGGAGCACAAAGCGGTCGTGCGCGACGTACTCACCCGGCTGCATCAGCGTGGCCACATCTACGCGGGCGAATACTCCGGCTGGTATAGCGTTTCGCAGG
>Ga0181594_10003850_pt1 | contig 13497 bp, 13 predicted proteins | sample 071ome_18_FD_145603 | JGI IMG/M metagenome (GOLD analysis project Ga0181594, IMG submission 145603) | Coastal salt marsh microbial communities from the Groves Creek Marsh, Skidaway Island, Georgia - 071413BT metaG (spades assembly) | ecosystem: Environmental > Aquatic > Marine > Intertidal zone... | reverse complement strand
CGCGACCCCTTAATCCTACGGCACCCCAAACCCAATTTGAATCCACCCCGCGTGGAGCAACATTGGCACACGGCTTAAGGCCATGTCAGTTCAAACCGCGCAGAGCGAAGATCGGTTGGGCCCTTTGAAGCTTCACCAAACGGGTCCTCAATAAATTGGATGATGGGGTTCAGTGATAGGCATTGGGCAACAAGGGCTAGTCGATAGTTTCCCCGTTGCTCTTCCGCAGCCCTCCACTCATTGCTTGTCAGTTCAACGCCCGAGATTGATTTGACTGACTGCTCTTAACTTCAACGCAGATCAGCGTCTCGCTCTTGTCTTTGTACTCAATGTCCCAGCCCGGTGTTTCCTTGGGCTGAGCAACCCAACGCCGGTCCAACAACAGCTCGGTGCAGACGCGGCGGGCGCTTCCAAGCAAGTGTCGCGAAGGACCCGCAATTACCGCACACCGCCGACCATTCGTCAGCGACGGTGCCGCATTCACCGCAGACCCAGGCCGGATCGGCATCCGCCGCAGCGGCCTTTTCCAACCATGTGTCGGAGCCTGAGTGATCCTCGCTGTCCTCATCGGCCAGCCGGGCACGCAACTGGAAGATCCGCACACTAGGCTCACCTTCAGCCAAAGCATCAAGTTGCTGGCGCGCCTCCCCCCACAGCCTGGCATCCAGCGCAGCCTCGGCAAGCGCCATCCGGCTCTCGGAATGGTTGCGTGCCGTTTTGACCAGTGTCTCGACCGCCTTGTAGCGGGCCAGCGGTGCATCATCCGCCAAGTCGAGATAGGCCTTCAGGAGATCGGGATGGGGCGTGCGGCCCCAGGCGCGCTCCAGCACCTTGCGGGCGCGGCGCGCGCGTCCGTCCTCGGCAACCATGCGCGCCAACAGTTCGCTGGCGGGCACGAGATCGCCGTCCATTTCGTTGGCCTTGCGCGCCTGGGCATAGGCGTCGGCAAGTTGCCCCGCCGCGCGGGACGCGCGGGCGCGCTCGGCCAGCAGCGCGGCCTGCTGGCGTTTACCCGCCCCCGCCTTGTCACTCTTGGCCTTGCGGGATTCCTCCACCAGCCTCTGTGCCTCGCGCCAGTCTCCGGCGCGGCTATGCAGCGAGATCATGGTGTCCAACACCCAGGGTGTGCCCGGCTTCAGCGTGTAGGCACACCGGGCATAGGACAAGGCGCGGGCATCGTCATTGTCGCGCAGCGCATCGACGATCAGCCCACGCAGTCCGAGAAACTCGGTCTCGGGGCTTTCGAGCATCTTCTCGAAGCTACGACGCGCAGCGGCGTCATCGCCCGCGATCTGCGCGGTCTGCGCTTCAAGCAGCAGGGTCAGAGGCGTGTGATCCAGCATCGATCCAGCGCGGCGTGTCTGGCGGCGCGCCATGTCCACGTCACCCGCGGCAATCGCCACCAGTCCGTCGGACAATGCCTGCACGCCAGCGTCTTGCCGCGACAGGCGGCGGCGCAATGACCACTCGCCCGGACGGCGGCGCAGCCAGCGCCAGAGCGTGTAGAGCGCCGCCACCGTGACGGCAAACAGGAAGAAAGCCAGCGCCAAAATGCCGACCGAAGTCTCGATCCGGTAGCCCTGCCACTCGATCTGGACCAGCCCCGGCCGCTCCGCCAGCCAGACGGCGATCGCCACGACGACGGCGACTTCGATTATGTAGATCGCGATGCGCATGGTCAGTTGCGGCCTGCCGCGCGCAGATGAACCAGCGCCAAATCCTCGACCTTGTCCGCCGCGTCGCGCACCGCCATATGAGCGCGGGCCTTCGCCAACCAGGGCGCCGCCGCTTCTGCGCTCGCGCCATCCATTCCGTTCAGCGCTGCTATGGCGCCCGCCACGTCGCCGTCTTTGAGGCTGACCTCGGCGCGGGCCAAGCGGCCGTCGAGAGTATCTTCTGGCATATCCGCGCCCACACGGCGCACGCGCACGATGCGCTGCGCGCGGTCGAGGATCTGATCGACAATATTGTTTTTCGCTCCGGTCGGAGCATTGTCAAGGATCTCCTGCGCCATCCCGGGAAAGGCGAACAGCAGCTCCCTGCGTGTGGCCACCCCGGTGTCAGCGTGGATGGCGAGGCCCGCAGCCAGTTCGTCGAGTGTCGATTCGTCGCCAGATACCTCGCGCAGGGTCGCGAGCACCTCCGGATAGGGCTGGCCGCGCTCGATCGCCCGGCGTAACTGGCCGGAGGCGACAGTCAGCGCTATGGCGTCAGCCGCCACGGCGTCCTGCCGCACTTCCTGACGCGCCAGCGTGTCCATCTGCTCGTTGAGTGCGGCGATGCGCGTCTCCACCTGCTGGAGCCCTCCGGACACCGAACCAAAATCATTGGTCGCGCGTTCTTGGGCGAGGCGGATTTCATTTTCCAGCGAGGCCAAGCGCGCGGCCACTTCGGGATCGGCCTGCCCGCCCGCACTCGGATGAAGTTCACCCGCACGCTGCGACAACCGGCTCAACTCGTCACGCAACGGGGTCAGCTCGGCCACCTGCGTGCGCAAGCTCTCGATATCGCCGGCCAGCGCCTCACGTTCATCCTTGCCGGGATCGTCAGGCCCGCGGGTCAGACTTGCGATCCGGCCTTCGAGGACCGAGACCCGGTTCGAGGCCACCGGCGCGGCCTCTGGGCCCGCAGTCGTCCACCAGACCCAGCCCGCCGCGCTACCGGAAATCAGCAGGGCCAGAACGGAAATGGCCAGCGCCGCACTATTACCTCCACGCGCCGGAGCCGCGGAGCCGGTATGCTCCGTGGGTGGCTGCGAAGACGCCTTTTCAGCCGGAGCCTCGTCGTCGGCATTCCCGGGGCCTTCGTCGGGCGTGTTCTTATGAGCTTCCTCGGTCGCCGCTGCATCGATGATGGTGGGCGCACCTGCCGTATCCGGAAGTATGATCCCATTTTCCCCGGCCACCTTGCGGATGTCGTCCATGCGGGCGGCTGGGATGGTGTCGCGCTGCTTCCAGCCCTGAACTGTGCTCACCGGCACATTCAGCTTATTGGCCATGGGACGAATACCGCCGAACGCAGCGATGATCGGTCCGGCCGGCTGATCTTGATCTGGCGACATGGAAGCCTCCTGAGGGCCGTATTTCCAGGGCGTACGTGGACGTACATACGCGTATGTACGTAGCGGATTCAAGCGTTCCGCAAAGGTGTGAAATTTTTAGTCGGTCAATTCAAGAGAAAACGCCTAATTCCTTATAATTTCGAGCATTGCGGCCTGATCGGGCCGGGTCGCCGTCTCCACTCGCGCAAACACTCCGTTTGGGAGCGCATCCGCCACCGCGGCGGACAGGCAATAGGCCCGGATTCCAGACAGTTTCGGCGTCAGTCCTGCCTTTTCCACCAGCGCGGCGAAGCTGCGCGCGGTCCTCATTGAATAGAGTAGTACCCCTTCGAGATGACCGCCCATAAGCGCGACCGCGGCGTTTTCGGGAAGGTCCACGCAGGTCCGCGCCTCATAAAGTACGACCGCGCGCGCATCGAAGCCGTATCTGGCAAGGTCCCCGGCAAGGTTCCCCGCCGACACGGACCCCACTGCATGGATGAGGCTCCCATTCGTCGAAACGAGGGTCTCGCGCACCAGCGCCGCGAGATCGCCCACATCGCCGTCGGCGCTGCGCACCTCGGCGAATCCGGCCTCACGCGCCGCCGAAGCGCTGGCGTCCCCGACCGCGAACACGGCCACATCGCGCCTGCATGTCGCGCCGGCCAGCGCCCGGGCCCCGTTTGCGCTGGTCACCAGGAACGCCTGCACATTTGAAGACGGAACATCGCCGGGCGGATCCGCCGAGGCGATCTCCAGCAACGGAGCGATCAGCGGTTCGTGTCCGGCATCGCGTAAAAGATCCGCCGTCCGCTCGGCATCAGGCCGGGGTCGGGTGACGAGCAGGCGCATCTCAATCGAGCATGGCGAAGAAATCCTCGCCGATGCACTCGCGCAGCTCCGCGCCCACCGCGCGACCCAGCGTGACCGGGTCCGCCGCCGCGCCGGTCATTTCGCGCCGAACGAGATCCGAGCCGTCGGGCCATGCGACCAATCCGTGAAGTTCGATTTCACCGCCGCGCAGCCGCGCCAGCCCGGCAATAGGCGTACGGCAGGTGCCGTCCAGCGCGTCGAGCATGGCCCGCTCCGCTGTCAGGCAGGTCAGCGCCTCGGCGTCGTTGAGCGGGGCGAGCGCTTCGGCCACGCGCGCATCGCCGTCGCGGCGGGCGATGGCGATGATACCCTGTCCGACGGCAGGTAGCATGTCTTCGAGCTCCAGGATCCCATCCGCCACACCAGCCTGCCCGAGCCGGTTCAGCCCGGCTAGAGCCAATAGCGTAACATCCGCCTCCCCAGCTTCCAGCTTGCGCAGGCGCGTATGCACATTGCCGCGAAACAGAACGACCTGCACATCCGGGCGCTGGGCCAGAAGCTGCGCCTGACGCCGCTGGGAGGCCGTCCCCACCCGCGCGCCGCGCGGGATACCGGCAATAGACGACGCACCGATCAGCGCGTCGCGCGGATCCTCGCGGGGGAGCGCTGCACCGATCACCATGCCCTCCGGTAGCCAGGTCTCCATGTCCTTGGCAGAGTGCACGCCGATATCGACATCTGCCTCTAGCAGCGCGCGGTCTATCTCCTTGGTGAAGAGGCCTTTGCCTCCAGCATCTGCCAGCGGGCGGTCGGTGATCGCATCACCTGTCGTGGGGATTTCCATGATCTCGGGTGCGGGCGCATCGGGATGCGCGCGCGCCAGCAGGTCGCGCACCATGGTTGCCTGCGCCATCGCCAGCGGACTGCCGCGCGTTCCAATGCGTATGGGCTGATCGTTCATGGCGCCTGTCTTAGCGGGCCGCCGCGCAAAGGCAAAATCCAATCTTTTCTCGCGCATCTTCAGGAGCGGAGATTCGGCGCGATTTGGTTTATACGAACGCCATGAAAATTTTGGGCATAGAGACCAGTTGTGATGAGACGGCCGCGGCCGTGGTCGAGGACAGGGGCGCGGGCGGGGTGATCTTATCCAATGTCGTCCTCAGCCAGCTCGACGACCACCGGCCCTTCGGCGGCGTGGTGCCGGAGATCGCGGCGCGCGCGCATCTGGACCACCTCGACGCCATCGTCACCCGTGCGCTCGACGAAGCCCACCTCGGAATAGCCGATCTCGACGGCATCGCCGCCACCGGCGGGCCCGGGCTGATCGGCGGCGTGCTGGTCGGCACCATGACCGCCAAGGCCATCGCCAGTGCGCGCGGCCTGCCCTATATCGCGGTCAACCATCTGGAAGGGCACGCGCTGACGGCGAGGCTGACCGACGGCGTCGCGTTTCCCTACCTGCTGCTGCTTGTCTCGGGCGGGCACTGCCAGTTGCTGATCCTCGAGGGGCTAGGCCGATACACACTGCTTGGCAGCACCATCGACGACGCCATCGGGGAGGCCTTCGACAAGACCGCCAAGCTGCTGGGGCTCGGCTTTCCCGGCGGCCCCGCCGTAGAGGTGGCGGCGCGCGATGGCGATGCCGGCCGTTTCAAGCTGCCCCGTCCCCTCCGCGGACGACCCGGCTGCGACTTCTCATTCTCCGGGCTGAAGACCGCCGTGCGCCAGGCGGCGCTCGACCTGGGTGACGGGCTCACCGACGCCGATGCGGCCGACCTCGCCGCCGGGTTCCAGGCCGCAGTGTGCGATGTGGTGCGCGATCGGTGCCGCCGCGCGTTCGAGGCGTTCGGGTCCTATACGGGTGGAGCCGCGCCGGTTCTGGTGGCGGCGGGCGGCGTGGCGGCGAATATTTCATTGCGCGAAACACTCGACGAATTGTGTGACGCGGAGGGCGCGCGGCTGGTCGTGCCGCCGGTCAGGCTGTGCACCGATAACGCGGCGATGATCGCTTGGGCCGGGCTCGAACGGCTCCGGGCCGGCGAGCGGTCGCCGCTGGACTTCAAGCCGCGCCCGCGCTGGCCTCTGGCCGAAGCCGCCGCCGCCGAATAAGCTGGCTCCGCCATGGCCAACGACGACAGCGCCCAAACTAAGATCGACATCCAGCAGCTCTTCGAGACGCCGGGCGCCTTCGCGTCCCTGCTGAACAACGAATTGGTGAGCGCTGCCCTGCGCGAGATCATCCACCCGGTACCCGGCGCGGTGCTGATGTTCCCGTCCGGGCTGTCACACAAAGTGCGGCCCTACACGGGCACGGGCAACTCCATCGCCATGAACCTGAGCTAGGCATGGCCACGGGCATCCAGCGGATCGCGGTGATCGGCGCCGGCGCCTGGGGCACAGCGCTGGCAAGCGTCGTCCGACGCGCCGGCCGCGATGTGGTCCTGCACGCCCATGAAGCAGAGACGGCGGACGCCATCAACACCGGCCATGAGAATAAGGTCTTCCTGCCCGGCGTGGAGCTGGACCCGAAGATCCGCGCAACGTCGGACCTGTCAGCAGCGCTGGACGGCGCAGACGCGATCCTGATGGTTACCCCGGCGCAGTTCCTGCGCGCGACGCTGGAGGCCTCGGCAGACGCGCGAGCCACGGACGCGCCCATTGTGATCTGCGCCAAGGGGTTCGAGCTCGACACCGGTAAGCTGATGAACGAGGTGGCGGAGGAGGCAGCGCCCGGCGCGACGCTGGCCGTGCTATCTGGCCCCACCTTCGCCGCCGAGGTGGCGCGCGGCCTGCCGACGGCGGTCACGCTCGCCTGCGCCGATACCAACATCGCCGCATCGTTGTCCGACGCCATCGGCACCGCCGCCTTCCGCCCTTACACCGCCACCGATGTGGTCGGGGCCGAGGTGGGCGGCGCGGTGAAGAACGTCATAGCGATCGCCTGCGGCATCGTGGACGGACGCGGACTGGGACAGAACGCCCGGGCCGCCGTGATCGCCCGCGGCCTGGCCGAGATCGCGCGGCTGGCGGCGGCTCTAGGCGCCGACCCGCGCACCCTGATGGGTCTGTCGGGGATCGGCGACCTGACCCTGACCTGCACCTCGGTCGCCTCGCGCAACTATTCGCTGGGCGCGTCGCTGGGCGTGGGCAAGACCTTGGCCGACCAGATGAAGGACCGGACAAGCGTCGCCGAGGGCGCGACAACCGCGCCCGCCGTGCTGACCCGCGCGCAAGCGCTGGGCGTCGAGTTACCGATTTGCCGCGCAGTCAACGCGATCCTGCATGACGGCGCGAACATCGATGAGACCATCGTCAGCGTGCTGGCCCGACCGCTTCGTCCGGAAAGTTGAGGGCGGAGATTTAAGCCGGCGAGTTAGAGACCGATTTGGCTTTCACGGATCGCGGCCGTATATCCGGAAGCACCCGAGAGGAGAGACGACATGGCGTACTGGCTATTCAAATCCGAACCCGGCACATGGGGCTGGGACGACCAGGTAAAGAAGAGCGTCGAGCACTGGGACGGCGTTCGCAACTACCAAGCGAACAACAACATGAAGGCCATGAAAAAAGGCGACAAGGGCTTCTTCTATCACTCGGTCAACGAGAAGCGGATCGTCGGCATCGTAGAGGTGGTGCGCGAACACTATCCCGACCATACGGATGAGACCGGCCGCTTCAGCATGGTCGATATCAAGACCGTGAAGCCCGTCGAGACACCGGTCACGCTGGCGGAAATCAAGGCCAACCCGAAGCTAGAAAAGATGGTGCTAGTGAACAACTCCCGCCTGTCGGTCCAGCCCGTCACGGCGGCGGAGTGGAGAGAGGTCTGCCGGATGACCGGCACCAAGGTTTGAAACAATCGGCCTCATACTTCGACAAGCCCAGCATGAAGGCCTGAGCCTGACGAAGGGCGGGGCCCGGGAGCATTAGACGATGGCAGAGACTAAATCCTTCGAGACCCGAGACGGCCGTCGGGTGCTCTGCCACGTCGACGAGATCGGCGACGCGGGCAAGGGCTTCTCGCTGACGGGCTTCTACGCCCACCGGCCCGACAAGGCAGTACCGATTTTCCTTATCCCAGACGGCGGCGAGGTGCGCGGCTACAAGAACATATGCCCGCACCAAGGCATCCCGCTGGAGCTGAAGCCCGACACCTTTCTCGACGTGAACCGCGAGCTGATCCAGTGTACCACCCATGGCGCGCAGTTCCGTAAGGACGACGGCTACTGCCTGCGCGGACCATGCGTCGGGCGCTCGCTGGCCAAGGTCGCCGTGTTCATCGACGACGACGGCATGGTGCTGCTGGACGATTAGCCCCTGCCCACCCGCTTTCGCCCGCCCACCGGCCTTGGCCCCCAACCTTGGTATGAGTTGTGGGGTGAACCCGATTTCCTATAATGCGCGGAAATAAGGCCGCCGCCCTCGCGCGCGGCGGAAAACGATTTAAGTTAAGAGGAGTGAGCGCCATGTTCCGTGAGACATTTCCGGTGCCAGACGACTGGGCAAAGCGCGCCTGGGCCGATCAAGCAAAGTACGACGAGATGTACCAGCGCTCGATCGAGGACCCGGAAGAATTCTGGGGCGAGCACGGCAAGCGTCTCGACTGGATCGAGCCCTACACCAAGGTCAAGGACGTATCCTATGACGCATCCAACCTGCATGTGCAGTGGTACCAGGACGGTGTCCTGAACGCTTCAGCCAACTGTCTCGACCGGCACCTAGCCCAGCGCGGTGACCAGGTGGCCATCATCTGGGAAGGCGACGACCCCGGAGACGACGACAAGATCACCTACAAGCAGCTTCACGAGAAGGTCTGCAAATTGGCCAACGGGATGAAGGAGCTAGGTATTCAGAAGGGCGATCGGGTCACCATCTACCTGCCGATGATACCTGAGATCGCTGTGGCTATGCTGGCCTGCGCTCGGGTCGGCGCAGTCCATTCCGTGGTGTTCGGCGGCTTCTCCCCGGACTCTATCGCCGGCCGGATCCGGGACTGCGAATCGACCTTCGTCATCACCGCCGATGAAGGCCTGCGCGGCGGGCGAACCATCCCGCTGAAGGCCAATGTCGATGAGGCGCTGAAGCAGTGCCCCAACGTGAAGCACTGCGTGGTGGTGAAGCGCACCGGCGCAGACATCGCGTGGCACAGGGACCGCGACGTCTGGTACGAGGACCTGACCCAGGACCAGCCCGCGAACTTCACGCCCGAACCGATGAGCGCGGAAGACCCGCTGTTCATCCTCTACACCTCGGGCTCGACGGGTAAGCCGAAGGGCGTGCTGCACACTACAGGCGGCTACATGGTCTACGCCTCCATGACCCACCAGTACGTCTTCGACTATCACGACGGCGACATCTACTGGTGCACGGCGGACTGCGGCTGGATTACCGGCCACAGCTATATCGTTTATGGCCCGTTGGCCAACGGCGCGACGACCCTGATCTTCGAGGGCGTGCCGAACTACCCGGACGCCTCGCGGCACTGGGAGGTCTGCGACAAGCACCGGGTCAACATATACTACACGGCTCCGACCGCCATCCGCGCGCTGATGCGCGAGGGCGACGACCCGGTGACCAAGACCTCGCGCAAGTCCATCCGCCTGCTGGGCACGGTGGGCGAGCCAATCAACCCGGAGGCCTGGCACTGGTATCACCAGGTAGTCGGCGAGGACCGCTGCCCCATAGTAGACACATGGTGGCAGACCGAGACCGGCGGCATTCTGATCACACCGCTGCCCGGTGCGACGATGCTCAAGCCCGGCTCGGCCACCCGCCCGTTCTTCGGCATCCGGCCGGTCATCGTCGATGCGGAGGGCAAGGTCCAGGAGGGTGCGTGCGAAGGTAACCTCTGCATCGCCGACAGCTGGCCGGGCCAGATGCGCACGGTCTATGGCGACCACCAGCGCTTCATCGACACTTACTTCAAAACCTATGCCGGGATGTACTTCACCGGCGACGGCTGCCGCCGCGACGAGGACGGCTATTACTGGATCACAGGCCGCGTCGATGACGTGATCAACGTCTCCGGACACCGCATGGGCACCGCCGAGGTGGAAAGCGCGCTGGTCGAGCACGCCGCCGTGGCCGAGGCCGCCGTCGTCGGCTACCCGCACGACATCAAGGGCCAGGGCATCTACGCCTATGTCACCCTGAAGGTGGGCGTAGACCCGACAGACGACCTGCGCAAGGAACTGGTGCAGTTCGTTCGTAAGGAGATCGGCCCCATCGCCACGCCGGACCTGCTGCAGTTCGCGCCGGGCCTGCCGAAGACCCGCTCAGGCAAGATCATGCGCCGCATCCTTCGCAAGATCGCCGAGAACGCCCCGGACCAGCTTGGCGACACGACGACGTTGGCCGATCCGGCGGTGGTGGACGACCTGGTGGAGAACCGGCAGAACAAGTAGGTGTGCCCCGGCGAGGTCGGGCCACGAAAGCGGGCCGAGATCGCGCCGGATTCACGAAGGTGCGCCAGCACCCGGCGGAGAGCGGGGGATTCTGTCAGTGCGTCGTGGGCGCGGCCGGGCATTTCCAGCCCGAAATGGCCGGAACCTTAGAAATCGACACAGCGCCCGTCGCGCTCCCAGTCGCCGAAGCGGGTCGGCTCGGGACCCTTGGGTCCGCCGACTTCCTTAGGTTTACCGGGTTGAGATGACGCGGTCGGGTCGCGCTTCAAGGCCGCCACATTTTCGGCGGGTTTCGGTGTTGCAGTCTGCTGGCCGGCGGGTGCGCGCTCCACATATCGAGGCTGCGCGGGGCGCGGCGGTTCGGCGGGCGAGCTAATCTTATTCTCGGTCATGTCCCAGATATGGCCTTTTCGAGCGGGTTTGCCAAGGCGGTCTGCCGCCCAGATACGATATGAGGTTTCGAACTTCCGATGGCCAATTATTTACGCACCGCGCTTTTGCTGGCCGCCCTGACGGCGATCTTCATGGGTGGCGGGTTCCTGCTGGCGGGCCAGACCGGCATGATTATCGCGCTTTTGATCGCGGCGGGCATGAACCTGTTCGCCTGGTGGAATTCGGGCGAGGCTGTGCTGCGCTACTACAAGGCGCGCGAGGTCTCCGACCGCAGCCACGCACTCTACCGCATCGTGGAGCAGCTGGCCGCGCGCGATGGCCTGCCGATGCCGCGCGTCTATGTGATCGACAACCCGCAGCCTAATGCCTTCGCCACTGGGCGCGGGCCGGAGAACGCCGCCGTCGCGGCCACCACCGGGCTGATGCAGCTGATGAACGAACGCGAGGTCGCGGGCGTGATGGCCCACGAGCTGGCCCATGTGCGCCACCGCGACACACTGATCATGACGGTCACCGCCACGGTGGCGAGTGCGATTTCCATGCTGGCGAACTTCGCCCTGTTCTTCGGCAACAACCGCAACAACCCTCTGGGCATCATCGGCGTGCTGGCCGTGATGGTCCTGGCGCCGCTGGCAGCCATCCTTGTGCAGATGGCCATCAGCCGCACGCGCGAATACGAGGCCGACAAGGGCGGGGCCGAAATCTGTGGCAATCCCGACTGGCTGGCCGACGCGCTGGAGAAGCTGGAAATCGGCTCCAAACGCATCGACAACGACGCGGCGGAGCACAATCCGGCGACCGCGCACATGTTTATCGTGAACCCGCTGCACGCCAACAAGCGCGACAGCCTGTTCTCGACCCATCCCGCGACGGCGAACCGGGTCACCCGTTTGCGGGAAATGTCATTTTCTTCAACGGCTTCGGTGGATCTGTCACCGGGCGGACCCTGGTCTGACGGGGGCGGTGCGCCGCGCCGTCACGGCAGCGTTCCGAGCTCGGGGTCCCGGCGCGCCCTATGAAGCCGGTAGAGGGTCGATAGCGGGCCGGTAAAGGTTAAATTGAGGCCCAAAACCCAAAACCTGGCAAAAGGCGTTAACAAATTGTCCACATCTAGTATGCCATACAGTATTTTGTGATCTTGCCCGTCTGAGGCCACATGATCTAGGCTCTCTCCGGGTGTTACGGATGCCCCGCAGGCGGCGTCCATGGGACAAAAACGAAAAAGTGGAAGACGGTAATGTCGTGGACTGACGAACGGGTGACGCTGTTGCGCGAACTCTGGGCCCAGGGATTAAGCGCCAGCCAGATCGCGGTGCAGCTGGGCGGGGTGACGCGCAATGCGGTGATCGGTAAGGCGCACCGTCTGGGGCTGGAAAGCCGCCCGTCCCCGATACGGGGCGACGGCACCGGGTCGCGCCGTCGCAACCGCGCTATCGACAGGGCGCTAGAGGCCAAGGCTCTGCGCGGAACCATGGCTGATGAGGAAATCGGCGGCGAAAAGGTGGTGCCCGACGGGAGCACCCACCGCCACGAGCGGATCCTGCCGCCGATTGCGCGGCGCGGCGGTGATGTGAAGTCCTGCCTGTGGCCGATCGGCGACCCGGGCGACGACGACTTCGGCTTCTGCGAGGCCGACACCGTGCCGGGCCGACCCTACTGCACCAAGCATTGCGAAGTTGCCTATATCCGCAAGGACAACAAGAGCGCAGCCTGACGGCAGCCGGATGCGATGGATATCAGGGGCGGGCTTCGGTCCGCCCCTTTCTCACGTGCCCCCTTTCCGAACCCTCACGGTTTTATGCTCTAAAACGCCATGGCCGACGCCCGCGATATTGCCTGCCGCCTGCTCGACGCAGTCTTGACCGAAGGCGTGCCGCTGGATTCCGCCCTGTCGGGGCAGGACGGCATGGACCGGCTGGATCCGCGCGACCGAGGACAGGCACGGCGTATCGTCACCGGCGTGCTGCGCCATCTGGGCGAGATCGACGCCATTCTCAAGGACCAGCTCGACCGGCCCCTGCCGGCGCGCTACGCGCGCATGCGCAACGTGCTGCGAGTCGGGATTGCGGAGCTGGTTTTTCTCGGCACCCCGCCCCACGCCGCCGTCGATGCGGCGGTGAAGATCGCCGCGCGCTACCGGCGCGGCGCGCTGAAGGGGCTGGTTAATGCGGTGCTGCGCGGCATCACGCGCGCGCAGGGCGACGACCCGGGTTTCGGCCACGCCGCCGACCCGGCGCGCACGAACACGCCCGGCTGGCTGTTCCAGCGCTGGGAGGCGGCTTATGGCGCGGAGACCGCGGCTGCCATCGCGACGGCCCATATGGCCGAGCCACCGCTAGACCTGACCCTGAAGCGCGCAGCCAACCCGCAAGTGTGGGCGGCGCGTTTGGATGCGACGCTTTTGCCCGGGGGCGGCCTCCGCCGCACCGGGGGCGGGCGGGTCCCGGAATTACTAGGTTACGACGATGGTATCTGGTGGGTGCAGGACGCTGCCGCCGCTCTGCCCGCACAGATGCTGGGCGATGTGGCGGGACAATCGGTGATCGACCTGTGCGCGGCGCCCGGCGGCAAGACCTTGCAGCTGGCCGATGCCGGTGCGCGCGTCACGGCGCTCGACATCGCGGATTCACGTCTCGGCGCGCTACAGGAAAACCTGGGCCGCACGGGTCTCGTCGCGGAGATCGTCTGCGCCGATGCTACGAAATGGCGGCCCGAAAGTCCGGTGGATGCCGTACTTCTGGATGCGTCGTGCTCGGCGACCGGCACTATTCGCCGCCATCCGGATATTCCGCACCGGCGCACTGCGAAGGACATCGCCAATATTTGCGCGATCCAGGCGCGGCTGCT
>Ga0181594_10003849_pt1 | contig 13499 bp, 6 predicted proteins | sample 071ome_18_FD_145603 | JGI IMG/M metagenome (GOLD analysis project Ga0181594, IMG submission 145603) | Coastal salt marsh microbial communities from the Groves Creek Marsh, Skidaway Island, Georgia - 071413BT metaG (spades assembly) | ecosystem: Environmental > Aquatic > Marine > Intertidal zone... | reverse complement strand
TTTTGCGAGAAGGTGAGGTTTATCCCGTCGTCGTTTTTGTCGTTTTCTCGATTCGTTGTTATCGTCTTTCCAGGGAGAAAAGGTATCGTCGGCGGTGATAGGAGCATGTCCGAGTAGTAACATCCCACGGCGTTTCTATCGTCGTCGTTGTTACTGTTGTTGTTTCCGAGAAGGTACGAAAGCCATCCGGTAGAGCCAGAGGTAGATTTGAACGTCATCATCGACGAGTCCTGATTGTTGTTATTATTATTATTATTATTGTTGTTATTATTATTCGGAGAGTACATCGGCGATGGTAAGCCGGCGAGCGCGGCGGCCGTAGGCGATAAAATCTCATCGAGGTTGAAACCGGCGTGAGATCCTCCGATGGGAACGGCGCTCGCATCTGTCGCCGCGGTAGCGTTCTTACTCTTCTTAGTATTAGTATCTGCGCTAGTGCCGCCCCATAGTCGAAAACCTCCGTTGAAAAACCCGATACCGTTACCGCGCGCCAAAGCTGGACGCGTTTGGCGGTTGTGATGATGATCTTGATGTCCCTGCTTTTGTTTTGATGTTGTTGCCGGGGCGTTGGCTGAATCTCTCTCGCGCGCTTCCCGCGCACCATCATCGTTTCGCCCAGTACTATCAGACGACCACATCTTGAAGCGTCTTTTCTTTATTGGACTGCTAAGTTCGGTGATTCTCATCTTCTCAGCGTCAACATGCTTCGTTCGATGGCCGTTATCGTCGCCGTCGTTGTCGTCGTCGCAGTCGCTCCCGATGAGTTTCTTCGCTTCCAGTCGTAACTTCTTCACCGCTCGCGCCGAGCGTTCGTCGTAACTGCTGATAATTTTTTCCGTGCTTTGTCTCTTTTTCTTTTTCTTCTTTTTACCATCAACTCCACTCGACTTCTTCGTTTGTAACGACCCGAGCTGCGTTGCGGCACGCGAGGCTACCAGAGTTTCTACTTTTTCTACTTCTTGGTCGACGTGTAATCTGCCTTTCTTTGGTGCGCATGTGATCGTTATCGCTGCGGGCGCTACGATTCTACTCTTTGATTCCCCATTCCCTTTCGCCGTCTTAGCTTCAGCGTTCGTTTTCGCGCGTTTCCTCGTCGTCTGTTTCTTTTCTTCCGCCTCCACCCTTACCGTCTCTTTTTCTTCCTCCTCTTTGTCGTCGTCGCTCTCGCTTCCGCCGCCTTCCTCCTCTTCGTGCTCGTCGTCCGTATCCAACGACCCTTTCGGAGCGTTCTTTTCTTTTCTCTTCTGTTCCTTTCTATCATCCAATGCAGTTCCCGCTAAACTCTGATCGGCAAAGTGTTGTTTGAACAGATCCTTGTTCGACTTCTTCTCCTCCACGTTTGTCATTCCGCCGGGGTCTCCGATGACCGAGACCGATAAACCGCCATCTCTGCTCGGATTATTATTACTATTGTTATTACCACCGCCGCCGTTATTGTTACCATTCACTTTCTTCATCGCCGCTTTCCTATACTTCTCCAAAACGCTCTCAATCTCCCCATCTTTCACGCTTGAATACTGAAACGCTTTATTGTTCGAGTTTACGATGACCAGAGCGATGTCGCAATCGCACAAAACAGACAATTCCATCGCTTTCTTCATCAAACCGTTCTTGCGTTTCGTAAACGTCACCTGTCGATTTCGCTCGTCTTTAATGCGTTCGATGCGGATTTTCCTCCGTCCCATCGTTAAACTCGAGATAGATGGATAGATAGATAGAGATCTCAGTCAAATGATACCTTTTTTCTCTCTCTTTCGGTCCACCTAAAGTCAGTCTTCTTCTTCTTCTTCTTCCTCTGACTCCCCGCGCTTTCTTCTCGCCGCAAACGATGACGACGACGACGACGACAACCCCGAACGGAAAACAAAAAAACAGTAACAGCCGAGAGCCAAAGAAAAAGCGATCGTTATGTCTCTCTTCTTCTTCTTCTTCTTCTTCTTCGGCGCGCGGTCTCTCTCTGACTCTCTTTCGCTCGTATTTTTCACCTTTTTTTGTTCTTGAAAAACGTTTTTTTTTCCCCTCGGATGCAAAAAAAAAGAAGGAAGAAAAGAAAGTCTAACCAACGCACGAGCGCTCGAGCGTGGATGCCCCACTCGTCGAGCACAAAAAGGGAATAGAATCGCGCCCCAAAAAAGGAAAGAGCGCGCGGTCCGTGATCTCTGTTTTTTGTTTCTCGTCTCTCTTTCTTTCTTTCTTTCTGTCTCTCTCTCTCTCTTTCTCGTTGCGCGCGCGCGGGCGAATGTGCATGTGAAGAGAGAGTCAAACAAAGTTTTTTCCCCTAATTTTTTTGATACAAACCCTAAACAAAAAATCACAGCTTCTCGCTCCAGAGTCCATCATCGTTCCGCAGAACGCGCTCCCTTTGCGCGCGCCTCAAAGTGCGGTTAAAAGAAACCAAGGAGCGACGATTTCCACGCGCGGAGACAGAGCAACAAAATAAGCAGCCGGAGAAAAGAAACACGAGAAGAGGGCGTTTTTTCTTTTTTGTCGGAGAGAGAGAGGAGAGTAAAAGAGACACACGCGTTTCCTTTTTAGGTGAATTTTGGAAACAACGGAGAAAAACACCGCGACGCGACGATGTCTCCTCCTCCATCTTCCACCGCCGCCGCTGCCACTGTTGCTACTACTACTACTACTACTACTACCGCTGCAGCTACCACTGCTACGTTCACGCGTCCTGCTCCCGTCGTTCCTTTGAATAAGCAAGTGCTCAACGTCAAGTTTGTTTCGTTCAAGCAAGAGAGGGACGACTACAGTTCAAACAGAAAAGGTACGTACGAATTTTAATCGTGTGTTTCGTGTCGCGTTTCTGACCGCTTCTTCTCTTCTCTTTATTTACTCTCTCTCTCTCTCTCACTTCTTCGCAGGAACGAAATTTTACCTCATCGACTCGGATTCTATCCCGCACTTGGCGATAATCGGCGACGAGCGCGAACAGAGAGATGGACATTACACGTACCGCGTGAGCGAGGAGTTCGCGAAGGCTGAGCTCGGGATACCTCCGCTGAAACAAGGAAATTTAGTCGGCGTGAGAAAATGGTTGAAAGATAGAATCACGCAAAGCGCGCAACAGTATAAGAAAAGGATGATGATGATGAGTGGTAACGGGAACGGAGAAGGTGTGACTTTCGGAGAGAATGGGGGCAAGGCGGGGAAACCGCTGATGAAAGAGACGAAGATTGTGGCGTTGAGCGCAGCGCAGTTGACGAGGAAGAAGAAGCAAGACATTCCGGACGGCGCGAGTTTGATCGACCACGATGCGTTCATGAACGCGAGTTTGCGGGCGAGGAAGCTCGAGGAGAAGGAGTTCAAGTGGGCGAGCACGAAGGAAAATGCATTTGCGTTTATTCGGGGCACGGAAGTATTTGAGGACGCGGCGGCGGAGATGATGATAAAAGTTGAAGATTTAGATGAAAACGATAACGAGAATCAAGAATATCTTCACCAGACGAGAGAAGACGTGCGAGTATTAATTGACGAATCTATAGCTACGATATTAAAGCACGCGTCGTCATCGAAATCGAGCGGCGTTATGGAGCTCATCGAGGCATTGAAAACGCTCAAATCTTCTCGTTTACATTTGAAGCGCATCGCAGGGGACGAGTACGCTTTAGTGGACGCGTTGAAACGTTTACGAGAAGAAGGTAAGAACGCAAAGAGGTCGTCGCACGTAGCCACCGCGTCAAAACTTGCGAGCGATTTGTTGAAACATATAGCCGGGTCCATCATAGGCTCCGTTGGCGCTTTGATTTCGAGCTACGACCGCGTGCCGCCTCCACCACCACCGAGAGTCAAACCGGGTTATTTAGTACAACTCGTCGACGGCGCTGGAAACGTAATCAGTCAAACCGATGGCGGTGCAGCAACAACGCGAGCAATCGCAGCGAACGCCGCCACGGCGGGAACAGCAGCGGGTGCCGCGGTTGTTCCCAGTCTGCCGGCACTTAGTCCCCCGAGTTTGCGAAATCGAGGTGCCGTCGGCGGCGTGCAAATCAAAGAAGAACCGCAAGTTTACCTTCCACCATCTACCGCTACAAAAAAGAAAGCTGCTGCTGCTGCTGGCGGTGTTACTACTACTAATACCACAACTACAACCACCACTACTACTACTAGTAAAATGAACAAAGGAATGGGGCCAGGAGGTAAACGAAAATTGAAAGACATTCTTGCGAGTTCGCCGCCGAGTTATGACACGAACACCTCTCAATCGAGTAAGAAAAAGAAGCAACGAAAAATGCCCAGTCGTAACAACAGCTTCGATGAACGAGGAGGTACTGGTACCACGGAGATAGCTTGCGATACGGCCACCGACGACGACGCGGCAAACACCGGGACGCCGCCGGCGGCGAAATCGACAGTAGGAAAGGGACGCAAACTGTGTCACGTTTGTTCGACAGTCGTTGGCTCTCCCACGCGCGTTTGTCCGCACTGCAAAACAACTTTACCCATGAAAATACCAGCCTCGACGAAAAAGGAAAAAGCTGCGTTGTTGGAAGGGAAGGAGAAGAACGCCGCGTTGGCGAAGGCTGCCGCGTTGAATCACCAAAACAACGGTGGTGGTAAAAACTCCGCCACTGCTGACGTTGGTGAATCTATGTTAGAATTTCGACGGATATTTACGAATTGCAAACCGTCCGTGTTGAAAGTGGGCGCGCAAAGATTGATAGCAGAATTGAAAGAACGATTAGACGAGAATAGCACGACGTTTGCGTCGGAGTTGTCGCCTGGGAGCGCGATGAATAGAAAGTTCATCTTAGAAGAATTGATGCAACCGTTATTGGAAAAAGTTGAAACGACGAAACTCTTCAACGGCGCCAACGAAAGGCCGAAAGGAAGAAGAGAACTTTTGGAAGCGTTAGACGCGTTCATTGCGAGTTATTACTCGTAGTTTTTAGCGTATGTATACAAATTTCTCTCAGCAATAACAACAACAGATTTTGCTAGTTTCTAACTTTCAATAACGATTTCAACGACGACTTTGGCAGCGTCACGTACAACGAGCTCCCTCGCTCTTCCGTGTCGCAATTTACGCCCGCCGCTCTCGCGACCGATTCTACCGCTAAACTTCTTCGCGCCGCGTTCCCGCAGTTGATGCAGATTTCATCCGGCAAATTCGCAAACGTTTTCCCGCCACCTTGTGAGGATGAATTTCCGCAGTACCGAACCACTTTTAACATGGCCAGTGTAGCCACGATGGTTTCCGTTCGAGTGTATTTCGAGGCGTCGTAATCGCCGCCGTTTTTCCACAATGCCTCGTCGATGTCGTCGTACATGCACACTCGTCTAGCCTCATCGCTCTTGAACAACTCAATCGCCAACTCAACGCGTTCAGAATCGAGTAGGGACGTTTTCATCCCAGACGAAGAGCCACCTTTTTTATCTTTACCGAGCTCTAAAGCAACAGCGGCGACGGCGGCTTCAGCGCCGCCGGGACCTAACGCGGCATCTAACATTGCGCCGTACGTTTCGCGTCCGATGTACAAATCAGAAGACCCTGTGCCGCCTCGGTTTTCAATCTCTACTTTAAGCTTTTCAAAAACCTTCCTGGCGTCTTCCCATCTGCCAGCTTGGCCGCAAGCTGTGATGCAACTGTTAAAAACTACCGTCGTGGGATACACCTCTTCGCTTTTCTCGAGCATTTCGTCAAGTAAACTTAACGCTTTCGTCGCGTCACGAACTTTCGCACACGCGGCGATTAAAGAACCGTAGGTGTACGCGTCTGGTCGCAAATCAGCGGCGTTTTGCGCCAAGACATATTCGTACAATCGAACGGCGTCGCGCAACCCGTTGGCGGTACCTTTCTGGCCGCACGCGTGAATTAAACGGTTGTACGTAGCCATAGTTGGTGGGATATTTGCTTCTTTCATCGCATCAAAAGCGTCGAACGCGTAGGATTCCTTGCCCGCGCGAATAGCACAATCAATTAATGCGGCAAACATCGCTCTGTTTGGTTCCACCGATCCTTCTTCGCGCAACCGATAAAAGATTTCAAACGCTTCGTCGCACTTTGGTTCTTTTGCTTTCGCGCAGGACAAGATCAAAGCGGTATACGTTGACTTTCTCGGCGCGAGCCCTCTTTGTCGCATGACTGCGAATACGTTCAACGATTTCGCCAATTCACCGCCTTCGGCTAGAGCTTTCAAGGCAATTTCGCACGTCTCTCGACTCGGGGCGACGCCTCGACTGGTCATTTCGTCGAACGTTTGCGCGACTAACTGCGGCTCTTTCGCTCGAGCCGCGCCGACTAACAACGCGTTGAACGCCACCGGAGACGGCTCCACGTTTGATTTGCTCGTCATCTCTTCAAATAACACGCACGCTCGCACCAATCGAGCTTTTGGAGAGCGACCTTTGCGATCTTCTCCGGGCATGTCTACGTCGATGGTTAACTTTAACAACTGATCGAAAATTTTCGGACTCAACGTCCACCCTCGCTCTTCAATGTCTTCCTTTACGCGCATGGCAGGTTGCAACTTTTTCGCTTTGACCGCGCATTCGATCGTCAACAACATGGTTCGTTTCGAAACTTCAATTCCCGACATTCGACAGGCGTCGTAGACCTCAATAGCGCGTTCGGGGGTTCCTGCGTTTTTACAGGCAATCATAACGGCCACGTACGTTGACTCCACCGGAGTTATGCCAAACTGTCGCATTTCTTTCACGAGGGGCAAAACTTCCTCGAACGAAGTACATCGACGAATTGCATCGTTGCACTTAGTCAAATTCGATGCAGTGATACGCGACGACTCGTCGTCGTCTTCCGAGAGCATTCGATTTTCGTTCAAAAATGGAAGCAACACGGCTTCTCTGTTACTATTAACATCTCGCTGTTCGATCCGAGGCACGTTGATTTTCTCTCCGTTCGTTTTTTCACTGCTCACGGACGTCTTCACCACATCGCTCGTGCCTTCCTTCAGCTCAAACCGAGTTTCAAAACTTTCATCGTTCATGTCGTCCTTCTTTCCATCGTCTTCGTCTTCGTCGTCCATGCTCCCCATAAACACCGCTCTCACTTTCCTCGATTTCTTCACCTCGCGGTTGCTCATCTTCTTCTCCCTCGCCACCAGCGCGCCGTTGTTCGGTTTTTGTCCCCTCTGCCGCCGCTGTTCTCGCGTAACGTCGTTGCCATACCTCCCTCGTCCTCTCCTACCTACAACACCGGCGCCTTCGTCGTTCTTCTTCCCGCCGTTCCTCCTCGCGCCGTTCTTATTCGATCCTCCTCTCACCGCTCCGACAAACTCCATCACGTTCGTCTTCAGCGCCTGATCTTCCTCCCCACCATCGCCGCCACCACCACCGAGAGAAGGAGGAGAAGAGGGCAGAAAATTCTCGTCGGAAGACACGTCAAAACTTTGCATCGCGTATTGAATCGCTTCCATTTTTTCTCTCTTCGTCTCTTCGTCCTCGCTGTCTTCTTCCTCTTCTTCGTAAGAAGAGAACAAAACGACGTTGTTGTTGCCGAAAGCGGCGGCGTTTTTGTTGAGCGCGCGCGTCGCGGCGCCGGGGGAAAAAGCCAATCTCTTCTCGCGAGAAGAACTCGCGTTCGTTCTTCTTCCGTCTTTTCTTCGTGCACCGACGAAGAGTATTCGGCTGCTCGTTATCTCTTCGCTACGCGTCGTCTTCTTCGTCGCGGGGAAAAACCGCTGCTGCGGGGCGAAAGCGCTCGATTTCATCTTGGAAGAATAAGAACACGACGCGGATAAAGACGACGCGGCGCGCATGATGATGACGATGACGACGATGAAATCGACGACGACCGCTTTTGCGTGGTGTTTTTTCTGAGCGCTGTCCGGCGGTTGCGTGTTCTCAAAGAGCGCGCGTTTCTTCTTCTTCTTCTTTAGCGCGAGTGCGCCTAATTTTTGGAGACGGATAAGGATGAAACCTGTGCGAGTCACAAAATAATACGCGTTGACGCGTACGATACGTACATGCGAATGCTTTTGCTATTTATTAAACTCTTTCTCTCTCTCTCTCTCTCTCTCATTATTCCTAAAGAAAACTAATCTACGCATCGTTCAACCACCAGTTTTAACGTTATCGTAGGCGTGTCGCATCAGAGATTCCCACTTGCGACCGCCGTCGTCGGTAACGTTCGCGTTGTGCTTGGGACGTTGTTGTTCGCCGCCGTCCGGAAGCGCCGGGAGCGACGCGTTTAAGAATCCCGGCGTGGCTCTTTCGGCGTGCTCTAACGCCTTTTTATCGTTGCCGTTCCAATCAAAACCTAGGGATGGGTTGGTGGGATACGCGCGTTGGCTGAACGTGATCAAGCGTTTGACCGATTGTAAGTATTTTCTGGTTTCTTCGTCTTGCATGGCGTGCGCTTGGGTGGTGGCGGAGATTTTCTCTCTCGCCGAACGGTCGTGGATGCCTACCGAAGTGACGCCGATGGGCCAAGCGGCGTTGCCGATGGCGACGCCAACGTACGCGTCCGTGGCTCTCTTGTAATCTCTCGCTTTCATGGCTTCAAAAATGAGAAATAAAGCGCGTTCGATGTCGTTCGGCAAGTCTCGTTTTTTCATCTTTTTGAATAAAGGTTTCATGTGCGTTTTCGTCAACTCGCAGTTGGCGACTTGTTGCCTCTTTTGTGCGTTGGAGTCAAACTTCGTGCCCTCTATATCCATCGCCCACTCTTTGAGCAACCTTTTAAAATGTTCCGCGACTCGATCGATCGGATGCGCGTTTGGATCCGTCTCCGCATCCATTTGTTTCTTCAGTCGTTTCGCCGCACGTTCAAATTCCAACTGCGCCATCTCCGCCTCCCGTTTCTTCTTCTCTATTTCTTGTTCTTTCGTCGTGAGTTTCCTCGAATTGTTCGTCTTCGTCGTCGTTGCGTTGTTATTCTTGTCGCCGCCGACGCCGCCGTTCTTAGTACCGCTCTTATCATAATTCGACCCGTCGTTGTTATTCCCGTCGTCGTTGTTGTTATTCTTCTCCCTGTTGTACTTCAACAATTCGTTCGCTTGTTGACCGCCGACGTGTTCGTCCGTTTCTCTCACCTTGATGTTCTTCGCCGCGACTTCCAATCTCATTCGCCTGTCCTCTTCCTTCTCCGCGAATAACTTTGCCGGCTGTCCCAACTTTCTCAATCGAGCGATAACCTCGGCGTTCGTCAGATTTTTCACCTCGCGTTCGATGCGTTTGTGCAACTCTTCCTCTTCTTTCTCGGTTTTGCCGCTCTCGTCGTTGTTTTTTGACTTTTCGTCCTTCTCGAACGCTCTTCGCGCCGCCGCCGAGCGGAATTTACTCGCGGTGGTCGCGGTGGGATTGCCTCCTCCTCCTCCTCCTCCCGCAAAAGCACGAACGGCTGCCAAAGAAGAAGAAGAAGAAATTTTATTCGTCGTCGTCGTCGTCGTCGTCGTTTCTTCTTCTTCTTCTTCTTCTTCTTCTTCCGCGTTTCCGTTCTTCGTTCTCTTCTTCGTTCTCTTCTTCTTCTCTTCTTCTTCTTCTTCTCTTTCGCGCGCCGCTGCTGCCGCCGCGTTTACGCGGAAAAGGTGTTCTTCGCGTTGTTTCTTGGACATGAATTTGTTCGTCGTTGTTGTTGTTGTTGTTGTTGTTGTTGTCTGAGCGTCGTTACGTTCGGAGAGAGAAGAGAGCAACGCCGCTTTTTCTCTCCTCTTCCTCTCGAGCTCTCGTTTCAGCGCCTCCATGATGATTATGATGATTTTGGCGCGCGCGAGAGCGCGCGTCCGTGATGTGTCGAGCGCGTTTCGTCGTTTTCCCCACAACAACAAATGTAGGAATTTACGTAAACCCAAAACCCTATTTTTTTTTTTCCCGCTCTTTCGGTTCAAAAAATGAATCAATCCTCGCGCGAGAAAGCAAACGACGCGAGCGCTCGTCTTCGTTCGTTCGGCCGATATAACTAACACGCACACACACACATATATGCGCATAAAAAGACTCTCGTTACTAAACGCGATGATGTCTTTCTCTGCTTCTGCTTCTGTTACTTCTACCACTACTAAATCTTGTTGCACTTTTGCATCTTCTTCGACTTTCAGAAGAAGAAGATGCAAAAGCGACGGTCGTTTGATGACGACGAGAGGAATGAATAACGAACGACGCGTATCTTCGGGGTCGTCGGTGAGAACGTTCGCGTCGTACGCGCAGCGGGACGCGCAGTTTGGTTCCGAGCAAAGAACGGCACCGCCGGCGACGGTGGAATGGGACGCGACTTTGGCCAATTCCGTGACTTTGATTGGTAACTGTGGGAGTGATCCGGAACTGCGCGTGTTGCCGAGCGGGAAGATGGTGTGCGAAGTGTCCATCGCGGTGAATCAAGGGAGGAAGCAGCAGCAACAAAATAACAGTAACGGCAACGAAGGAGAGATGGAAAACGACGGGAAGACGGCGTGGTATACCGTCGTCGCGTGGGACGAGGAAGCGGTGCGCCTGAGCGAACACGTGCGTAAAGGGAACTCGGTGTGCGTGCAAGGAAGGTTGGCCACGGACACGTGGGTGTGCAAGCAAACCGGGCAAAATAGAAGCAAAGCGAAAGTGGTTTTGAATCAGTTTTCGTTCGTGGCGAGAGGCGAGAGCATGATGAGTAACAATACCAACGGCGTCGGGTACGAGCCGATGAGACAACAACAACAACAACAACAACAACAACAACAACAGCAAAGAATGCCTCCGCCTCCGCCACCGAGTGGCGATGGTTTCCAGTCGCCAAAAGATGCGTTGTGGCGTTCGGTTTTTGATGCCCCGGATAGATGGTGGGATAACCGCGAAAATAAAAGAAACCCACGCGCGCCAGATTTCAAACACAAAGACACCGGCGAAGGCTTGTGGCTCACCGGGAGAGACACGCCGCCGTGGGTTATGGAACGCATGATGGGCGGCGCAGCTGGTGCAGGTGCTGGTGGTGCAATGGCGGCGGGACAGGACGATTCCGATGGTTATTACGGTGCCAGCAGAGGCACTGCGTATAATAACCCGTACGGTAACCAAGAGCCGCCGGCATACTCGAACGACTACTCTCAAGCGTACGACCCGAACAACGGCGGGTACGAACCCGCGCAAGAGTGGGCAGACGACGAGGTGCCGTTTTAAAGAACTCAAAACGAAAAAAAACATTGTACTTTTAATACTAAAACGTTCGAAAGTTTCTTGTTCTTATTCTTATTATATCACGATCATCGTTCGTTACCGTCATTTTTTTATTCTTAGTTATTCATATTTTTACTGAAACGCTACTAGTCGTAGAGATGCGGCGACGCGCGCCTCATCTCTCTCTCTCTTCTCTCTTTCTTCTTCATTATATTTTTATTACTTGGCCGCCGCTTCCATCACGTTGCCTTTGTGAACCTTCAACGCCGCGTCGATATCGGTTTGATTGCACCCGGCGTACTTAAAGTTCTCCACAGCTTCTTCCAAGATTGGTTTCCATTCTTTGCCGACGCGCGCTCTCATTTGACTTTGTTCAAACAGCGTGTTTCCGAGCATGACTAAAACTTGCGCTCGCATGGTGGGTTCTTCCAAAACCGGAGGATCTTCGCCTTTTTCTTGCGCTTCCTTGACCGCTTGTTCGTGCGCTTCTAACTCCTCGGCCGTCTTCGGCTTCTTCGGAGGTTCGTCCGGTAATTGCTTCAACGCAGCTCTGTATTCGTCCACGGCTTGTGAAAACTCTTGCTCGGCTTCCGCCGTGCGCTTCTTCGCGTCGTGGCCTTTTTCTGGCTTTCTGGTACTATCCGGACCGGATAAGCCAGCCGCGGCGCATAATAATCTAGCGCGTTCGTATCGTCTCTGAGCTAAGGCCGTGGAGGCATCCACAAAGTCTGGTTTGATTTCCAAAGCCGCTTCAAAGCGTGAAGCCGCAATCGCTAATTCTTTTTCAACCTCGTCAAAGTTGGCGGCGGTGGCGATAGCCGCACCGGGGTTCCCGCCTTCCTCAGCCGGCGGTTCTCTCCCGCCGTCCATTTTCTTTCTCGCCGAACACATGTGGACATTACCCCAGTTGAAGGTGGCCATAGCCGCGGCTTCTTGGAATTTCTTCGAAGCTTCGGATAAAATGCCACCCGGTCCGTTGCTCTCCTCCAAACTCTTCGCCGGATCCAACGCTTCGGAACATTTATCCAAACCGTCCGAGTGAAAGTCCAAGTGCGCTTCGGCGTCGATGCCCAAATGCTCGCGAAACAACGCCGCAAAGTCCAAAATCCACTCGTCAATTTCGACGACTTCGTTCGGCGGCAACCCGACCGGTTTCCCGTCCTCGCCCAAGATGGCCATATCTTCAATCTTGGCCAATTCAACCAAGGTGAGTTTAACGCACGGCGGCGCGACAGACGGCGTTTCCGCTTTGCTTAAACGAACAGACGTCCAGTGAATGGCAATTTGGAAATCTTCTCTGGTTTGTAACGGTCTCAACTCACCTTTGTCGTCCGTGTACTTGATCGTAAACTGCCCGGCGTCTGGAAACTTGTTCATCATCGTCGTCACCAAATCTCTGTATCCGATCGCGCTCGATAACACGAACATTCTCGTGTCGTCCCCTAACTTCGCCTTCACGTGGATCATCGGCGCTTGGCTCGGGTTTTGCCTCAAGTGCTCCTGCATCTTTTGTCTTTGCTCCGCCTCCATGCGTTGCTTTCTTTGAAGCTCCAACTGCTGCTCCGCCGCGGACATCTTCCCGCCTTTCTTCTTCGAGCTCGGGGCTAAGTTCATGCCCCCTAACCCAGCAGGCGTCTTACCGTTCCCAATACCGTGAATGATATCGTGCAACTGCTTAATCTGCGCATCTTCCGGCGCTAACGCGTGCGCTTGCGCGATATCCTTCTTCGCCCTCGCCTCGTTTTGCGTGCTCACGTACGCCTTCGCTCTCGTCACCAAAGCTTGCGCGTTCTCCCCGTTCCTCTTCAACGCATCCGACGACGCGCTCACCGCATCAGCGTGTCTGTTCATCAACAAATAACACTCCGCTCTGTTCGCGTCCAGTTTAGACGATAACTCGTGACCAGCCGGCATCAATTTTTTCGCCTGCTCGTAAAACTGCAACGCTTTCGCGTAGAGCCTTTTCTGCATGAACTGGTCGCCCTCTTGCTGAAACTCCAAAGAGCGCTCGAGGAAGACTTTCTCGTCCTCCGCGTCCTCCTCGTTGGTTTTCATGTTCACTTTCGGCTGCGAGAGCGCGGATTTCTTCTTCACCGCGACGGCTGGCATCTTACTTTCTTCTTCTTCTTCTTCTTCTTCTTCTTCTTCTCAGAGTTTTATCTTCTCACTTTTTTTGCGGTATCCAAAAAAAGGGGGATCTCTCTCGCTTTTGTGTTTTACTCGGTAAAAAGAGATCGATCTCTTGTTCGCGTAAAATCACGCGCTGCTCTCTCTCTCTCTCTGCGGTGAAACCCTCCTCGCTTGTGCGTTCGGGGTGGGGAGTTTTTTTCTCTCTCTCTCTCTCTCGCGAGCGCGTAGCAGTGGATTGTTTTTTATGGCGTTTTAAGAAGGAAAAAGCATCGTCGTCGCCGTCACCCCAAGAAGAAAAAAAGACCTGACGATTTTGAAAC
>Ga0181594_10003848_pt1 | contig 13499 bp, 12 predicted proteins | sample 071ome_18_FD_145603 | JGI IMG/M metagenome (GOLD analysis project Ga0181594, IMG submission 145603) | Coastal salt marsh microbial communities from the Groves Creek Marsh, Skidaway Island, Georgia - 071413BT metaG (spades assembly) | ecosystem: Environmental > Aquatic > Marine > Intertidal zone... | reverse complement strand
CGTTGAGGCTATGGTACAGAAGATGATTGACGATTTGACCGCCGCTCTTGGAGATGCTGCAAAGCACGACAAGGGCAACTCCGCCGCTGGCACCCGTGTGCGAAAGGCCATGCAGGAAGCCAAGGCTGCTGCACAAGCCATTCGCGTTCAGGTCCAAGCCGACAAGAACGCTTGAAGCGAAGATCGGCGCAAGCGCCCTGCTCCTGCTCAGCCGAGCATAGGTTGAATTGATGCGTTGCTGAGGCCACGCCATGCAACCGCTCGCCGGCATCAAGGTGCTCGACCTCTCCCGCATTCTGGCCGGTCCACACGCCGCCCAGACCCTCGCTGATTTGGGGGCCGAGGTGACCAAGATCGAAGCCCCGTGGGGCGACGATACTCGCCGTTGGGGTCCGCCGTTTCAAACCGGATTCACGGGAGAAGACGTCGCGGCGTACTACCTCTCCTGCAACCGGGGCAAGACCGTGTTGAACGGCGACATCAAAATCGAGCGGGAACGTATCCGTGAACTCATCGCCCAAGCCGATGTCGTCATCGAGAACTTCAGGCCGGGCACCTTTGACCGACTCCTCGGACCGGTTGACCCTCAAACCGTTCTTTGCAGCATTTCCGGCTACGGCCAAAGCGGACCGCGGCGGGACGAAGTGGCGTTTGACCTCACGATGCAAGCACGCAGCGGCATCATGTCCATCACCGGCGACGCCGACGGTGGGCCGGCAAAAGTCGGCGTTGCCTGGATCGACGTCATGACCGGAATGAACGCCGTCAGTGCGATTCTTGCCGCCCTGTACCACCGGGAAAAGACCGGCGAAGGCGCGAGAATTGACATCTCCCTCTGGGACACCGCTCTGGCTGCGTTGGTCAATCAAGGGCACAATGCCCTGGCCGGCATCACGCCCGGCCGCATGGGCAGCGCCCATCCCAACCTCGTCCCTTACCGTGCGTTCCAAGCCAGCGACGGGTGGTTTGCCATCGGCGTGGGCACCGAAAACCAGTGGAAAGCGCTCGTGAAGGCGCTCGACCTTGACGTCCCTGAACGTTGGACGGAGAACAGCGCTCGAATCAACGAGCGAGAAGCGGTTGAGGCGGTCGTCCAAACCGCCGTTGCAGGACGGGACCGCGCGGCGCTCGAGGCGCTGCTAAACGGGATTCCGTGCGCGCCGGTCAACACCGTGAACGAAGCACTTGTCGACGTCCAAACCGAAGCCCGTGGAGGTCTCGTTGACCACGAGGGCGTGACAACGCTCGCCAGTCCGCTTCGCTTCCTTCAACCGTCAAACGAGAACAACGAGGTTTGACCGCCTTCCCGAAGGTAGCCGCCTTCGATCAGTTTCTCGAAGGCTTGGTCCATGCGTCGCTGACTGAATTGACGCTCGGTTTGGAGAAATTGAATCAGGCCTTGCCGGTCCACTTGCCCTTGAACCAACGCTACGTCCTCCACCTCCACCGCCGGATGGTTGTGGAAAATCGCTCGGATTTCGTCAAGACGCTCAGGAACTTCCTGTTCCTTCGCTTCACAAACCGCCTCCAGCGTACCGTGTTTCTTGATGAGTTTGAGCCCCGTCTTTGGCCCGATGCCCTTGATGCCGGGGTGGTAGTCGGTGCCGATCATGATGGCCAAGTCCACCAGTTGTTCCCGGCTCAGGTCGTTGGTCTTCAGCAGTTCTTCAAGCCCGATGGATTGGGCATGAACCACGCGCCCGTAGCGTTTTGTTCCGTCGTCCATCAAGTTACGCACCAACACCGGGGCGCCGTACAACAAAGCGTCCCAGTCCTGCGTTGCGACGACATCCAGTTGCCCCTTGGCCGCCATCACCGCGGCTTGTGCCTCCCCTTCCGCAGCCGCCGTCACCCACGGCACGCCCATCAAATCCAACAGCCGTTGCGTCTCTTCGACCATCTGCGGCGAGTAGTGCATGATGCGTGCCGCCATTTTTTGAGCCAGTGCAAAATCACCGGCAGCCAAGGCTTCGGTGTGGACCGCTTCGGCTTCTTCTCGCCGTGCTCGCCGTGCCGCCATTTCGTCGGCTTTCAACTCCGGTGACGTGCCGTCGAAGACGTACACGGGTTTGATGCCCATGCTCAACAGGGTCGCCGTGCGGTGAAGGAAACCCATCAGGTGGGATACGGGGTTTCCGTTGGCGTCACGAAGCGGCATGCCGTCGCCCTGTGGGGAGCGGTCGCGCATGGTCGTCAGGAATTGAAACGCCGTCAGGAAGGCGTCGATGCCGACCCGCTTTCCTGCAAGCGCCTTCAGGTTGGTCTGTTCAGCGGGTGCGATGTCTTTCAGATTGCAGCCCATAACCAAAACACAAGGCCACCCTATGTAGGCCTTCGCCTGCGAGAGCATCAAGAGGGTGAAACGGCAGGAACGACCATGGGGGACGTTCTTGCTTGCCTCCGAGGGTGGCACCCCGCCTTGGCCGCTGCAGAGTTGTCGGCGTTGCTCCCCAACGCCGAGCTCGCCTCCACCCCAGCGGTACGCTGGTTGAGGGTGAGCCGCTCGACCCACGAGGAACGCCGCGCAGCCCTCGCCGTTGCCAGTGGATTGCAGTGTTTTCTCGATGAAGGACGGGTCGTTTCGGTCTCGGAAACCGACGAAGAAGCGTGGTTTGCATCGGCCATCGCCTACGTTGAAGCCCACCCGGTTGAAGGAAGCGTGGCGGTTCGAGGTTGGTCACAAGGCGGCAAAATATCGGGGTGGAGTCTCTCTCGTCTCTCGCGCCGGCTGGGCGGCGCCCTGCACGAGCGCGGCTACACCGTTGACCTTGAGCATCCTGAACGGGTGCTGGCGCTCATCGGCGACGGGCAAGCCCAACACCTTGCGTGGGGTTGGATGGAGGGTGACGGTCAAGCGGCTTTTTCCAACGGGGAGCGCCGCGCCGGGGAACGCCCTTTCTTCAAACCCGTCAGCCTCGACCCGATGCTGGCCCGTTTGGCGGTCAACGTGGCCACCGGACCGGTCGATGCAGGTCCCGTGGTGGACCCCATGACGGGAACCGGGGGCTTTCTGATCGAAGCGGCGCTGAGCAACCGGCCGTCGTTGGGCATCGATCTCAATTCGGAAATGGCGCACGGCGCCGAAGCCAACCTCGTTTGGGCCTGCGATGGGCCGGTCGACCATGCCCGTGTGGTTCGCGGCGATGCGACCCGTTTGGCCGACCTGCTGCCCGAAGCCTGGCACGGTGCAGTTGCCGGCTTCGTGCTCGACCCGCCGTACGGACGGAACTCTCACGGAAACATGGAATCGTTGAGCCTGCTCGAAGCGTGCCTCAGAAGCGCACGTGGCGTTGCCGCTCCAACCGCGGGATTTGTGTTGATTCTCCCCGTTCACCCGATTCAGCCGCATCCGGAAACAGCGGTCCCGCTCAACACCGAGTTCTCACTGCTTCACGGCGATTGGGAAGGCGTTCGCACGCTCATTGAAGCGACGGGATGGACCCTCCAATCCGCTCACGTTGAACGGGTCCACCGGAGCCTTAGTCGGCTGATCCTTCACGCACGATGCGCTCCTCAAGATTGAGCAACACGGCGTCCGTGCCCTCCGGGGGCGGCGGGAATTGAGCGCGATGCGGACAACCCTCGTCCAAGACCGCGGCATCTCGGTCGTTCAGCACGTAGGGGTAGGTCTGGCAACCTTTGGGTCGGATTTCGTACACCGAACACATCCCCTCAGCATCAGCGTCCGCAGACGAGGTCAGCAAGAAGACGCACGCCCGGGTCTCCTCTCGGTTCAGCAAGGTTAGGACGCCGTCGTTCACGACGCAGAAGTCCGCCTCTTTCATCCCGGTCCGACGAGCGAGACGGGCCGCTTCCGCCTTGGTGATGGGCATCGTGGTTTCCCTGCAGCACGCCGAACACCCGCTTGGAATGCACGGAAGAGCACGCGCCATGGACGAGCCACACCACCCGCCTTCTTCAAGAAGGGGGGGCCTCTCGGGGGTTCAACGGGCGATTAGGGTAGTCTGGATATCCTTCCGGCCTTCGGAGCCGGAGACGGGGGTTCGAATCCTCCATCGCCCGCCATCACGATGCCAACAGGGTGTACCCGCACGTTTCCATCAATACGGTAATCGTCTCGTGGTGTTCCTGAGCCAACGGATGGTCCAGAACGAAGAGGAGCTGAAAAGTAGTCTCGCTTATTTTTCGGTACTCCACGCCGCTGCCTTCGGGAGCCCACACGGCCCCCACCGGCATCGTCGGGAAGTGTTCGTTCCCCCATTCGATGAACGATTCATCCAGTTGCACTGTCGTCGTACCCTTCTGTTCTTCACGAGCTTCTTCGCAGGCGAAGACGCTGGCGTTTTCTCTTGCAAACCACGGCGCGTTTTCGCTAATGATGTTCAACGCCCCCTGTTGTTCATCGCCTTCCATGGAAGCAAGAGCGTACTCCATCAACTCCCTCCACAACGGTCGAGCTTCATCCTCTCCATACCAGTAATCGGTGAGGAGAGCGAGCCGGTTCAGCGCACGGGTGTAAAAATACACTGAACGCTCCTCTCTTGAAAGGTCGGCTTTGGTGGACGCGATCAACTCAGCGAAGAGGCTGAACTTCCGACGGAGTCCGGCCTGATCGGAGTATCGAATGGCGAGTTCCCACATGCTTCGCTGCCAGTTGGCGTATCCCTCGTCTCCGGTTCGAGCAAGCAGGGCAACACGCGCCTCGAGGTACGAGATGACGTCAAAAGGGTTGACGACAGAGCCGCCCGGCGTATCTTGAGCTTGCCAGAGGACCGAGTGAAGGTTGAACAGCTCCTCGCAAACATTGAGCATGTCTTCAACGCTCAGGTTTGCTTCGTCGAGGTACGTTTCGTATTCCTCATGATGCGCGTGCCTTGAAATCAATTCCATCAATTGGTTGGTTGGCTTGCTGTTCATTGGTCTCCCCTCCCTTTTCCCTTAGTTGGTTTAAATCGGATTGGACGGTCGTTTTCGTTTCCAATCGCTTCTTCATGTTCGCCATCGGAGGCAATTTGACCGCTGGCCAGGTCCATCAAGAAGGCGACTTGGCGCGGGTTCATGCAATGTGGGCTGCGGATTTCACGAACCGCATGGATGGCCTCGCGCATGTTCATGCCCCGTAACCAAAGGTACAACGAGGCAAAGGTCCCTGCACGGCTCAAGCCCCCCATGCAGTGCACCACCACCTTGGCGCCTTCTGGAACGGTGGTCAAGATTTTCTGCAAGACGGGGCTTGCCATGTCCATCCACGCATCCGTGGGTGCGGTGGTGTCAGCAAAGGGAAGGTGATCCCACGCTAAACCGTTGTTTTGCAACTGCTGAGGAAGGTCTTCAACGCGCAGAACACGCATGTCGTCGTCGGTGATCAGGCTGATGACGTGGGAGACCCCCATGTCAACCAGCGCTTGAACGTCCACGTCGAGTTGGCGGTCCCAACTGCCCGTGGACGCAACGGGTTGGTACTTTCCCGGACACAACGTGAGTCCCAAGGCACCCTCGTCACCTTCGAGTTCAATCCACGACACGTAGAGTGGATGGGTGGTGCTGTTGCGCATTCAAACACCCCCTCGACGGTTGCGGTTGCCATACGCCCACATCGTTCGCCAAACATCGAGGCACACATCGTGGTAATCGTCATCGGGAATGCTGTTTTTGAAATTGTCATACGCCATGGACGACAAGTACGCAGAAACCGCTTCTTGAACCGCCTCGCGAGGCAAAACGGTGCGGTAGGGGTAATCAGCCGCACCAAGATGAATCACCTGCGCCTCGGGGAAGACGGCGTTGATGTGGTCGGGGTGACGAGCGCGCACGAGGAGGTCGTCGGGCTGGTGACGGTGGGCGACGATGGACAGAAAGCCGCCGGAAAGGTAGAGCCACATTCAAGCCACCTCCATGCCGACGACGGTCGAATCGTGGCCAGGTGCCTCTTGGTGTTGGGCCTTGAGTTGGTCATCGCTCGCCTCGACCTCGTCACGCTGGTCGTTGGCGACAAAGGGACGGACGACGGTGTACGGGGCGAGCTCAAGACTCCCCCCTGCCAGCACGATCGTCTCGTTCGCCATGGCGAGGGCGTGCACTGCAATCTCGTGGTCGACCATGTAAACACAGCGCAGCACGCCTGCACCTGCGTTTTGCAAAGTAAAGCCGAGGTGCTCAAACCAATGGAGCCGCCCAACATTTTCCTTGGCCATGAAGTCGGTCATGAACTGAATGTTGTCGGGTGCGGCGGCTGCGTGAAGGTCAGAAGGCGATAACGCTGGCAATTGCTCTTCGCTGAGCGTGATGTAGCCGGCTTCGGTGTAGCTCCCTTTTGTCATGATATTTTCTTCCATTTTTCTCTCTCCTTTTTCCATTGCTGGTAGTTATATATACCAAAGTCATAAGGTATAAAGATTCGAAAAAATGATGCCTTTCAGTCTTCTCTTTCCAAAATTTTAGAAGAATATTGTATCGCTTTTTGAACAGTTAAATACGGTCCAACCGTACCCGTTGTATGGAAGTGAACAAGCCCAGCCTCCAAGAACTTCGAAGAAGCAAGTATACCAAGCGGGCAAAACACTCCCTTTCAGGCATCACCCACGGGAGATTGTGGGAAACCTCCACACCAATTCACAGAGAAAAAAACTGCACGGAGTGCAACGAGCATTGCGTACAAAATCGTCAACACACGCTGCGAATATCATCGGCATTTGCCGCGGCTCTAAAATCAATGCCGGGGAGAAAAAAACGATACTCAAGCCGAGTCCCTGGTCCAACACCGGACGATTCCTATATTCAAGCAGGTCAACGAGCGAGCGGCTTGCCCCATCAACTTCGACGACGGATGTGTCTTCTGGTAAACATGAACAATGATCGAATCCAGGACATGTTGGAACGCCATCCGGAGTACAAGCCTGCGAAGGGAAAGGTTAGCGTGGTGATGTTGATGCCCTCGCTCGAGTTGGCCATTGAGGAACTTTACCGGGGCATGGTCAAGCGCAACCCTGAGTTGCGATTCCATCCGGTTTTCAAAAAGCGCTGGGCACCTGCGGTCTGCAGGTTGATGGAACTCCACTGGTTGGTAACGCATGAAAATTGAGGGACCCCACGGACATCCCGACCGACCTTTATGGCCGATGTTCACCTATGGATACATGAGAAATCATGAGAGGCAAAGGCTCGCAGAAAAAGGCTCGCTTGGAACGCTTGAAGAACGAAATCGTCGATTACGTGACGAACACGCCCGGGGCATCCGCTGCGGACATCGTCGCCTTTTTGTCGAACGAACGCAAGATGCGTAACCACGGATTGACCACCCGAAAAGTGGGTTTGTTCATTCCCCTGCACCTGGCCGACCTGATCAGTTTCCGCTTGGACGCCTCGACAGGCAAGCGAATCTACCACGCCGCCGCCTGAGCGAACACCACCTTCATGCCACAGAGCTTCATGGCGTGGCCATGGACTGGCAGCGCATGACGACGGCAGCCGCTCTTTTCCCGTCCTTTACCGGCAGCGAGGACGGTTGTTTGCCGACCCTGCCCGCAAGCGGCCCGGCTTGGGCCCTGCTGGACCCCAACGATGCGAACGGCCTGAAGGCGCAGATGAACGCCCTTTCGGGGGGAATTGAGGTTGACAACAACGGATTTTTCGTTCGCGGCGATGGGATCATCATCGAAGGCTCGGCGACCGTCGAAGCGGGGGCTTACCTCATCGGTCCGTGCTACATCGGCCCACGTGCCACCGTGCGCAGCGGGGCTTATGTCCGAGAATATTCGTGGATTTGCGCCGATGCGGTCGTGGGTCACGCCACCGAAGTCAAGCACAGCGTTCTCCTGCCGGGCGCCAAAGCGCCGCATTTCAATTATGTCGGTGATTCCATCCTCGGAAAGGACGTCAATCTTGGCGCAGGGACCAAACTCAGCAATCTTCGCAACGACGGCGGGGAAGTCCACCTCCGAGTCGACGGCGAACGGGTGGCGAGCGGTTTGCGAAAGTTTGGCGCCCTGTTGGGCGAAGGGGCAGCGCTGGGATGCAACAGCGTCACCAACCCCGGCGTCGTGCTGGGTTGCAACAGCGTGGTTTGGCCCAACGTCACGGTGACGGGTGTCCACGGAGCGAAGAGCGAGCATCGTTGAGGGAGCCCCGTGGAACCATCGTTTTTCGGCACGGACGGCATTCGGGGAAAGACCTCGGTCGAAGCGGTGGACGAAGCCGAAGCCATCGACCTGCTCGTGAACCAACGGACGCTCACGCCGGCCTTTATGCGGGTGCTTGGTGAAGCGCTCTCCCATGTTCAACCGGGGCTGCCCGGTGAAGGCGAACGGGTGGTCATCGGTTGGGACCGACGGCCGCACAACCCCGACCTGGTCGAGGCGTTGACCCTCGGTTTGCGCCTCACGGGAAGCGAGGTCGTTCACATCGGCGAGTGCGCCACGCCCACGCTTCATCACGCCGTGCTGGCCTTTGGGGCTCGGATGGGGTGCATGATCACCGCCAGCCACAACCCCGTCACCGATTCGGGCATCAAGGTGTTCGATGCCAACGGGTACAAATCCACGCCAACGACCGAAGCGGACATCAGCCACACCCTGCGGCAACTCGCCGCAGAAGACCGTGAGGTGGACGAGGTCGACCAACGGTCGGCCGCTCGTCCCGATACCGTCGAGGATGGCTGGGCGACCGAGGCGCACGCCGCATGGCTGGCGCGTCGGTGGGACCTCTTCGGCCAACAATTTGGAGGTTGCACCGAGGCTTTGGCCGACGGCACCGTGGCCAACCCGTTTCTGCTCGATTGTGCGGGCGGCTTTGGAAGGGGTTGGCTGGCCTCGTGGCTTGGCGAACGCGAGGTGTCGTGCCGAGAGGTCAGTCAAAACGTCGCCCTGCTCAACGACGGTTGCGGCGCAGGTGACTTCTCACCAACCCAACAATGGACCCACGAGGAAGCGGCTGCCTCAACGCACCGGCTCATCCGCCAACTCAAGCCCGCTCCTGAGGGACAGTGGGTGGGTGCAGCGCTGGACGGGGACGGGGACCGCTGTCTGCTCATTCAGGCCACCTCAACGGGCTTCAAGGTCGTGGACGGCGACGCCATGGCGGCCGTGCTGATGGCAGCAAGCAGAGACAACGGATGGGCCTTCGCGGCGAGCATTGAGTCCGATGTTGCCCTCCCGTCCTTTGTCCGAAGCCAGGACCCTTCGGCCGAAACCCACGAAACCGCCGTGGGTGACCGATGGCTGGCCTTTGCCCTTCGGCCCGACGACGGAGGCCTTCTTCAGCACACGTCGATGCCGCTGTGCCTCGGAATCGAAGATTCAGGCCACCTCATTCTTCCTGCACCGCATCCAACCGACGACGCTCGTTGGAGCCTCGTGGGCGACGGGGCGGCCACGTTGTGCGCCGCCCTGCAAGCCGCCGACCGGGGGGCTTCGGTTGCCTTCAAGCGAGGTTGGAAATCCCGTATTTCGGTGACGGAGAGTCACCGAGAACGTTGGCATCCGGAGGCGGAGGTCTTTGAAGCCGTGGCGCAGCGCATTGAACATCACCTTCAGGACCACGTTGGCCCTTCCACCCGAAGAACCGTGAACGGCGAGGCAAATCTCTTGATGATTCACGCCGAGGGGGCAGGAGGAGCGGCTTCCGTAGGCATCCGAAACAGCGGCACGCAAGCCAAAACAACCCTCTCCGTTCGTTTGGCTCCGGGCACCCCCGCCGAGCCGTTTGAAGGCTTGATGGTCGAAATTCGCGACCTGCTCGCCGCTGCGTTGTGCGGAGTTTAGTCGTCCATGAGGGCGGCTTCGTTCGCCTGCGTGAGCGCGGTCACGGTGAACAGCAAGACCGCTGAAGCGACCAGCAGCACAAGCACGTAAGTCGCCGTTGTTCCGCTGATCAGCGCCAACGCTGCAACCAACCACGCAACGACCAAGTCGACCGCTCCGACCACGCGCCAGGATTTTCTGCGGGTCAAAATCCCGGACACCCAAGCCGTTGCCGAAACCAGCAACCCCACCAAGGATAGCGCAACGAGCGAGCCGACCATGATGGCTGAAGGGAAGAGCAGGAGGTGGCAGGCCCAGAGGGCTGAACTCAACCACAGACCGTGCCGGCCTTGAACGGCCAAAACGGCCCAAAGAACGGCGACAACCCCTGCTCCTGCAGTGCTGGTCGTGAACGTCAAGGGCGGGGAGAGCGGAGCGAGCGCCCAAGCCGTTAGGGCCTGAAGCGAAAACGGCAGGAGCACGATGACCGACAAGGCCACGGCGGGTTGCTGCCAAGCTCGTCCCCGACGCAGACCGGCCACGAGAGCGAGGAGGGTGGCCATGCCCAACGAGAGCATCGCTGCTGCAACCAACCAAGCGCTTCGCCCACCAGCCGTACGGTGGTCGGCGAGGCCTCGATTCAACCGTTCGCCTTCGACCCAATCGTACACCAGCACCATCCCGACGAGCAAGCCTTCCATCGCCAGCAACGGGGCTGTCCACGACCATGTTCCATCAAACGGGTCGGTTTGGAAGGGAACGGGGACCTCGCCGCCCAGGAGCAGGCCCAACAACCGGTCGGCAACGAGAGCGAAGACAACGAATTCAAGCGCGCTCGGAAGGCGAAGACCAAGGTCGTTGCGACCGCTCAGGCCCATGGCGGCCAAGGTCATCACTGCACCCATCAGAACAACTTGGTGAAGCGCATCGTCGCTCAGGACGCCAACGGTCATTCGTCCAGCGAGGTGAACGAGCACCAAACCGCCCATCGCCACGGCGATGGGGAGTTCCACCCCCATCACGTCGGGCAGACGCAAACCGATGGTGTTCGCCCGCAACCGGGCGAGACCGACCAGCAGCACCGCAAAAACGGCGCTGAACACCAGCGCTTCAAGTCCATACGCGGTGGCGTACGAAAACCAAGCCGAGCCAAGGAAGGCCACGAGCAGGAACAGGAGCAGCACGACGGGGCGGTAGTGAATATCGCCCACCAGCAAATCGTCCGCCTGCCCCACATCGGAACGTTTGGCGCGCTTGCGCTGCTTTTCAGCCAACGCCAGCAATTCTGCATCCAAGGTCTTGAGAGCGGTCGAGTTTGCGTCGTGAGAACCGTCGACAAGTCGGTCAACCCGCGCTCGTTTTTCGGCGTAGGTCGCCAAGCGTTCCTCGCGAACCGTGAGGGCTTTGAGACCCGACCGCACATCGGCTTGGAAGGCCAAATACGCTCCAACAAGAACAAACAGCACGCCTGAAGCAAGGACCGTTTCGCTGCTTTCAAGCGATTGCCCGGCCAAGGCCATGCTGACCAGAAGACCCACGGCACCCAGCGAGGGGAGAAGCAAAGCGTCCAACACGCCAAGGCGTTGCAAATAGAGCGCCAGGGAAACGGCCCCCACCACCGTCAGGAGGCGCAAATTGGTCTCGTCGGTGAACCACGTTGAACCCGTGAGCAATGCACCCCGTTCAGGAGCGAGCGCCAACGTCAGAAACAGGGCGGTCACCACGCCGAGATGGAGGGTCAGAAGGCGGCCGGGAAGCGATTGCTCCTCGCGTTGCACGGTGCCTTCTGCCGTTGCGATTTCAAGACGGTTGACGGAGGACAACACGAACAGAAAACTTCCGGCGGTCAACATCACCGCCCAAGGTGCCTCGTCCCCGTAGCGCCAGGCGAGAGCGAGGGCGGCCACGGACCAAACGATGACGAGGTTTTGAGGACGGCCTCGATGAAGGTCGAGACGAACCATCGCCGCATGCGCCACGAGCAACGCCCCCATTCCCCCGACCAGCGCCAACGACGTCAGCCCGTCGGGTCGAGCCATGCCCATGTAGGTCAAACACGCCGAGACGAAGCCGAGGTTCCACAGGTTCAACATCTCGCTGTCACGCAAACGCCCGCTGATCTCGCTGCGACCGGCGAGGCCTGAGCCAAGGTTCAGCGTCGCCTCGCCCAATCGCGAACAAACGCCAACCTGCAACCCCACCAGCAGCAACATCCACCAGCCAACCTCGCCTTCCCCCAGCACGATGGGAACCACATCGGCGTTGACCAGCCTCGCTTCCACATCGGTGGCGAAGGCAAGCAACCAGCCGTACGGCGCTAAAACGGCGACGCCCGCCATGCTCGGTGAGGCGCGTGCGACGGCCATACCGGCCAAGACCGTCCACACCACGCCTTGGCTGAAGAGGAGGACCCGTCCCCCCGTTCCTCCATCCTCTGCCGGAACCAAGAGGGTGAGGAGCACGACCACGGTCAGCGAACCCAACCACAGGACGTGATCGGAGACGTTGGATTGGTGCATCAACAACACCGTGACGCAAAGCACCGAAGCGACGAGCGCAAAGACGGCGTACTCGGTTAACGAAAACGGAAGCGTGAGGTCAACCGCACCGGTGTTGAGGAGGGCAACAAACGCCAACATGAACGGAAGCGGAGCCAAAACAAACGGCATCAAGGAAGGCCATGGAACTCCCCGAACCACCAGATAGGAGGCGACGAAAGCCAGCGTGAGCAGCATCAACTGAGCGAGCGCATACCCTGTTTCGTCGCGGTGCGCAGCGATGGCCATCAACGCCCCCACCATACCGAGCGAAACCGAGACCGCCCAAAGGCCGGGTTTGCCCAGACCAACGGCGCTCACGGCTTGGCTCAACCAATTCTCGTGGTGGACAAAACGTGCCGCCATCGCCGCATTGGCCGCCGTCACCACCGCCAACAACACGAAGAGCGTGAGGCCGTCGTCGAGACGAACAAGGGTCAACGACCCGATGGACCAGTCGTTGGACAGGGCGTGAACCCCCACCCAAAGGTAGGACATGGAAATGCCGAGACTTGCGAGGTTTCCCGAAGAGCGCAACCAAGCCAATCCGTGCATCAACACCATGGCGAGCACGAGCATGACGGCGATGCCGTTCTCTCCGTAGACCGCTCCTGCTGAACTGCCAACCGCAAAGAGAACCAGCGCCGACTGTGCTGCGACGGCGTCCTCGTCGTGGCGAAAGGCGAGCGCGACGTTCAGGCCAACCAGCGCCACGAGCAGCCCGCCAAGAGCATGGCCTGAACTCGGACCGACGCCGTCCAGCCAACCCCAACGCCAAGCATCGAGGGCCAACCCATAGAGCAGTTTCATCGAAATGATCACCCACGTGATGCCCAAAACGTGCATCGCATCTCGTTGGATCCAACGCTCACCCAAGACCAATCCAACCGCCGCCATGGCGAGCAAACCCAACGCTCCGAGGACCGGTGGAAGCACCGTTCCAACGAGCGCTCCGATCGCCGTCCACACCACCACCATCGCCACGGCGAGACCTTTGCCCAGTTGCTGCTCGCCGTGGACCGCAAGGTGTTGGGTGGCGTCCTGCGCCGTCTCTGCGGCCGGGGCCATCGAAAAGAGGTCGCTCAACTCCCCCACCGCCGCATCGGCAGGTGCTTCGGCGGGTGCTTCGGCAGAGACGGCCGTCTCATCGGCGGATGCTTCGGCGTTGCTGGCCGTTGTATCGGCCTCCGCTTCTTCGGAGGAGGCGACCATGAAGGAACCCAAATTGAGGCCCGTCGGTCGCTTGAACGATTGCTCTCGAAGC